>Ga0316187_10002296_pt1 | contig 16639 bp, 19 predicted proteins | sample CroRivburrow1_MG_FD_204927 | JGI IMG/M metagenome (GOLD analysis project Ga0316187, IMG submission 204927) | Coastal sediment microbial communities from Maine, United States - Cross River worm burrow 1 | ecosystem: Environmental > Aquatic > Marine > Coastal > Sediment | place: USA: Maine... | reverse complement strand
AATTAAAAAGCTTGGCAGCCGACTGGCAGAAAGAAATATCAAACTGGATTTATCGGATGCGGCCATGTCACTGATTGCTGAAAAAGGATATGATCCGGTTTACGGCGCGCGGCCCCTAAAACGGGTAATCCAACAAATGATTGAAAATCCGCTCTCGATGGAGATCCTGAAAGGCAAGGTCGCCGATGGTGCTCGCCTCAGTGCTGACGTCGAGGGAGACCGGTTAGTATTTCGGACGCCATAATAAAAGTATCCTGGACCAGACTTTGAGTTCGCCCCAGAGGGGTTGTTTTTGCCGTTAAATACCAATGGAATGATGGAAAAATGGAATATTGGGTATAAAAAAAGGATGAAGTTCTGATTTTGAGTTCTGATCAATGTCATCTATTTGAGGTTGATCTCATTCCGCCAAAGCCAGTATTCCAACATTCCATCATTCCAGTACCCCATGGCATTTGATTACGGTCCGCCTTCGGGTTATCTCTGACCTGGCTCAGAGAACCAGATTTTCGTTGTTAGGATAAAATTTTATTGTAATCGCCTGGAACTCATCGTACTATCTCCATATTATGGCACGTTCAGCCTCTGAAAGATTGGGTCGTTTCAATGACCAGTTTTCGGGTAATGATTCCGTCCTCATCGTGATCAATGCCGACCCGGACGCCATTGGTAGCGCCATGGCCGTCAGTCGATTGCTGTGGCGCAGGGTGTCGACTGTCACAATTTCCCACGTCAATACGATCAATCGCCCGGACAATTTGGCGATGTTACGACTTCTGGGTGTGGCCATGACGCCCTTTAACGACATCGATCCTGCTCAGTACAGCAAAATTGTCATTGTGGATTCTCAACCCAACCATAATGAATTTATGGAAGCGCTGCACCCTGACGTCATCATCGACCATCACCCGGAGACCGACGCCAAAGCTTCTTATTCCGATATTCGTCCCGGCTATGGCGCCACGGCCACCATCCTCACCGAATACCTGCGGGCGGCAAGGATAACGCCCTCGGCAAAGCTGGCCACCGGCCTATTTCAGGCCATCAAAACAGATACCAACAGTTTTAAAGGACAAACACAGATCGAAGATGTGCGCGCATTTCAGTATCTTTTTCGATATGCAAACACTCATCTGGCCCGCAAAATCGAACAAGCGGACCTTAGACTGGATTTCTTGAAGTATTTCAAGATCGCATTGAATACCAAGCGTCTTCGAAAGGGCCGGGTATTTGTGTGTTTGGGTTCCGTAGTCAGCCCGGATGTCTGTGTCATCATTGCTGATTTTTTTATGCGAATTGTTTCCGTCACCTGGAGTATTGTCTGCGGTACCTGTGATAAAAAACTCATCGTTATTTTCAGAAACGACGGTATCCGTAAAAATGCCGGTAAGGTGGCCAAGGAAAGTTTTGGTCAATTCGGCTCGGCCGGTGGTCACAAAAACATGGCGCGTGCTGAAATCGCATTGTCCGATCTCTCAGATCAGGTTGAATGGCGGGATGAGAAAAAGCTTTTGACGTGGTTAATAAATCGCGTTGAGAAAAGAGCAGGCAAGAAGTGAAAGCCGGGAAGCATTTTTTCAGAACATGCTATATGGGTCGTAAGGTTTTAGAAATAAAAAATTTCAAATCACAAATTTCAAATTCCAAATAAATCACAATAAAAAAAATCAAAATTCCAAACGTGCCTATGATGATGACTTAAATCTTTAATTTCACTTAATCAATAGACTTTGGTCATTGAATATTGGAATTTGGGATTTATTAAGGATACATCACGAATTTTCGCAGAATTGCATAGACTTTTAGGTTCAATAAGTTTCTAATCATGGTTAATCAAAAATCCGGTATATCCGTCATCATCCTCGGTTCCGGCACCTGTGTACCATCGTTGAAACGAAGTTCATGTTCGGTTCTTTTGCAAATCGACCGGGCAAAACTTCTATTTGATTCAGGACCGGGTACCATGAGAAGGCTGCTGGAGGCAGGTATCACCATTTTTGATATTAACTATATTTTTTACAGTCATTTTCACCCGGATCATACTGCCGAACTGGTCCCATTGCTTTTTGCCACCAAATACCCGGAAAGTCACCGCCGCAAGACGGCCCTGACGATAGTTGCCGGCCGGGGATTTGAAGACTTTTTTTCAGGACTGAAAACCGTATACGGTCAATGGATCGAACCGGCCTCAGGCCTGCTTGAAACGATGGAGCTAGCAAATAACTCGCTAGATTCACATCAGTTCCAGGACTTTATGGTTGAATCCGCTCCGATGGAACACAATGAAGAAAGCATTGCTTACCGGATTACGGGTCCCGACGGTTATTCGGTCGTTTACTCCGGCGATACGGAATACAGTGAAAATCTTATTACCCTGGCAAAAAAGGCGGATCTTTTAATCTGCGAATCCGCCCTGCCGGACGATAAAGGCGTAAAAGGGCACCTGACACCGTCTTTGGCGGGCGAGATCGCAACCCAGGCCGAGGTCGCCAAGCTGGTGCTCACCCACTTCTATCCGGCCTGCGATCAGGTTGATATTGAGCAAGAGTGCCGCAAAACTTATTCGGGAGCGCTGGTGTTGGCGGAGGATCTGATGCGGCTAGAGATTGGTTCGTGATGAGCGTTGCCAGACTCTTAGGCCTTTGTTTTTTCTGACAACACGCTTTACGGAGCGTTAGGTGACAGTGTTCATATAAATTTTTGGCATGCTTGCTGCCCTTCAGGGGCCGCAGTCTCCGAGCGTCGTCTCTGAAAACTTAGGCCCTCAGCAGTCGCTATCTGACTAAATTTCGAGATATATTGATACTATGGAAAATACGATGCGCTTCTATCCCGTACATCTGGACATTCAGAATCGTAACTGCCTGGTGGTCGGCGGCGGCTCCGTGGGAACGCGAAAGGTTATCACACTTTTAGATTGTGGCGCCAAGGTTACCGTAATCAGCCCTGTGGTGTCGCCCCAGCTGCGGGATTTTGCAACATCCGGTTCAATAAAACTTAGGGAGCGACGCTACCAATCCGGCGATCTTGACGGCATCTTCCTGGTGATCGGGGCCACCGACGACGAGGAACTAAACCGGCAAATCAGCAATGATGCCGATCATCTCAACACTCTGTGTAATATCGCAGACCGCCCTGAAGTATGTAATTTTATTTTGCCCTCAATTGTTCAACGCGATGATTTGGTGATTACCATCTCAACGTCCGGCCGGAGCCCGGCCATGGCCAAAAAATTGCGCAAAACACTTGAAAGCCAGTTTGGTAAAGAATACGGGGTTTTTCTGAAACTTATGGGAGCCATACGCAAAAAACTTTTGAGCACGTCCCACAAACCCGAAGCCCATAAACCTCTTTTTGAACAACTGATCGACGCAGATCTGATTGCGATGATTGAAAAAGGTAAGACTGCTGAGATAGATGCCTTGTTGTTTGAAATTTTAGGCGAAGGATATAATTTTAAGGCGTTAATGCAGCCTTAACCTTTGAACCTCTAAACCCGGAACCCTCCCTAGGCAGATAAATGGAAATTTTGATCATCCTGACGATTCTGGCTTATATGCTTACCACCGCTGCATATTTTGCGTATTTGTTTCTTCAAAAAAACGATTTGCAGCGTATCGGCTATTTTATTCTGATGGCCGGGGCTCTGCTTCACACGGCGACAATTATTACCGGATTTTCGAAAAGCGGTCATTTGCCCGTGAGCGACTTACGTGAAACACTCTCATTGGCAGCATGGGCTATTGCGGTCATGTTTCTGGTTATTCAACATAAATACAATTTGAAAATTCTGGGAATATTTGCAGCACCGCTGGTGACTCTGGTCATGATCGTCGTTTCTCTGCTACCCAGCGCACAGGCTGAAGTCTCAAAAATATTTAAAAATTTTTGGCTCATCTCCCATGTCGTTGCCATCTTTATCGGTGAGGCTTCCTTTGCCCTGGCAGGTGGGGTAGGGGCATTATATCTTATACAGGAAAACGCAATTAAAACTAAAAAACATCGATTCTTTTTCAAACGCCTGCCGTCGTTGGACTTGTTGGACATCACCGGATATGCCTGCATCGTTGTGGGATTTACGCTGCTTACGTTAGGGCTCATTACCGGTTTTGTATATGCCAAATCGATTTGGGGTCGATTCTGGAGTTGGGATCCCAAGGAAGTTTGGTCCGGGATCACTTGGATCTTTTATGCAATCCTTTTGCATGAAAGGCTCACCGTCGGTTGGCGGGGTCGTAAATCGGCCATAATGGCTATCATCGGGTTTGGCGTTCTGATTTTCACTTTCCTTGGTGTCAACCTGTTGTTGGAAGGACATCATGGGGAGTTTACCAGGTTTTAGAAGAGCAATTGCAGTTGTATGACACATTTTGTCAAACAATCGGCGTGTAAAAAGCTAAATCCGGACAAGCTGGAAATCACACGTTACAAGCACCAAATTGCAAATAAATTCCAAATCTCAATGTCCAAATCCCAAATAAGATCAAACGCCAATTGTTTGGGATTTTGAATTTCGGTCATTGTGATTTGTTTGTGATTTGTTATTTGAAATTTTTTATTACTGAAACCCGAACACTGACACCTGAAACCTTCATCTTCTTACAACATGTTGTCAGAAAAAATGGACTAAGGGCCCTAAATCGCTATGTCTGACATCGTACTGGTAGGTATCAACCATAAAACGGCTTCAGTCGAGCTGCGGGAGTGTATCGCATTTTCCGAAGAGGAGTCCGTAACTGCCGTCCAGGCACTATTGCGTCAACCGGATCTGAATGAGGTGATTCTGTTCTCCACCTGTAACCGGGTTGAGGTGTTGTTCGTTAGCGACGACAAAAACCCGGCAATTTCAGCCACAAAAAAATTTATTGCCGATTTTAATAAAATCCCCCTCGAAGAATTTGAAAATGCCCTTTATGTCCATGAAGGAGATGAAGCGGTGCGCCACGTTTTCAGGGTTGCTTCCAGTCTTGATTCCATGGTGGTCGGGGAGCCTCAAATTCTCGGCCAGATAAAGACTGCCTATCGGACAGCCACTGCCATAAACACATCCGGCGTCATCTTAAATCGACTGCTTCACAGAACCTTTTTTGTGGCCAAGCGAATCCGTACAGAGACCGGCATCGGTGATCGAGCGGTTTCCATCAGTTTTGCAGCGGTGGAACTGGGACGCAAAATATTCGGGACACTGGAAGGTAAAACCGTCTTGCTGATCGGCGCCGGAGAAATGGCGGAGCTTGCCGTCGAGCATCTGGTTCGAAATAAGGTGGGTGATATATATGTGGCCAACCGTACCTTTGAAAATGCGGTAGCCCTGGCTAAAAAGTTCAACGGACAAGCCCTGCACTTCGAAGAGATATCAGCGTGTTTGAAATTTATTGATATTATCATCAGCTCCACCGGGGCAACTGAGTTTGTGATCACCCGTGACCAGGTGAAAGGTGTCCTTCGTGTCCGGCGCAGCCGACCGCTTTTTTTTATCGATATCGCTGTTCCGCGGGATATCGATCCGGCCGTAAATCGTTTGTCGAATTCCTATGTGTATGATATCGACGACCTTAAGGATGTCGTTGACGAGAATATGGAGGATCGCCAGCAGGAAGCCGTCAAAGCAGAACGAATTGTCGATGAAGCGGTTATCAGCTTCCGCCACTGGCATGCCGGCCTCGAGGTGGTGCCGACGATTATTGCGTTGAGAAACAAAGTGACGTCCATTGCCCAGGCGGAAATAAAAAAAACGTTGCAGTCAAATAACTTTTCCGATTCCGGTGTTGAAGCGCTTAACAAAATGACCGGCGCTCTGATTAACAAAATACTGCATGACCCCACCATTTTCTTAAAGAAGAATGGTATGCTGACAGATAGATCGCTTTATATCGATGCTGTTCGCAAGCTTTTTAAGTTGGATAAGTGATAACTGGGTACTGGGTGCTGGAATTTTATGGCGTAGGGCGCACGGCAAACGGTAAAAAATGAAGTAATCTTTGTGATTTAATAAGAATAAAGATTCTCAGCAGGAGGTAACGAATTGAAAAAGGTAGCCTTTCTATTTCCCGGTCAGGGTTCCCAGAGTGTCGGTATGGGCGAAGCGTTTTACCGCGAATATGACACTGTTCGGGAAATTTTTGACATGACGGAGGACATTACCCGAATTACTATTTCAAAGTTGTGTTTCAAAGGTCCAATGGAAGAATTAACCATGACCGTAAATTTACAACCAGCCGTTACGGCGGTGAATCTTGCCTGTCTGGCAGCCATTGAAAAGGAATATCGTGATTATCACTGTTGCGCCGGCCACAGTTTGGGCGAATACAGCGCCCTAACTGCAGCCGGGGTGATTTCAAAGGAAGACACCATTCGATTGGTCTTTAAACGGGGTGAATTGATGCACCGTGATGCCACCCGCAATCCCGGTGTGATGCATGCCATCGTGGGTCTCCCCATTGATGAGGTCTCTGACATGGTTTCCGAAGGACAAAAAGGCGGTGTCGTATCGGTTGCCAATCACAACACCGAGCTTCAAATCGTGATAACCGGGGCTGAGAAAGCGGTTGCCCAGGTTTCGGCTCTGGCGACGGCCAACGGTGCAAAGTCTATTCCTTTGAAAGTCAGCGGCGCCTGGCACAGTACGCTGATAAAAGATGCCCAGGACGAATTCAAGGAATATCTTGAGACGATATCGTTTAACGCTCCGCAAAAATCCTTATTCCTTAACGTCACTGCGGACTCATCGGACAACTCAGATGAAATTAGAGAAATCATGGGCCGTCAGTTGTGCAGTCCCGTGCGATGGTACGACGCAATGAATAAGATGATAGGGGAAGATGTGGAGGTATTTGTGGAAGTCGGCCCGGGCAGAGTCCTTGCCGGTCTGTTGAAAAAGATCCTGCCAAAGGACCATCCCGCCAAAATTTATAACGTCGGAAATATGAAACAACTTGAAAAATTTTTGAAGGATAATTGATGCGTGGGTGGCAGGCAGAATCATTTTACGCTTTACAAGGAATCCGGGCTGTGCTAATTAACTCTTTTTCTTTTATTTCAAAATTTAAGAATCTCAGAAGGCCCGATTATGAAAAAAAAAGATATAGAGAATTTTAAAAAACATCTCGCCGCAAGGCTCGATGATCTTTTAAACCAGGCAGGCGATACGGTTTCAGGTATGACCGAGACCAAGGAAAATTTTCCGGATCCAACCGATCGCGCGGCCCTGGAGGCAGATCGCAATTTTATGCTGCGAATCCGTGATAGGGAAGCCAAGCTGATAAAAAAAATTAGAGCGGCCCTGGAGCGGATTGAAAATGATAGATACGGGATTTGTGAATCCTGTGGTGAAGATATATCTATCAAGCGGCTGAAAGCCAGACCCGTCACCACACAATGCATCGATTGTAAATCCAAAGAGGAAGCTTTGGAGAAAGCCCTTGGAATTTAGCAGGCATGTGAGCATCGACCTTCATATTCACACGACAGCTTCCGATGGTACGTTTACACCCCAAGAGATTCTTTCCCACGCACAGCGGCTCAGTTTAAAAGCAATTGCAATAACGGACCACGATACAGTGGCCGGTTCAAAAGATGCATTGCGCAGCGGGATTCCCCCTTCCCTAAAATTTTTAACCGGCGTTGAAATTAGTGCAACCCCACCTCCCTTTTATCCCGGTTCCGGAAGTTTTCATTTACTGGGCTATTCAATTCGTCTCGATGATCCGAAATTGAATGGAACCCTTGAAAAACTGCAGCAGGCAAGAAAAAACCGGAATCCGACGATTATAAACCGCCTAAAGGAATTAGGTATATCTATCACCTTGGACGAGGTTCGCAAAGAAGCGGGGGAGGGACAACTGGGCAGACCTCACATAGCCAAGCTTATGGTAAAAAAGGGTGCGGTCGCATCGATTGATGAGGCCTTTGATCGGTTCTTAGGCACCGGTAAACCCGCTTATGTAGATAAACAGCGCGTTGACTGCTTTAAAGCGATAGAAATTATCCTAAACGCCGGAGGTGTTCCCGTCCTGGCCCATCCGGGTTTGTTGGATTACAGCAAAGAAAACCAGTTTGACGAACTAGTCGGTAACTTAAAAAAAGCAGGAATCCAGGGACTTGAGGTTTATTATTCAGAGCATACCCCGGATCAGACGCGTCTTTTTGCCGAGCTGGCACATCGCCATGGTTTATTAATGACCGGCGGCAGCGACTTTCACGGTGACATTCAACCTGAAACAGAAATGGGATCGGGAAAAGGCGACCTGATCGTCCCTTACGAATTGTTCGAAAAGTTAATCCAGCACTGTTAGTATCTTCCTATTTTTATTCGCATTCCTGCCGGTTCTAAATAATGAAAGGTTTTAGTTGATTAGAAAATTGGGATACAGAGTTTGAATTAAAAACGACGTGCTACTACGGCAGAAATACTTGCAGGTACACCAATGGAAGCAAAAGACCCGTCCGGAATTGAGCGACGATTAGAATACGAATTTAAAGATAAAAACCTTCTGCAAGAAGCCCTGAGACACAGCTCATATGTCAACGAAATTGCCGATCCTCATCTGCGGGACAATGAACGACTCGAATTTCTGGGAGATGCAGTCTTAAACCTGATCGTAAGCCATATCCTCATGCGTTGCTACCCGGATTTAAAAGAAGGCGAACTTTCACGACACCGTGCCAACCTCGTCAATGAATTCCGGCTTGCTAAGACGGCTCGATCAGTTAACCTGGGCGCATACATTTCACTGGGTAAGGGAGAAATACAGACTCAGGGGCGGGAAAAGAACTCCATTTTGGCTGATACCTTCGAAGCATTGACGGCGGGAATTTATCTGGACGGCGGTTTCGAGGCAGCTTATGAAATCATCGAAAAAAAATTCCTACCTCTGATAGACCAGCTGGACGCCTTCGCGCCGAATTGTGACTATAAGAGCCGGCTGCAAGAACGACTACAGATCGGGCGTGGGGCTATTCCCGATTACAGAATCGTCCGTGAAGATGGCCCGGATCATGATAAGACTTTCTGGGTGTCGCTGAAGGTGTTTGATATCGAAAGCCAAGGACGCGGCAAAAGCAAAAAAGCAGCCGAGCAGGATGCCGCCAGAAAAGCGTTGGAGCTGTTGGAAAAAGAATCTTGATGCCACATATGCGATGCTCAACCTGAGGTTGTTTCAAATCAGCCGACCTAAGAGCGTCTCACGTTTTTGGGATCAATTGAGACCCTGATGGCCCTGAAATTTCAACCCCAACGCAAAAAAATAACCTTGACAAAGAATTTTCCTTCGGCTACTAGAAAAAAATCTGCGATGGCCAACCGGCCCTCGGCATCAACGGCTCTAACTCTTTGCCGGATCTTTCACCCTGATTTGCCCTTTGGAAAACTACCGGTGCAAGGAAAGGGGGGAAAGCCATATCCCTGTAGTCGGACTGCAGGGTCACTCTAATTCAATTGAACCCTACACAAAGGAGGAAAAAATGAAAAAGTATTTATTGATCATGCTGGTCGTGATGGTGGGTCTCTCGCTCACCGGTGTTGTTTCTGCTGCCGATGTCGACAAAGACGCCATCAAGGCCAAAGTCGACGAAATCGCTGTGGCCATTGAGGGCGGCAAACCGGCTTCGGATTTTGCGGATGCTGCCAAATTGGAACCCCACTACGTTTACATCATGGAGGAGAGTGGCAACTTACTGGTTCACCCCTCGCTGGTCGGAAAGAATCTCAAAGAGGCAGCTATGCCGGCTTTTGAAGCCGTGAGCAAGGCAACAATGGAAGGCGGCTGGGTGATGTACGAATGGAAGGGCGCAGAGAAAAACGCCTATGTCAGAAAAACAAAGACCGGGGTGATCGTCGGCAGCGGTTACTAACAGATTCTTTGTGACCGGTATTTCTGTGTTCCCGCCAAAGACGCATTGAGTCTATGGATGCAGGCCTGTGATGTTCAGGCCTGCATCTTTTGTTATGTGATACGTTGTCTCAAAGAGATTCCGATGTTTTGATGGGATCGTGCTCGTAAACCGATCCGATGATGTCGCCTGCTATGGCACCTATCATATTTCATACCTCTGTCGTGCGACTGAAGTGAGCTATAGTTTCATATCTCCCGTTGCCAAGTAACGCTGGTGGAAGCTGAATGCTTCGTCGAGGATATGGGGTTCGTGTCCCCCCCGGGTTCGGATTGCCCTCTGGTAATAATCCCACAGAAAAGGACGGTAATCCGGATGTGCACACTTTTGGATGATTTGTTCGGCTACCTGGCGGGGTGTCAGCGGTCGGGTGTCAACGAGTCCGTGCTCTGTTACCACAATGTCCACCGAGTGTTCGGAATGGTCCACATGGGAGACCATGGGTACAATCGCCGATATTTTCCCACCCTTGGCCGTGCTGGGCGTAACGATGAAGGTTAGCGCACCGTTTCTCAAAAAGTCTCCGGAACCACCGATACCGTTCATCATTTGGGAGCCCATAACATGGGTCGAGTTTACCTGTCCGTAAATATCCACTTCAATCGCCGTGTTGATGGCGATGACTCCCAGCCTGCGAATCACCTCGGGAGAGTTAGAGATCTCCACCGGCCGCAACACGATTTTTTCTTTATATCGGTAAAGTTCATTTAAAAATCGCGCGCGTGCTTTGTGCGATAACGTCATCGCAGATCCCGAAGCAGCGCGCACTTTTCCAATATCAATGAGATCAAGGATCGCATCCTGAAGCACCTCTGAGTATATATAAAGCTCCTGATAATTGTCATCCTCCATAAACCCATTCAGGACTGCATTGGCCACATCGCCGACACCGGACTGCCAGGGCAATAAAGGTGGTATGCGCTCCTTTTTGACCTCATGGCGAACGAAGTCCAGAATGTTGCGGGCAATACTTCGTGAGACCTCATCGGGCTGGGTGAACACCGAGCAACTGTCTTCCTCCTCGCTGTAAAGAATCGCCACCACCCGATTAGGGTCCATTTCAATGAATGGTTTTCCGATCCGATCAGATGTCCGGTATATCGGTATCGGCATACGGTAAGGCGGATCTTCCGGAATAAAAATATCATGAATACCTTCCAGCTCCGGCGGTTCCAAGGATATTTCGATAATAATTTTTTGCGCCTCCCTGACATACGTCGGCGTGTTGCCCACGGATAATGTCGGAATAAGATGTCCTTTTTCGGTAATGGCCACGGCCTCGACGACGGCCACATGAGGCTCCCCCCAGTTACCGGCTCGGACCTCGGCGGACAGCCTGGACAGGTGATCGTCCTTAAAGGCAATCTCCTCCATATTGATCAACTTGCGCATGTTGCGGTTACTCATATAGGGTCGTCTCCATCCGATGATGCCCGCTTCGGATAGAATTCCGTCCACGGCATCGCCGGTGGAGGCACCGGCGTAGACATTAATTTTAAATCGTTCTCCTTCATTGACCCGTCGAACCAATTGCTTTGGAATTAGCTTCGGGTATCCGGCGGTAAAACCGGATATGAACAAATTGGATCCGTTTTGAATGTGGCGAGCTGCCTCAGCGACGTTGGTGATCTTATCGAGCAACGGTTTGTAGCGTATCCGATCCTTCAACTTTGTGTCTCTCAACTTAAATCTCCCATATTTTCTATGAGTAATCTCTCTGTTTGATGGAGCCTGATTTTATGAAGAAAGTTATTTACTTTTCGATGTCTGCCTCGTGGTGCAGGCCACTGCTGGCAGGTCGATGTACAACCGGGCTTGCCACCTATCTCGTTCTTGACCATCCAGGCACTGTTGCACGGGCGCTGCAGCGTCTTGGCGAAGCCGGTGTGTGGCAGCCCTGCCTGCTTGAGATCAAAACTTCTGTCTTTATTACCCCAACGTCTTGAGCTAACCTGCCGACCTCTGCCTTCGCATCTGCACATGCATTTACCAAAAACCACATTATTTCCCAGGTCAGGTTAAGCGATTGATTATAACCTAAACGATGCTTTAAGCTGCATTTGAACTGAGTACCTGTACCTCTTTTTCAAGGCGCTCTGCCAGCAGATCCTCGGTTACTTCAAGATCAAAACGGGTTTGGAGATTTAACCAGAATTGAGGCGATATTCCAAAAAATCGCCCTAAACGCAAAGCTGTATCAGCTGAGATTGATCGCTTTCCATGAACAATTTCGTTAATTCGTCTTGGTGGTACACTTATGTCTTTGGCAAGTCGATATTGACTGATTCCCATTGGTTTTAAGAATTCCTCAATAAGGATTTCACCAGGATGAATGGAAGGAAGTTTTTTATTTTTCATTATTGCCTCCTAATGATAATCTGCAATTTCAACATCATATGCATCACCGGCTTTCCATTTGAAACAAATTCGCCACTGATCGTTGATGCGGATGCTATGTTGTCCTTTCCGGTTACCTTTTAATGCTTCCAATCTGTTAGCAGGCGGAACGCGCAAAGCATTTAATTCGGTAGCTGCATCCAAAATAACCAATTTTCTGCGTGCAAGATGCTGAATATTTTGAGGTAATTTTCTGGAAAGAAGTCTATTGAAAATTCTTTCAGTTTCTTTATCCCGGAAAGTTTTTATCATGAGGAAATATTAACGCAATGCGTTATTAACGTCAAGCGTTAAGTGTGCAATCTCAGATTTTTGAATAGATTAATATGGTGGATATTTAGATTATTATATGTTTATGGGGTGGTTATAACGTCCGCCAGTGAGCAGCGGCCTAAATAAATATCAAGGTTGCACGGCCTTTACACTAAACCGCTATCTACACGCCGTCTGCTCAAGTGGCATTGTTAGCCCTTTCCAATAGAAGTATTAATTTTTTTTATGCTTTTTGTAATACGATATTAGCTTTGATACCATTTCGTTAACATTACAATTTTCAATATCTGCTAACTCATTAAGCTTTTTATAATTTACACCTGATATTGTTTTATCAAGTACTATCACACTTCCATCATTCCAGTGCAGAACGTTCCTTCCATCCAGAATAAATTTGTCAGGATAAAGTTTTGCTGCTTTCTTTTTGGTTTCATTCCAGGCTGCATTAATATCTCGAGCTGTTGAAATTTGACCAACCATACCTAATCGTGACGTTACATTATCTTTCAGGTTTTTCGCTCCAGAAGGGAATTCTAAAAGAATATCTAACACCATCTTTGAAAGCCTACCTTTTGATAATAGAGCCATAGATTAATCTTCCTTTTCTTTGCCTGATAGAGCCACTCGATCCACCGGGGCTGGTCTCTTGGGAATTTTAAAAGAAATTCACGCTTATGGCATCGGTGGGTTATTTACCCCGTTAAACCTTTTCTTATTTTTGTTTAACTGGGGTATGCCAAACATAACCTGGTATATAAGGTCATTTTGCACGTGCCAATTTTTATAGATTCTCTTAATAGGGCAGTTTTGCGGAAAACCTGCCGATTAAGGCTGATTTAAAGTCGTTCTTATGACATTTTCTTATCAATATCGATTAGGTAGCATGGCCCGACCCCATCACTGATTTTTTCAATTCCTTGTACCGCTTCGCCCCATCATGAAGATGCCACAGCATAAGACATTTCCACTTGCCGCTGAGCACATCCATAGAGACTTCCACCGGGCAGCGATATTCCCGGCCGTTCCATTCAATCATTTCAGCTCCTCGTCAAAAAAAAATATCCAGATCGCCCCCGTCTGACGGCAATTCGAACAAATCGGTTCGTGTCGAACAAAAAGGTGCCTCCTTGCGCCTTCATTTTGAATGTTTTATCTTCATATTGTAATCGGGCGCATCAACAAACATTAAAATATTTTATACAGGAGCACAACAATGACATACCCAAGAACCTTTTCACACATAGGATTATCCGTCACAAATCTGGAGAAGGCCGTGGATTTCTACACCAACGTCCTTGGATGGTACGTGATCATGCCGCCTACGGAGATTGTTGCTGACGACTCTGCTATTGGCGTGATGTGCAACGACGTCTTTGGCGAAGGCTGGGGTAGTTTTCGTATCGCCCACATGTCCACGGGTGATAAGATCGGTGTCGAAATCTTCGAATTTCGAAATGCCGAGCAGCGGAAAAACAACTTTGAATACTGGAAAACCGGCGTTTTTCACTTTTGCGTACAAGACCCGGACGTTGAGGGTTTGGCCGCCAAGATCGTAAAAAACGGCGGTAAACAGCGAATGCCCGTACGCGAATACTACCCGGGCGAAAAGCCCTACCGCATGGTTTACTGCGAAGACCCCTTCGGAAACCTCATCGAAATCTACTCTCACAGTTACGAACTTACTTACTCCGCAGGTGCATATCAGGAATAGCTTGAGCCACATAGACACAAGGCTCGCACTTTCGTGCGGGCCTTTCTCTGTCTGTTAACTGATACTCTTTTCGAATAAGTTCCTTTAAAATGATCCCCATTGCAATTTTACTCGGACACGCAAGGTAACCTAATTATTTTGGTAGTTTTCTATCCCTGAGAAATCTCAACCGAACGTTTGCTGTAATTTTAATATTTTCCCAGTCCAATACTGTCTCTCGTTAAATATCTTAATTGTTCGTACAACGCTGAGCTGAGGGGCTGGGCGCTTTACTATGAAATAAACGTTTAAGGGCACGATTTATGATACTGCAAGGGCATATATAAAAACCGGCTATTTAAGCCCAGTTCCTCTCAAGCGTGATGTTAAATAATTTATTCTGTGAGAATATATCTAAACGCATCATCGAATATATCCAGAGATGGTTTCTGTGGATTTTTAGGTATATGTTGTTGTAATTGAACAATTTTCCCATTGATATAATTTTCTATTATCTCTGATCGTTCTACTGTATATTTCTCAGAATGTACCCTCTTTTTCTCAATAAGATCGCTCATTTTGTCCTTAAAAGGCGTGTTGCCTGTAACTTCATCCAATAGATCTGCTATGTGCATTGGAGGTTGAGTCAAGTTATTGACAATCCATTTACAGCATAGAATAGTACGAACTGCATACATGTAAACTTTCAGTTTTACTCTTTCGTCAACTTGAAATTTCGAGATATTCGCTTTTACCATGGACAGGTAATGATGGCATGATGTTTCCGGCATGAAAGCTATTTTTGATAATTTGTACAGTCTATCAAAAGCACGGCGCCAAACACAGTATTGAATAGGAGAAGTCATCCATTCCAGTAGTGGTGAGTTTGATTTCCGCATTAGCTGTAGAGACTTGCGAAGATCCCAGCCATTTATGTCGAGTACACTATTAATTGGGAGCTCAATAACATCTCTCTTCTTAGCTATGCTTAAATACCAGTCTTTCTTATTCACATAAATGAAACGAACGTCGTAATCGCTGTCACTGGAAGGAAAGCCCCAAGCTCTGCTGCCTGACTCACTTGCTAAAATGATCTTAACATCGTATTCTTTTTCGATGTTTTCTAATTCTTTAATAATTTTTTGTTCCATTCACTCAAGACATCCTAAATCTAATAGTTTCCAAGGCGTCACAAATAAAACTATTCCAGTATTCCACGTCAACTTTTTCAGGCAAAGCACTTTCGTTTACCAACTTTTCGACCTCGTCCATCAATGATTCTAACTCTGGGGCTACCTCGGTGGTGTAATCCAGTTGGCCGGATTTTACTTTTAAGAGAAAGGAGGCATCATTCAAAGGAAAAGATATGGTGCCAGCAGTTAAAATCTCTCTGGTCTGGATAGCTGCTCTTAAAGCATGAGAAATCGCCTTCCAGTCTATATTTCTATTTTCAGCGGCTTGCTTGGCGCGATGCCCGTAATCATCATAAAATTTCCTAATTATCGGTAAAACATATCCTATGGCTGAAGATTCCTGAAATGTTTTCCCGCATACTTGGTATTGCCTCATTCCGTTAGGATCAACACCAGTGTCATGACAGTATTCATTTCTTGGTAACTGGGTCCAGATATCCCGCAGCTTGCATTCGGGATTATTTGCTTTTAAAATAGTTAAAACTTGTAATGCCGCATTGAGTCTTGATCCTTTTATTCCATATTTGCTTGCCTGTCGACGGGCATAATTGACAAATGAATTTAGATTTTTTGTATAAAATCTATTTTTTTGCTTTATGATATTTCTCCAAAGTTCTGAGCTTTCAACTAACAATGTATCAGGTGCATGAAGCATATCCATAGCCACGGTCTGCCCATCGCAAGCTAACTTTAAAAAATAGTGAAGTGAATATATTTCTTCATCTACATCATCTGGGTTATTCCTTTTCGAATCGTCACATGTCGAAAAGCTCCGACATTTTGGTATATTATTTAATAAAATTTCCTTCTTGGTAGGCAAAAAGACACCTTTATAGTCAACATCTGAATCCTCAGTGGCGGTACCATAAAGATGAGAACCAAACTTCATTTTAACAATTAATTCCATTTTAATATTTAACGTGCAGGTCACCGGCGGCGGTTTTTTGCCGTCCGGTGGACTGGATGGTTGTGTGCCGGGCACGTCACGTAATCTTAAGGGTGCGCTGAGCTTACTCTTTATTTGAAAGTTCAGCAAGTCCCAAACCCAGCCGGATGGAGGCGAAGGGTATAGCGTTATGGCAACTGGGTATCGGCGACGGTGCTCGGGGAGGAAGCCGCCCTGCTGAGGCAGGGTACCGCAAACGCACGGGGCGATGAATAAGAACCGAGTCAGGCGGGCCTGGTGGGACGAGCC
>Ga0316187_10002295_pt1 | contig 16643 bp, 25 predicted proteins | sample CroRivburrow1_MG_FD_204927 | JGI IMG/M metagenome (GOLD analysis project Ga0316187, IMG submission 204927) | Coastal sediment microbial communities from Maine, United States - Cross River worm burrow 1 | ecosystem: Environmental > Aquatic > Marine > Coastal > Sediment | place: USA: Maine... | reverse complement strand
TGGAAGTCTTTGTTGATTGTGTAAAATCTGCATTGGTATCAGGTCAAGAACATCTAGTAAACTGTAAAAAATTCAATGATTATCTTGATTCAATAACAGTTGATGATAATAGATTTTGTCCGAAGTGTGGAGAAGTAGACTGTAGACAACATGGATATCTTGTATGTACTTGTGACCCTGTAGTTAAATGGGAAAATTTTGATTCGGAACCTGAGTAAAATTGGTACTTGACAAAGTTAATAAAGTGTGGTATAATCATTAGATACATGTATAATAGATGTATATACATTAGTTAATTAAGTTATTAACAGTATTAAAATAAGGTTAATTAATAAATAAGGGAAAGGTATGGAAAATTTATTTGAAATTATTGAATCAGTAGCAGATGTCATAAAAGTTCAAGAAGATATTAGTAAATCGTTTTTGATTCCTTTTGATATCGAATCTACTGGTTTTGATTTTAAGTCTGATAAGCTAAGACTAATTCAGTTTAAGGCTAATGAAACAGTTTATATTATGATTCCTGAGCTTTTACCTGAAAGAGTAATTAAGTATGTGCTTGACCTTATCAAACAATCAGGTCGTAAGCTAGTAGGTCACAATATTAAATTTGACCTTAAGTTTATCTATGAGAACTATGGAATACTGTTTGATAATATTCATTGCACTATGATTAGTGAGTACTTGATTACAGAAGCTAGAGACAAGTTTGCCTCCTTACAGGAAGTTGCATTTAAGTATCTTGGAGAGATTCTAGATAAAGAGACAGTACTAGAATTTACCAAGGATGTTCCTATAAGCCAAGAGATGTTAATCTATGGTGCTAGGGATGTTGCCTATCTTGAAGAGATTAGAGATATGCAAATGGAATTGATAGCTGAAAAGAAGATGGAAAAAGTCTATCAGCTAGAAATGGATTTGGTTCCTGTTGTAACTAAGATTGAAAGTAACGGAGTTCTTATTGATTATGATGGTTGGGTAAAGCTTTATAATATTGCAGTAGAAAATTCAGATAAATTTAAACAAGAAATTGTTGAAGCTTTTTGGAAATTGTGTGAGGAGACGATTGTACATAGTACTGAATTTGTAAATGTTATGGATGTTCTATCTTATTGGGATATTCCCTACAAGACAACCAAGAAATCTATAGCAGAACTTGAACAGATTACTGTTGACCAGATAGCTCTAGTACGTGAACAGTTTGTTACTAGATTAAATTTAGCATCACCAAAGCAGATGAAGAAAGCGTTTCAGATTATGGGTGCTAAGGTAGACTCAACAGCAGTGAAAGTACTAAAGTCTCTTGCAAAAAAGTTTCCTATAGCAAAATTAATGCTTGAATTTAGGAAAAACTACAAGAGAGTTACTACTTATGGTATGGATTTTCTTGCAAATGTGAGAGAAGACGGTAGAATATACGCTAAATTCAATCAAATTGGTACAAATACTGGTAGATTTTCCTCAAGAAAGCCTAATTTGCAGAACATTATCGCTGGAAGTGAGTACAGAAAGTGCTTTATTGCACCAAAAGGTAAGAAACTAATCACCGCTGATTACTCACAGCAGGAATTTAAACTTGCAGGAGAGTTATCAGGAGAGCCAGCAATTATTGAGGCTTACTTGAAGGGTGCTGATATGCATACTGCCACAGGAGCTTTGCTTTATCATGTTCCTCTGGAAGAAGTAACTACAGAGCAGAGAAAAAATGGAAAGACAGTTAACTTTGCTGTACTTTATGGTTCGTCTGCATATGGTTTAGCTAGAACAATGGGAGTTACAAGTGAAGAAGCAGAAGAATTCTTAGCTAGATTCAAAGAAGGATTCCCAAGACTAGCAAGATTCCAACAGGATATTCAGGACTTGGTTTGGAAACTTAGATACTCAGTTACTCCTACTGGACGAAGGAAAGGATTCAAAAAGGAAAGTAGTTGGGAGACTAGTACAGACTTTTACAAATTCAAAGGACAGATTGATAGGGAAGGTTTCAACCATGTGGTTCAGGGTGGGTCAGCAGATATGTTGAAGTATGCACTACTCTTGCTGGAAGAAGAGAATCCTTGGGGTGAAAGATTCAAAATCATTATGACAGTTCACGATGAGATTGTCTGTGAAGTGGATGAAGAACTTGCTGATGAGGCTAAGATTTTCGTACAGGATATGATGATTCAAGCAGGTAACATTTTGATGAAGCAGATACCTACAGAGGTAGATGCAACGATATCAGATTATTGGAGTAAATAAATGGAATATAAGAATATAGATGAGTTTATCAAAGAGGTAAGGTCTGATTACGATGATACAATAATCGTAGATATTGAAAGGGAATTAGAAACTATCACAACTACTAGTACCTCGTTGGATGTCTCTCTCGGTGTAGGGGGATTACCAAAGGGAAAGATTACAGAACTTTTTGGTCCAGAAGGTACAGGCAAAAGTACACTAGCATGTTGTGTAGCGAAGGAAGTAATTAGGTCAGGTGGTAATGTCTTGTATATTGATGTTGAGAACATGCTTGACATTGAGTACACAAAAGACTTGTTAGATGGTTTATATACTCCGCAGAAGATGGTTATTACTCAGCCTGAGGTTGGTGAGGATGCTATGGAAATCTGTGAGAGAGGTATCAGAAGTGGACAGTTTGAACTTATAGTCGTAGATTCATTGGCAGCTTTGTCTTCAAGAAGAGAGCAGATGAAAGACCTAGAAGATAGCACTATGGCTGAGGCAGCAAGACTTCTGAACAAGTTCTTTAGACGGAACTCACCATACATTCGTAGGAACAACGTAGCACTTTTACTTATCAATCAGATTCGTGATAAGATTGGTGGATACTCAAGAGGCTATGCTACTCCTGGTGGATGGGCAGTAAAACATTATACAAGTGTTAGGATTCAGTTATACTCACCACAGGCAATTATGCAGGGTAAGGAACAGATTGGTATTCTTACACAGTTCGCTATCAAGAAAAACAAAGTAGCTCCACCCTTCCGTTCATCGGAAATACCATTCATTTTTGGTAAAGGTGTAGATACTGCTAGGGATACTGTTGAGTTTGCAAAACTGATAGGTGTACTGAAAACAAGAGGTTCATACTACTATTTCGAGGATGAAAGATTGGGGCATGGCTTAGTGAATACTCTCAAAGAGTTAGAGAAAAGCAAAGAGACCCTTGACAAAATCAGAGAAATGTGTTATAATGTAATAGTTAACAAAATTGAAATGTCAGTTGAGCAGGATGAACTGATAGAAGAGCTAATTGATTAGCAAAGGAGAGTTTATGAAAGAAGAAAAAGTTGTTTCAGTGGAGAATGAAGAGGGTGAGGTTGTGGAAGTTCCTGAGGAGATGTTAGAAGCTCTAATGGGAACAGATATTGAAGCGTTTTTGTCAGACCTTTTACTGTTTGATTACCTTGCCAAGAACAACGGTGTGGTAACTATTACGGAAGAGGATATGAAGACAGTTGAAGAGATGAGAATGACACGTGCAGTAGAATTCTCAAGCGAGACTGTTGATGAGAAAAAAGTATTGATGGCTAGGTTTATTTTTAGAGGAGAAGAGGCTGATGAAGAGGTCGATAACGACATCTAGATTATTCTCTTTAGGAGACTTCAAGAATATTAGTTTTACTGATACTATTGAAGACATTCCAGAAAGAATCGCATTGGATAATAAAGCAATGGGACTCTTAAGGTCTATTCAGTTATTTCAGATTGAGAGGTCTTACCTAAAGTACAGGAAGCTTCGTGACACAACTCATCACATGAGTTTAGAAGAAGCTGTAGAGTTGATAGATAAATTAGATATTACATCAAGCAAAAAATTTACAGAAATATTTACAGATGTCCCAACAGAGGTAGCAGAGCTACCCACAGTGGACGAAGGAGAAATACAAAATGAAAATGCCTGAGATGGAACAAGCTAGTGAATTTACAGGTAAGAAGAAAGAATTCTTACGACTGACGGTGGGTAACCACACGATTAGACTTTTACCTGGAGAAGAAGGATTTTATATTACTTATACCCACTGGATTAATAATACTAATCTAGAGTGTGCAGGTGATGAATGTCCTATCTGTATGAACAACAAAAAAATCATCAACGATAATCCTGATGATTTCAGAAACGTAAAAGGATACTCACGTAAACGACAGGTGTTCTATGTCAATGTTCTTGACAAGACTCTTGCCAAAACATGTGCATCCTGTGGTGAAGTTCATAAACCTGTAGCAGGAACTTTTGCAAGTGTTTGCACTTCCTGTAATGCAGTGTTGGTGGACGTACCGCCACAACCAGTAAACAAAATTTGTATTTTGAATCGTGGTTCTGAACTGTACGAAAATATCAAATCAATCAATAATGCAATTCTTGACGAAGCTGGAGAGAAAGTTGGCGTTGATAGTTTTGATGTTATGATTATGGTTCCACCCAAAACGAAACGTCCTGTTGCTCAGGGCTTACCACATCAGAATGAGGTAATTGAAATTCCTCAGGAAGATTTGTATGTTTTGGAAGAAGCACCATTATCATTGACAGTGGATGAAATTAACAAGTTCATTCGTGGAGCTACACTTAAAGATATCTTTGCTCTGAGGCGTGCTGATGAAGTAGCTGATGAGACCCCTGTAAGTGATTACGAAGTAATTGATGAGAAGGCTGAGGGAGTTCCCTTTGACCCCCCTTACATGGTAAAGAAAGAAGAAGAAGGAACAGTTGTTGTAGAAGCTAAAGAAACAAAAGTTGTCGAGGAAGATGACTTGGAAGCTTCTGTGAAAGACCTATTTGGTTTATAATACTCTCTTAAACTATGGAAAATCTTGTAGACATAACATTAGAGAAACTAAAGGACTCTACGAATCCTGGTAGGATATTATGTGAGCTATGGATTCAATTGTTTAGTGTACGATTTTCTCCACAACTAGTTCAGCAATTTCACAGATTAGGAAGATTATATGGGCGGTATAGGGTATTCTTCGCAATAATAAACCTTTCGGATACTTATTACGGTAGGTACGAAACGATTACTGCGAATAATCCCTATGCCCTCATTGCCCATCTTTGTAAGGTAGAAGTGAAAGATAGCTATGCTAGTCAAATGGAGAGCAGTGAGGATACACTTTCTACATATGTGGAAGCATATAGAGAAAAGGTAAACTCGAAGGAGAGGATAGATATGCCACAGAGCTTTGAGGAAGTAGATGGAGAATAGAGAACAACACACACATAACGTAACATCTGCTGAATGTAAGGTTATTGGGATTATCCTAAAGAACCCTAATCAGATGATTGACTTACAAAGATTACTCTCGGAAGAGATGTTTTCAATGGAAGCTTTAAAGATAATCTATCGCAGAATGTCTTCTCTATTTGATGAAACTTACATGCCAGACTTGGATATGATAAGAAATTCTCTAGCCTCAGCAGGACTATTAGAGTCTGTAGGTGGAGAGCAATACTTGAATTACCTGAAAAACCTTCCTACGGAAGATGATTATAGGAATGTAAAAGGGTATATTGAAATTATAAATAAAGCGTTTAAGAGCAGACACATTTTACAGATTGGACAGTACGTAAAAAGATTGGAAGAGAATATCGACATAGTAGATACAGTAATTGATGATATTCGTGAACGAGTGGATTACATTGATACCAAGGGCTTCAAGAGTAATGCTGATAGAATTTCGGCATTTCTTCCACAAGCTTACAGGAACTTTAAAGAGAAAGTCAACAACCCAGGAATGGTAGGTAAGAGTACAGGGTATCAAAGTATCGACAGTATCTCAGGAGGATTTAGGGGAGGGAACCTATGGGTACTAGGTGGAAGACCTTCACATGGAAAGACAGCATTTGCTTTGAACTCCATGTTAAAGGCAGCAAGAAGGGGAACAAAAGTTCTGATGTTCTCTTTGGAAATGAATGAGCAACAGATTATCGAAAGGTTCTGTGCATTACTTTCAATGGTAGACCATACCAAGATTATGCTAGGTACTACCACTAAAGAGGAAGCAGATAGAGTTACCACAGCTTTCACAAGACTAAAAGAACTTCCGATTTATATTAGTACAGTGTTTAGCTTAGATGCAGGAGAAATTACTAAAACAATCAAGGAGCAACATAATAGGAATGGCGTTGAGATTGTATGGATAGACTATGTACAGCTTACAACGGAAAGGGATGGAGATGCAGTACATACCATCGGACGTATTTCTAGAGCTTGCAAATTGTTAGCAAAAGAATTGAATATCTTTATTGGTCTAATCTCACAGTTGAACAGAAGTGTTGAGATGAGGGATAATAAGAGACCAGTAAAAGCAGACTTACGACAGTCTGGAAACCTAGAAGAAGATGCAGACTTAGTGGCATTTATTTACAGGGATGAAGTATATAATAAAAACGATGATACCAACAAGGGTAAGATGGAGTTCATCATAGATAAACACAGAAATGGTGCTATAGGAATGTTACCACTAGACTTCCGAAAGGAAATCATGGGAATTGAAGATGGTCAATAAACAGAAAAGAAAGGGCACGGATTGGGAACGTCAGTTAGCAAAGCTTTTGAACGCAAAACTTACTGATGCAGAGTTTAAACGAGTTCCAGGTTCAGGTGCATTAGGAACAATTATGAATGAGAGTAGACTATCAGGAGATGTAAAGGGTAAGATACCATTTCTTTCAAAAGGAATTACCATAGAAGCTAAGACAGGATATGGTGGAAGTAAACAACACCTTGTAAAGAAAGAGTGGTTGGATAAGGTAAGAGAAGAGGCAGAAAATTCTTACACTATTCCACTATTAGCATGTAAGTTTTCAGGTGCTAAATCAGGTGCAAAACATTTTATTTGTATGGACTTTGATGCGTTTTCAGAAATTATTGAAGAAGCAAACAAACTATACGAAGATGTTATTAGACTGCAAGACCAACTAGAGGAGAAAAATGACTGAGCAGGTTTCAAAGAATTGGAAGTTATTTAAGGATAAATTTGTAGAGCAATACAAAGACGTACCACCTTACATTATTGACTATATTGCTATAGAAGATATTCTTTTATGTCACCTAAAGGGTGAGGCTTTAGAAAAGATATGCGAAACTTATCAACTTTCACCTGAATATGTTACAATGGTAGTTGGTCAATTTCTAAAGGTAACTCCTAGAAATATTGCTCTTGACTTTAATCCCTATATGGTGTATAATAATAAGGAAGTCGATAAAGAATTATTTTTAAAGTTAGTAAAGAATAGAATTCCTGAGGAAGAAGGAGAACTATTATACGATGCTTGTGTATTGTTTGAACTTATTCAGGAACAAATTGAAGACTTTTATAGGGAGTAAAAAATGGTTTTTGATATGAGTGAAGCTAAGATTCCAGATTTTGAGGATATGCTTAAAGTATCGGCAGAAATTAGGGATATGTCTTTAGAGAAAACTAGACTAGAGCTAATCATAGAAGACAGTGTTGCCAAGACTGTTAGGATGCTAACCACAAATGCGGAGTATTACGTAAATGGGAAACCACCCTCAATGTCATTCATAAATGCAACATATGCTTTTAGTGGAATCAATGGAGAAATTTATGAATATAGGGTGAAGTTAGGAAATGTTACAGCAGAACTAGAATTTTTGAAAAATAAACTAACTATATACAGAGATATGATTGATGTATGGAGAACCATCTCTGCAAATAAAAGAGCATCGGTGATATAATGGCATGGTTTATAGAAAGACTTTTAACTAATTCGGTAGACATACACTTAGAGGGTTCTGAGTCAGAGATGCTTGGGTATCTTTTAACATTAGAAGTAAAGATAGCAAAGCTAGTAGAAAGAAACTTGTTTACAAAATCAGAGTTAAAGTTACTAAATGAGTTACAAAACAATAAAACAATAACCCAACTCAGTAGAGAAATGGGTCTTTCTAGAGTTACTACTGCTATACGCATTGATGCACTAACAGATAAGTTAGCAATGTATTTAGGGGGCATATATACAGATGATGGTTATCTTAGCTATATGAAACGACAATATAATCTCAGTGATAAGAAGGTAGAACTATTAAAGGAAAAAATCACAGGGAACTACAAACGATTTTATTTACGTTAAGGAGTTTTAAATTATGAACGAACTGTGGACACCAAGCGAGGACAAAGTACTTATTCGTTCCATTGCAATTGAAGGTATGAATTTCACTGAAACAGCAGAGTTGTTAGATGGTAGAAGTAGACACTCTGTTCGTCATAGATGGACTCGAATTAAGCACATGCTTGATGCTTCTGGTCAGTATGCTAATAGGGCTATTCCTATTGAAGCTATTCCAGTAACCACATTTAGAGCCTGTGTATTTGATATTGAGTGCATGGACTTCAAATCAGATGGTTACCAAGACCACTTAGCATGTGTTAGCTTTCTCCCCTTGGAAGAAGGTGGAAAAGTTAATACCATTAGGGTAGAGTATAAAGATGATAGAAACGATAAAGATATGCTATCTGAGACACTTTCGGAACTAGCTAAATACGATATCGTGATTGGACACAATGTAGCAGGATTTGATTTAAACTGGTTATACTCTAGGGCTATGTACTACGGAATGAAGATGCCCAAAGATTGGCTTTATTATGACACCTATCAGGTAGCTAAAACTATGGCTATCAAATCAGCTTCAAAATCATTGGCAGGATTGTGTGCATACTTTGGAATTGATTCTCACAAAACCTCTGTTCAGAAAACTGAATGGACTATGGTTGACAGCCCTATTAAAGCAGAGTACGATTATGCTATGGGTGAGATTGTAACTCACTGTGAGAACGATGTGAAAGCCAACCGAGAACTGTTTGATGTTCTTTGGCAGTACGATGGAAAACGAAGCTTGAAGAGGACTAAATGGTAGAAATAAAACACGCATTGCAGGAAGGGTTTGATACTACTAAGTTTGTTATATCAACTGTTACAGAGAAACAAAAAGATGGTAAGTTTATCTGTAGAGGTAAGTTAATTCAGGGTAGGGGAACATATGATGAAAAGGGAGAAGTAATTTGGGATGATAGAGTTATTTCTTCCGAAGTACTCAGTGATAACTACATTCACGCAGATAACACAGTACTAAATGCACTATTCAAGTACTTACAGGAGAATGATTTCTATCTATTCGACATGGTATCTGAGAGTGAAGATTCAAAAAACTTAGGAGGAACTAATGAATCTATGGAGAGTAAAGAGTAAAACAGGTGCTAATGTTCATCTTACCGAAGACAGAGAGAAAACTCTTTGTGGCTGGATTATAAAAGATGATTGGAAGTTTTTATACATTTTGAATAACAGAGCAGAGGCTATGGAACATGAAGATGGTTTCTGCGAAAAATGTAATAACCTTAATATTGAGGAGTGGGAAAAGGAGTTAGTTAATGACGATGGAAGCGAAGCAGAAGACCCCGAACTTTACAGTGGGGGATATGCAGAAAGCAATGAGCCAGAAGTCGAACCTATTGTTGAAGACACCAACGCAACAGGAATACGAGCGGACAGAGCTAAAGGATTGGCAACTTGGTAAGATAAAAGTATTTCTTCTTGCTGGACGTATTGCATCAGGTAAGAGTACAGTTGGAAATATTCTAGCTGGCGTGTTACAGGAGAGGTATCCACAGGCAATCATTAAGATTTCTGGATTTGCCTACGGAGTAAAATCTGTAGCAAGAGATTCCTTCGGTTGGGATGGAAATAAAGATGATAAGGGAAGAAGACTTTTACAGGTAGTTGGAACGGAAGCTGGTAGAGAGTATGACAATGACATTTGGGCTAAGAAAGCTTACAATGACACCGTTGGAAATATTATGCCTCCGAATATCGTTATCTTTGATGATTGGAGATTTCCAAACGAGTATACCTACTGGCTAGACAAACCTGAAATTGGTGAGATTTATAAGATTAGAGTGTTTAGAGATGAAGAAATAATCTCAGACCACCTATCAGAGAAAGCTCTACCAATTTCAGCAGTTGTTCCAGACTACTATGATTACAGATTCGATAATAATGGTGAGGAAGAATCTATAGAGGATAAGGTAAGAGCTATGGTAAAGGAGTTAGTATGAATTTAATTATCACATCAGAACAGAGGGTTGGGTCAAGGTGGATGCATTACCTATTTGCAGACCTCTTGAAAAAACAGCCTAGTCCTGAGATTGATGGTAATAGATTTTATAGAGGAGAGTTAAGCAGTATTCTTTCTCAGGTTGAGAAACATTTGAAAGAAGGACGTATTCCAAAGTTTCATGGGATTGGTGCTATTACTCTTGACAAGTTCTTAAAGGCTGGTGGAATTGAGGACTTTGGTATCTTAGGTGTTGTCAGAAATCCCTATGATAGAACTGTGTCACTTGCTTTTCATAATAGATACCACAAAAAACATATGGGGTTTATGCAAAAGAAAGTAGAGACAGATAATGATGCAGTTGTGTGGACAGCCCTCAGTGATGTTGGGTTTAGAACTACACATACTCGTCAGTATTCGGACTTGATGTTACCACTCTATAGTACACTTAGTACTGCTCGTCCAAAAGGTGGATTTAACTACGTTTGGACTACCTATGAGTGGTTGAAAGAAGATACTGCTGGTGAAATACAGTTTTCTTTAAGAACACTGTTTCCGAACCAGACTATACCTCGTCTTCAACTCATTCAAAACTATGTTGATGCCCATGATTTTAAGAAGAAATCAGGGAGAAAAGTGGGTGAGGAGAAACGAGAAGACCTGTGGAGGCGTAAAGGTATCAATGGTGACCATGTAAATTGGTTCACTCCAGAGTGTTATGAGGCACTAGAAGCCTATCAAAACATCTACATTGGTGCTATTCAACGTGAAAAACAGGGAGAATATTGGAAAAAACCCTATATTTAGACTTGACAAGATTGTACCCTGTGTGGTATAATTACAAGTAAAGGAGTTAAAAATGAATTTTTTACAAGTATTACAGGAGAATTTTGATTCTCTAAATGCAGTTCTCGTTTGGATTGCTGGTGCTGGTGGAATGGTACTCTTCGGAGTTATCAAAGCCAGAGTGTTAGAAAATTGGGTTGCTTGGCATAACTTCCCTGCATGGATTAAGAAATATGCCCCTGCTGTAGTTGCTGGTCTCTTTGCATTGCTTGCAAACCTAGCATTAGACTTTGGATTAGCTGGTTATATTCCTGAGTATATCGCATCAATTTTGTTGTTTGGTATTAACTATTTAGCTGGTCAGAAAGAGTATGAAAAAATTAAAGATTCCTCATATGGAGTTTCAGCTAGAGCAGACGCAGAAGAGTTAGTAGGCTAAGGAGATATGATGCAGAGGTCTGGAGATTTTGTTAATCTCTATTGTGATAATTGTGGATACGAAGAAGAGATTCATTATAAGGAAATAGAGAGAAGAAGTCTTAGATGTCCAAGTTGTAAACACTTCGTTGACTACGAGGAAGTAGATTTAAACGAACCAATTGAGGAAAATTTCACTTGGGAAAAGAATAATTTATTCAACTAAAAGGAAAGGAGATTTATTATGACCGCAAGTATGGAACGAACTATTGAATTAGTTAATGATTTTTATTTGGAAACCGATATCGTAGTGACAGAAGATAATGTTGATATCTATGTTGCTGAGATGATTGCTGATTTGGAAGCACAGCAATAGTTTTATTAGCTTAGTAAGGAGAAGAAAACTTGAGTGTTATAACAAGTTTACTTTTGGCAACGTCCATTTTAGCAGGTGGAGTAGCGGACGTTGCCATATCAGAAGTACCAGAAGTAATGCTAACACAGATACCTGACGTACAGATTCCTGAAACTATCAGAGTAAGGATATCAGGAACAGACGGAAACTGCTATGGTAATGGATACAATGGTAGTTTTACAGATGTCATAGAGATGGACTTTAAAGAATATGTCACTCAGGTTTTAGCTGGAGAATTTGGTAACAGGTGGTCATTGAACGCTCTTAGAGCAGGTGCAGTTTCTGTAAAGATGTATGCAATGGCAGCGATTCAAATTGACCCTAAATATACTGCAAATCCTTGGGCACAAGACAGGGTAGCAGATGTTTATGATTGCAATTGGGACCAAGTTCCTAAACCAGAGTGGGTAAACGACAAAGTTAGAAGAGCAGTAGAGGATACATGGGACTATGTTCTCGTAAAAGAAGGTGGGGAAATCTTCTACACATACCATGACACTTGGCATCATCTCTGTCTTGACAGAGGAGCAGAAGGTAGCTGTTTAGGACAATGGGATGCTTACGAAATGGCATTAGTTGGTACTGACTGGAAAAATATCTTGTTGTCTTTCTACACAGAAGATACAGTAGTAAGGACAACGGACGGAGAATACTACCAGACTGAATATATGTCTGACTTAGATGGACAATTTATTGAAGGTGAGTCAAATGCGTATGTTGTTCAGCAGGGTGATACTTTGATTAGTATTGCTAAAGCTCAATTAGGTGACGGTAATTTGTATATGGAGTTGTTTAATGCAAACAGTGATATACTTCCTTCACCAAGCATAATACGTACAGGACAGGTTCTTGTACTGCCTGATTTACAATAGGAGAATACTGGAAGGGGGGAGTGAAAGTTACCTGTGGGTTTTAGACCCCTTAGCTCCCCCCAAACTTTACTAGACAGACCGAAGTAAAAAGGGAATAATTATGGTCTTAGGTCTTAGAAAACGAGGTTGTAAATGGACGAGAGTTCCATAGCAGACTTGAAGTTTATGACGCTATGCGTTATAGTTTCTTTATTTTTGCTGTATATCGCACAATTCAACTAAGAATTCGTAAGGAGAGATATGGAGATTTTGGGTGTTGTACCAGTTGCAGGAAAAGGTTCACGATGGGGAGGATATTTTAAAGAATTACTCCCTGTAGGGAACGGAGAATGGTTATTAGATAGGACAATTGGTGCTATGATGAAAGGTGGTGCTAACAAAATTTGTGTTATCACAACTCCTGAAAAAATTTCCACCCATATAGCACATATAAACTCAAAATATTCAGGGATATTTTACGTAACTCAGAAGGAAAAGAAGGATATTTGGGGTGCAATGAAGGAAAGTCTCATCTTCGCTGGTGAGTTAAACTTATTTGCAATGCCAGATACCTATTTTCCTTCTGAGCTTTTTGTACGTCAATTTAGAAAAACTACGTATGGACGAAAACCACAATTCTTTATAGGCGTACACAAGACTACTATGCCAGAAAGATTTGGAGTATTACTAGAAAATAAAGTAGTTAATAAGCAGAAATTATCAGATGGAACATATGATGCTTGGGGAACCTTAGTTTGGACAAAAGAAGTTGCTAAGTTCTGGATAGAAAATCCACCAGAAACCTATACCGAAGCAATAAATTCAGCAATGAAAGAGTTTGAATGGGAAACATTTGCTATGGAATATTATAAAGATATGGCTACTTGGAAAGATTATACGGAGTTTATAAAATGAAATCATTAGTAACTGGAGGAGCAGGATTTTTAGGTGCCCATGTTTCAGAGTATCTAATAAAGATGGGACATGAAGTTGTTGTAATAGATGACTTGAGTGGAGGATTTAAAGAGAATCTTCCTGTAGGTTGTAGGTTTTTAGAAATGGACATAGTTGATACAGAATCAATAAATACCCTGTTTGAAGAGGAAAAATTTGACTATGTATTTCATTTAGCAGCATATGCGGCAGAAGGTCTAAGTTCTTTTATCAAGAAGTTTAACTATGAAAACAACTTAATAGGAAGTGTAAATCTTATAAATGCTTCAATAAACCACGACATAAAGTGTTTTGTATTTACATCATCTATTGCTGTTTATGGTACTAGTGATGTGTTACCAGTGGTAGAGGATTTTCCTTATAATCCAGAAGACTCATATGGGATTGCTAAGATGGCTGTGGAATTAGAGTTAAAATCTAGTAAAGAATTTTTTGATTTAGACTATATTATTTTTAGACCTCACAATGTTTATGGAGAAAAGCAGAATATTGGTGATGCCTATAGAAATGTAGTAGGAATCTTTATGAATCAGATTCTTAGTAAAAAAGCCTTAACTATTTTTGGTAACGGTGAACAGACAAGAGCTTTTACTTATATCTCTGACGTTGCTCCAATAATTGCTAGGTCTATAAATAATCCTTTAGCTTATAATGAAATCTTTAATATTGGGTCTGATATACCACATACTGTTAATGAGCTAGCAGAAGGGGTTTCAGTTGCTATGGGTGTTGAAGAAAATATTGTATATCTTCCTGCTAGACATGAGGTAGTGCATGTACATGCTTCACATGAAAAGTTACAAGAGGCTTTTGATTCTGCAATTCCTATAACTTTAAAAGAAGGTTTATCCAGAACTGCTAGATGGGTAAAAAGATTTGGAGCTAAGGAAAGTAAAAAGTTTGATGGAGTTGAAGTTACTAAAAACTTTCCGAAAGCATGGGAAAAATATTTGAAATGAAATTAAACATAGGGTGTGGACCGCAAAGGATAGGAGAATATCTAGGAATTGATATAATAAAAAGGAGAGGCGTGGATGTTATATCATCTGCTTTAGAACTTCCTTTTCAGGATGCTTCTATAGATGCTATCTACTCTTCCCACGTTATTGAACATTTTAATAGACCCGATATGGATAAACTATTTAGAGAATTTTCCAGAGTTTTAAAATCTGGAGGAGAACTTGAGATTATTTGTCCTGATTTTGAACGAGCAATGAAACGCTGGTTGGCTGGAGACTATGAGTATCGTTGGAATTTTGGAATTACCACACTGTTTGGAAAGCAAACAAATATGGGACAGTTTCATTATAATGGGTTTACTATTCCTAGACTAAAGAGACTATTACCACAGTATGGAATTAGGATTTTGGAAATTAAAAATCAACCTAATAGACATAAACGAGACAGTAGGTATATTAAAAATGGTGACATCTATTTAAAGGGCAAAAAAGAATGATAACAATTGGACTTTTAACTTTGAGTAAGTATGAAGATATGGCAAAAAAAGCTATTGATTCTATTGTATGTAATGAAAATTATAGAATAGTTATTGTAGATAATGGACAAAAACTAGATGAAGATGTTGAAGGAGTTAAAATAATTCGTCCACAGAAGAATGTTGGAATAGCCCCAGGATGGAATATGATTGTCTTGGATGCTATAGAGAATGGGTCAGAGGAGATTGTTATACTGAATGACGACCTTATTCTTCATCCAGAATGTATAGACCTGCTGATTCAAGACATAAGAGAAGGGTATGATATTATCACAGGATATATGATTCACAATCATGAAGTATTTCCAGATGTCAAAATAGAGCCTAGATTTATCAATGGTATGCACTTTTCTTGCTTTGCCATGAACAGGAATACTCTGTTTACTGTAGGAAAATTTGATGAGGGATATGCACCCTGTTATGTAGAGGACACTGATTATTATTATCGACTAATGAAAACTGACTTGAAGTACGGATGTGATAGGTGGGCAAAATTCACACATAAGAGATTTCTTGACAGACAAGAGCCTTGGGTAAAGGAAAGCCACAAAAAGAATAGGGCGTACTTTAGCAAAAAACATGGAGAACACCCTAAGAAGACATTTAGAATTATGTCAGAAGGGAGAAAACAAGCATGAAGGTTTCAGTAGTTATTGTAGGAATAGGTCAATGGACAGAATTTACCAAACCATTAATAGATTCAATCAGAAAATATGAACCTGATGTAGATATCATGGTAGTAGACAATGGTGATGATTATCCTAATGAGTATTTTGATGTTAGATTTGAAAGAACTAAACATGTAGTAAGCTATGCGTCAGCTTTAAACATAGGACTCAGAGCTACAAAAGAGTTTGACTGGGTTATTTTTATAAATAATGATGCAATTGCGATAGGAAAATTTGTAGACTACCTGAAAGGATTAGACAGGAAGGCTATTTATGGAAATAAAATACACATAGATTTTAGAGAGTTCCATCATAAAGACTATTCTCCTTTTATTGATGGATGGATTATTATTGTTACTAGAGAGAACATTGATGCAATAGGCGAGTTTGATACTGAATTTAAGATTGCTGGATTTGAAGATGCTGATTTTGCTTTTAGGTCTAATAATGCAGGGTATCCAGTTACTCTTTCTACTATTGCGTTTAAGCATTTGGGGTATCATATTAGAAAACAATTTGAAAACTATCCTGAGTATCGGAAACAGAACTTTAATTACCTGTTAGATAAGCATGGATTAGAAGCCAAGAAGGAAAGAAAAGGGGCTAAACCTTTAGGGAGATAGATGAATAAAATAGCAGGAACTTTATTATGTTTTGATAGGTATGATTACACTAAATTAGTTGTTGAGTCTTTAGAAAATTGTGTAGAGGCTGATGATATTGATTGGTACGTTTTTCAGGATGGTGTGAAAAGTCCTCTAAGTGAAATTGAATATACAACTCAAGAAAAGCTAGATAAAGTAAAAACAATTTTTGAAAATTCCTCTTTAAACATTATAGAGTTTAAACAAAGTGACTGGAATATGAGTATACCTTTTCAAAAACATCAGGCACACAAGGTATTTGAAATGGGATACGAGACTGCTTTCTTTTTTGAAGATGATATGGTAGTTAGCAAATATTATCTTAGACTTTTAA
>Ga0316187_10002294_pt1 | contig 16643 bp, 14 predicted proteins | sample CroRivburrow1_MG_FD_204927 | JGI IMG/M metagenome (GOLD analysis project Ga0316187, IMG submission 204927) | Coastal sediment microbial communities from Maine, United States - Cross River worm burrow 1 | ecosystem: Environmental > Aquatic > Marine > Coastal > Sediment | place: USA: Maine... | reverse complement strand
GAACTGATTTCACCCTCATCAACATTCAGCTGATCGGCGACGATTTTGATTACTTTTGCTTCAATTTCTGCGGACATTTATATCTCCCTAAATAAAGATTCCGGCTTCTATCATAGCCCTGAGACTTGCACAAGCCGTTTTGCAAGTCGAGGCATTCGTTTCCTGTTTTGGTCATGCTAGGCATGCCTAACTTACATATACATTCCACCGTTCACATGCAGCACATGACCGGTGATATAAGCAGCGCCATCTCCTGCGAGAAAGGCCACTGCGTTTGCAATATCCTCTGCCGAACCGAGTCGTCCGAGCGGAATTTGATCGCTCAACTTGGCATGCGCATCCTCACCCAGATCAGCGGTCATATCCGTGGCAATAAAACCTGGAGCAACGGCGTTAACCGTGATGCCGCGGGATCCAATCTCACGCGCCAGCGAACGGGTCATGGCATCGACACCACCCTTGCTCGCGCAGTAATTCAATTGCCCGGGGTTCCCCATGGATGCAACCACCGAGGAAATATTGATGATGCGCCCAAAACGCCCCTTCATCATTGGCCTGATGGCTGCCTGTGAGGCGTGGAACACCGAACCCAGGTTGGTATTCAGCACTTCCTGCCATTCTTCGGCTTTCATACGCATCGATAGATTGTCACGGGTAATGCCGGCATTGTTGACCAGCACGTCCAGTCGTCCGAAATGCTTCACCACATCACCGATGAACCCCTGAATGGCTTCTCTGTCTGCCACGTTCACAGCAGCAGGCAGCACCTCAACACCATGCGCAGCAACCAACTTATCCGCCGCCTGGCGGATGGTTTCATCCCGTGTACCGCAAATAGCCAGCGAAAAACCATCGGCCGCCAGTTTTTCGGCAATCGCATAACCGATTCCCCTGCTGGCACCGGTAATCAACGCGACCCGATTCTGTGTTTCACTCATTCTGCTTCTCCTGATATAGCCTCAATGGCCTTATCCATAGCATCTGAGGCATCCGTAGCCGATACACTTATATCACGTTCCACACGGCGAACAATACCTGCCAGAACCTTTCCCGGGCCCATTTCAACAGCCTTATTCACGCCCTGCGCATACATTTTATTAATTGTTTCACTCCAGCGCACCGGCGATATCAATTGACTCACCAGCGCCTCACGAATGGCGGCAACATCCTTCAAGGGGGTAGCCGAAGCATTGCTCCACACCGGCATCGTCGGTTGTTCGATCTGGATGCCAGCCAGTCGCTCTTGCAGCTGATCTGCAGCTGTTTGCATCAATGGTGTATGTGACGGAGCGCTGACTTGCAGAGCCATCGCACGCTTGGCACCCGCACCCTTGGCAAGCTCAATCAAACGTTCAACGGCAGCGACATGGCCGGCGACAACCAACTGCCCCGGACAATTATAATTGGCAGGCCATACCTTGCTGGTATCAGTACTGGCTTGTGCACACAGAGACTCAATCACATCATCACCCAGACCGAGAATGGCCGCCATCAGGCCAACGCCTGCCGGAACCGCATCACTCATGGCACGTCCACGGAAAGCCACCAACTTCACTGCATCAGCAAATGCAATGCTGCCCGCAGCAACCAGTGCCGAATATTCCCCGAGGCTATGGCCTGCAGCACAAGCAGCTTCTTCTCCACCGCGCGCGCGCCATAGTTGCAAGAGGGCTGTAGAGGCAGTCAGCAGTGCGGGTTGCGTGAATTCGGTCTGATTGAGTTTGCCATCAGGGCTATCGGCCACCAACTCGCGCATATCGTAACCCAACGCGTCAGAAGCCTCGTCAAAGGTGTTTGCCACAACTGCTTCGGCAGCTAGAAGATCACCCAGCATACCTACTGACTGCGAGCCCTGACCTGGAAATATAAATGCAAAAGTGGAACTGTCGCTTACGCTCAACGTCTATCCCTCTCTATTCATGATGATCAAATTAATCCTTGCTCCAGCGCACCAGATTAGCGCCCCAAACAAAACCGGCTCCAAAAGCCTCCAGAAGCAATACCTGTCCCTTCTGGATTCTACCGTCGCGGTAATAACTGTTCAATGCCAGCGGCACGCTGGCGGCCGAGGTGTTGGCATGCTTCTCCACGGTGATGGCGATGCCGTCGGTACCCAATTTCAACTTCTTCGCAGTCGCCTTGATAATACGGATATTCGCTTGATGTGGTATCAGCCAGTCAACATCGGACGATTGCATTTCACAATGACTGAGCACGTCACCAACCACCTCGCCTAGTTTGTTCACTGCATTGCGGAATACCTCATTACCCTGCATTTCAACTGCAGCGACACCCGCAGCATCCACAGACATATCCGGCATATCAGGGCTGGCCCCTGGATGAGGATGATGCGCCATAAGCAATGGCCGGTATGAGCCATCAGCCTTGAGTACCGAGCCGATAATGCCGCCTTGCGGCTCATCTTCAGCATCACGCGCTTCCAACACAACGGCTCCAGCACCATCACCAAAGAGCACGCAGGTTGAACGATCGCTCCAGTCCATAATACGAGACATCGATTCCGCACCGATGAGCAACACGCGGCGGAACATACCACCCCGCATCATCGCATCCGCATGTGCCAGGCCATAGACAAAACCGGAACAAACAGCCTGAATATCCCATGCAGGAAAACCCGATGCGCCAAGTTTGGATTGCACGATGGTCGCGGTGGATGGGAATATCATGTCCGGTGTCGTGGTTGCCACGATCAAGGCATCGATATCGTTAATGGTTAGGCCTGCATCATCCAGTGCCTGCCTGGCAGCAGCGGCGGCCAGATCAGAGGTGTGTTCCCCTTCGGCAATAATATGGCGTTGGCGAATACCGGTACGATCGAAGATCCACTGGTCATCGGTATCAACTATGGATTCAAGATCTTTATTGGTCATTACCCGTTCCGGCAGATAGCCGCCGACCCCGGTTATATGAATACGAGGTATGCTCAACGATCCAACCATTTATTCATGGATTCAACAATATGCGTTCCGAGCTCCGATTCAACCTCGCGATGCGCAACTTCGATAGCTCGGGTAAACCCCAGTGCATCCGCTGAGCCATGGCTTTTGACGACGACACCGTTTAAGCCAAGCAGTGGTGCGCCATTGTATTCAGATGGATTGATGCGTGCCTTAACTTTGCGCATCGCGCCTGCAGCCAACAACATGCCAGCCTTGGCACTCAGACTACTGGTCAGTTCGCGTTTGAGATTACCCATCAGAAAATGCGCCACGCCTTCCATCGTCTTCAACGCCACGTTGCCGACAAAGCCATCGCAAACCGCAACATCGACCGTATCAAGGAAAAGATCGGTGCCTTCGACATTGCCAATATAATTCAGATCCAGTTCGGAGATGCTTGCGCCCGCCATCTTCACCACATCCGTGCCCTTGATATCCTCGGAACCGATATTTAACACACCAACACGCGGCGATTCAATACCCTCGGCAGCCTGCATATAGCAGGAACCCATAATGGCAAACTGGACAAGATGTTCGGAAGAGCTGTCCACGTTAGCACCGGCATCAAGCAGCAGCGTTCTGCCGCTCTCAGACGGAATCATGGAGGCAATGGCCGGGCGATCCACTCCGGGAAGCGTTTTAAGAAGAAACTTGGAAATAGCCATCAGGGCGCCGGTATTTCCGGCACTGACCAGGGCATCCCACTCACCATCTCGCACCATGCGTGCGCCGACATGAATGGATGAGTCCTTCTTGCGCCGTAAAGCATTGGCTGGAGGCTCGCACATATCCACGATTTCGCTGGCTGCTACCATCTGCACAACATCAGAAAGTCCTGCATCGTGCAGCGCAGGCTGAAGAACATCGGGCTGACCCACGATGCCGAGGCTTAGCTTATCGCCATAATCCTTATGGATACGCTGCAGCGCTTCGATAATAATGCCGGGGGCATTATCACCGCCATGACCGTCAACGAGAACGCGACTCATCGAGCATTCCGTTTTTCATGGGATAATCTGTCATGCAACAAACCAGCATGAAACAAGGATTATCAGACCTCGCCGGTCGCCACAACCTCGCGACCTTTGTAGAAGCCGCAATGCGCGCAGGCATGATGCGGGCGCATCACTTCACCGCAATTCGGGCATTCACTCATAGCAGGAACGCCAACCGCATCATGGGCGCGGCGCATCTTGCGCTTGGACACACTGGTTTTTCTCTTTGGAACTGCCATATCAATCTCCTGTGTTCGCAACCGATACATATATCGGTTGATGGGCTACTGCGCGCCGGCGCAATCGCCCTTCCCTGCCGGACAAAGCCTAGGCAATGGGTCGCGGCATTATGGTGATGCAACCGTCTGGGTCAAGTTCGCACTCCAAGCGGCAAAATTTACCCGAAACTAGCTGAGGTTACGACAGTTCAAGTAGACAATAATCGTGTCATGCATGCGGCGAGCACAGACCAGACACAATATTAATATCATACGAAAGACTAGAAAGGCTATTTCAACGCTTGATTTCGGCAAAGATTTAACAGTAAGTTAAATATCTCTTTAATTAAGACTGCCTGCGGACTACTCTAACCCCTATCATGAAACTTCAAGAGCTTAGCCATCATTCTCTACGCTACGCCTTAACCCGCACCATCCTGTTGTGGTCTGGTCTTTTCTTTACGCTCCTGGCAATTATTTTTATACTCACCTTCGACGATGTGCGTGGCTACACCATGCAAAAAGTCGCCGAATATCGCCTGAACTATCAAACACAGGAATTTGCCAAACATCTGAGAGAAAAGGATGCAACATCCATCGGAGAGGAAAGCGACGCTCTGGTGCAAGACCCGGAAATCGCCGGCATTATATTGATCGATGCCAGCGGAGAATTACTGCACACATCTATTCATGATGACCATCTTTCACTTGATTCTTTTAGCAAGATCACCCCTTCTACTTTGGCATCAACGGTATATGACACCCCCCATCTACATCTATACGAAAGCAATATTCCAGACTCAAATATAAAGCTATATCTGGTCCTTGATGACCGCCCCATCACCCGCGCCATCCAGACCTCTACATTGATCACCGGCATCGTGATGTTAATGCTGGTGCTTCTTTCTATTTTTGCGCTACACCGGGTTTTGCACATGCAGATTATTGGCCCACTGGAACAGTTGCGCACCATTATCAGCAGTGGTGAGAGCATGCCCGACAAGGTTATCGAACAAATGGAGCACTCCCTACCCAGCGAGGCCGGTGAAATCCTCGAGACCTACGATCAACTTGTGCATGCCGAACATGCCATGGCACAGCGTTTCCACGACATGCTGGACAGGGTTCCAGGCTGCGTCTGGTCTGCCTCAGCCGATCTGAAATACTCGGATGCCTCAGCTCGATCGGTGCAAGTATTCAACTATCCGCAAAGCCAGCTTAAGGGACTTGATCTGTGGTCATGGCTTCCAGACGAGCAGCAACGCGACATCAATCTTAGACAGTTGCACGAAGCCATCAGTACTCGCACACCCAGCCTTGAGATGGCCTACTGCATTCAGGTGGGTGGTAAAGAACAATGGTTCGGGGAAAATATTTGCCTGCACTATGCGAAGAGCACTGTCAGCGGGGAAAACACTTTTGCGGGCCTTTTCGGCATCAGCAACGAGATCACTCAACGCAAAGCCGAAGAAGGTGCGATTCAGGGCATGCAGCAGCAGGCACGCAAGATGGAGGCTGTGGGTACACTTGTCGGCGGCATTGCTCACGAATTCAACAATATGCTGGCCGGTATTGTCGGTAATATATTCCTCCTTAAAAGCGAATTTGAAGAGGGTTCACAATCAGCTATCCGTCTGGCGCGTATTGAGAAGCTCAGCAATCGCGCCGCCGGCTTGGTCGATCAATTGCTGGCCTTTGGTCGCAGGAGCCGTATATCAATTCGCGACGTTGATCTCGTGCCTTTGCTACAGCAAGTCTATGCCATCGAATCAGCCGGCTTACCTTCCCACATTAAATTGCGCCTTGATATCACCAAGCTTGCAGCGAATGAAAGTATTGCAGTTCGGGCGGATTCTTCCCTGCTCAGACAGGTGCTAACCAGCTTGATCAGCAATGCCACGGATGCGTGCAAACAAACATCTGCTGCTGAAATCAATGTCGCGGTCATAGATGTTGAATCAAATGTGGCATTTACTTCCCGCTTTCCCCAACTCAGCGACAAGCATGTGCTATGCCTTTGCGTAAGCGATACCGGATCAGGCATCCAGAGCGATTTGCTCAGCCGGGTCTTCGACCCGTTTTTCACCACCAAGGAAGTGGGCCAAGGAACCGGTATGGGTCTGTCGATGGTGTATGGACTCATGGAAGGTTTTGGGGGCGCGATAGAACTAAAGAGTGAAGAGGGTGTCGGCACCTCAGTGCACCTCTACCTGCAACAAAGCGACTCCCAGTCGGACGATCAGGGGCAAACAGCCCTCCCCTCCACCCTGCATTACGGTCAGGGCGAAACCATCCTGATCGCAGATGATGAGCAAATGGTGCGTGAAGCCGCGTCTGATATGCTAGTTAAATTGAACTACAAACCTGTCGCTGTAGAAAATGGTGAGGTCGCTCTGCACCACATTGAGAAACATGCAGATGATGTGGATATGGCATTGCTCGATTTGATTATGCCTATCATGGGCGGTGCTGAGGCGGCCGACAAGATGCGACTCATCAGGCCCGATCTGCCCATCGTGTTCGTAACCGGCTACAATCTGAGTGAAATCGCCAATAGAGATCTTCAGCTGCCTAAGAGTCAGGTCGTCACCAAGCCGTATCAAGTTGCGCATCTGAGTCAAATCATAGCCTCTCTTCTTCATCCGGAGCAGAAACCGGATGACTCCTAGGGAGTTCTGGCGAGCAAGCAGAAAAACAGCACATAGACCAGATAACGGGCAAACCGTTATGCTTGCGCCATGTCAGAACAATTGAATTCAGCAACACAAATCGATCTTTCCGCCTCCTTTGCAGGCTTGAAGCTGCAAACACCGCTTGTACTGCTCTCCGGATGTGTTGGTTTTGGCGAGGAATATACGCGCGTTGAGGGCTTCTCCAACGCTGATATCGGCGCAGTCATTCTCAAGGGAACAACCCTTGAGCCACGCATGGGTAATGCCCCGCACCGGGTTTATGAAACCCCATCCGGCATGCTCAATGCCATCGGCCTGCAAAACCCCGGCGCACACCATGTTATCGAGCATATCCTTCCCCACCTGCCTCACCACGAAACCCAGTTCTGGGCCAATGCCAATGGATCCACCCTGGAAGAGTATGCCGAGGTGGCACGTTTGTTCGATGATTCACCTGTCACAGCAATTGAAATAAATATCTCCTGTCCCAATGTGAAAGCAGGCGGCGTACATTTCGGCAATGATGCAGCCATGGCGGCACGAGTCGTGGCTGCTATGCGCCCGATGACTAAAAAACCACTGATTACCAAACTTTCTCCAAACAATGCAGATATCGCCGATATCGCGCGGTGCTGCATCGAGGCGGGCACAGATGGCCTTTCGGTCATCAATACCCTGGTTGGCATGGCCATTGATATCGAAAATCGCAAACCAGTTATCGGAAATATTTCCGGTGGCCTGTCAGGCCCAGCCATCAAACCAGTGGCACTGTGGAAGATCCACCAGACACGTGCCGTAGCAGCAAAGCACAACATTCCGATTCTCGGTCAAGGCGGCATCTGTTCGGCGAGTGATGGTATCGAATTCGCCATTGCCGGATCCGATGCTCTAGGCCTAGGTACCGGATTGTTCTATGACCCGCTACTGCCCGCCAAAATACTGGGCGAACTTCGCTCCTATCTTGGAAATCATGGCCTATCGTCTTATCGTGAACTTATCGGCACGCTTGAGGTTTAGAAAAATCCACCCGGTAGCACTTGCACTCTTTGCGCTGCTTTGCCTGACTATCGGACCAGCAGCTCACAGCGGAACCCTGTCTGTTCTTTCTCAGAGCCGCTGGGTTGAAGTCAGTGAAATATTTGATGGCGACACTTTCAAAACATCTAGAGGTGAGCGCATTCGTCTGCTCGGCATCAACACCCCTGAGATAGAACATGATTCATCACCCGCTCAACCCATGGGTAATACGGCCAGAAAGTCGCTAATGGATCTGATTGCGGGTCAAACGGTGCGACTGGACTTCGACACACAACGCAAGGACAACTACGGACGCACATTGGCGCAGGTTTTTCTGCGCAACAGCACGTGGGTAAACGGCGAAATGGTCAGCAGGGGTATGGCACACGTCTATACGTTCACCCCCAATCTGCGCTGGGCTGGTCAACTCACCCAACTGGAATCATCGGCTCGAAAAGCAAAGCGTGGCATATGGAAAACGGAACGTTTTGCTGTACTCGAAGCAAACAAGGTGAAGGCAGAGCACCTTGGACAGTTTCGCGTTATTCATGGAAAGGTGAATAAACGCAATCGCAAAGGGTATGCATTAAAGCTCGGCCCACTGAATATCAGCATTCCGAGAAAATACCGCCCTTATTTCCGAACACCTCCCGACGTCAAACCCGGTGACTATGTGTTCGTGCATGGCGTGGTTCGCGCCTCGTCATCCGGCTTGTATGTGCCCTTGCATAGTCCCTTCGATATGGAGAAAATATCCCCATGAAAAATTCATCTATTGCTTCTCTGATCCGATATTTCCGTCGCCTGTCTGGCCTTTGCCTTCTTGCCATACTGGTTTCTTGCGCTGTTAATCCAGCCAGTAAAAAACAGGACTTCGTGATGATGACAGAGAGTCAGGAGCTAGCCCTTGGACAGCAGGCAGCGGCTCAGGTTGCCTCGCAGATGACACTCCTGCCCGAGAGCGACCCACTGGTGCAGTACGTCAATAAAGTCGGGCAACGCATTGCAGCGGTTTCCGATCGCCCCGAACTCTTTTACCGCTTTCATGTTGTAGACGATACCACCATCAACGCCTTTGCACTGCCCGGTGGCTACATCTATATGTACCGTGGCCTGCTCACGCATATGAACAGCGAGGCGGAGCTAGCCGCCGTACTGGCGCATGAAGTCGGCCATGTCACAGCACGTCATTCTGTGCAGCGCTATTCACAGGCACAGGCCTATCAGGTCGGAAGCATGGTCGCTTCAATTTTCGTACCTATTCCTCAAGCTATTGGCCAACTATCCGATCTGCTTGCTACCGCCGTTATTTCAGGCTACGGCCGCCAGGCTGAGCTACAATCCGACGAGCTCTCCATCCGTTATATAGCCAAGGCAGGCTATGATGTAGAGGCGACCAAGCGCATTCTGGCAACCCTGAAACGCCTTGACGACCTCGACACAAAGATTAAAGAAGACACCACGGGCAAAAAACCTGAGAAGTATCATGGGGCCTTTGCCAGCCATCCTGAAACCAAGAAACGTATTGAGGAAGCCGTTGCCCTTGCCGAAGGCAAAACATCCAGTGGTCTAGGTGAAGTTGGCCACAATGCAATGCTGGCAGCACTTGAAGGCTACCCCTACGGCGAAAGCCCTGCCGAAGGGGCCATGGTTGGACGTCGGTTCCTACATCCAGAACTCGGCATTCAGCTTGAATTTCCAGAAAAATGGGTAGTAAGCAATACACCTCAGGCGCTTACCGCACGTAAGCGACAGGAAAAGGCATTCTTCAGCTTAACATTCAAACCTTTGTCCAAGCGTGTCACTGGAGAAGAGTTACTACGTGAATTGGCATCCGACAGAGCTAAATTCGGTACAGTAAGAACCAGCAAGCGCGATGGTTACGATGTCACACAGGTAGAATTGGATGTGTCGATGCGAAGCGTCGGAGCTGCGCACATGCTCGGAACAGTATTTATTCAGGGGCCCAAGGCTTATGTGATTCTAGGCTGGACGCAGCGAAAGAATTTTGAGCCGCATCGCAAGGACATACAGGCAATCGCAGATTCTTTCCGTGGTTATGATGTAAAACGAGACGGCGATGTGCCGCGTATTGCCCTGTATACATGGAAGCAAGGAGATAGTTGGCAGACCCTAGCCAAACGAAGCAATAACATTCTTGGTTCTTTCACATCCGATAAGCTGGCTGCGCTGAATGGAGAAGGACCCAAGCAGAAGGCCGACGTAGGCAGCATCATCAAGATCGTTAAATAGGCGCGGTATGACGCGCCCTATCGCGGTTTATATCAGCGGCCATGGTTATGGTCATCTGGCAAGGGTAGCTCCTGTTCTTAATCGCCTGAGCGGCATGATTCCTGATATTCACCTGATCCTGTGTACCGCTCTGCCTGTTGATTTCCTAAGCCGCCTCATCCGCGTTCCATTTACCCTGCATACTGGCGCTGTGGATATCGGCGTGGTGCAGAAGAACGCCATCAGTGAGGATATTCCGGCCACCATGCTCGCTGCACGCGACTTTTATGAGGGGTTTGTGAAACGTATTGGTCAGGAAGTCGAACGACTCAAGTCGTATCAACCCGTTGCCGTGCTTTCCGACATATCACCGCTGGCCTTCCCCGTAGCCAAGCGACTCGGTATACCATGTTTCGGCATAGCCAACCTCGACTGGCATGACATCTACCGCGATTTCCTGCCTGCCGACGATCCACTGTTGAGCTTACTCGCTCAAGCACACAGCGATTGTGACCTGCTGATTCAGCCTTCATTGTGCATGCCTATGACAAGTTTCCCGCGACGCAAACAGGTTGAAATCATCGTGGATGACGAATGGACAGATGTAGCAAAGCAAAACGAAGTACAAAAAACAGCTCTGATTATGTTCGGTGGCGCAGGCGATCCTCCCTTTGACATACACTCCCTTGGCTCAATGAGTGATTGGCAGTTTCTAACCTTGAATCCTATTCCGACCAACGCGCCTGCCAATGTCCGGCAAGGCTCGCTTAAGCGTGGCAGCGCAGCACTGATGCAAAAATGCGATGTCGTGGTGACCAAACCCGGCTACGGCACGTTGGCCGAATGTTGGCAGACGAAAACCCCACTGGTATATCTACCGCGAGATTTATTTCCCGAATACCCCTATCTGGATACTTGGCTGCAGAAAAGTGCCCCATCGGCCCGCCTGTCGATTGAAGCTTTTGTCAGCGGTAACTGGGAGGCAGCGATGAAGCAAGCGATAGACTGTCGCAGAACTTATCCGAACATCCCCTGCAGCGGTGCTTTACAGGCTGCCGAATTGATCGCGCAAGCCTTATAGGCTTAGTTTGACCTTCAGCCCGTATACCTCTTCTATGCGCCGCTTCATCTCATGCATCCACATTTCGGACAAAACAGATAAATGTATCGCTTCAGGCTGCATGGAAGGACGTGCTAGACCGTAGAGCAGCACGCCTTCAAGTTTAACGCTTTGATTCTGTGCTCTTTGTAGGAAATCAAGGTAGGCAAGGATTTCGGATTCATCTGGTTCCTGGTCATCCCAAGCGAACATGCAGGTCTGAATCCATGTCGGGCAAGTGGATGCGACTTGATCGAGTTGTTGCATCTGCCGTTCAGCTGAGAGATTCACGCCATTGATGCGGGCCATGGCTTCATCCGAGCCTGCATCAAGCTTGAACCACACCTGCCCGTGATGCTTGGCCATTAACTCAAGACCACGCTGCACCTCAGGGCGATGGACGTATGAACCGTTGGTAATCAGTACAATGTTGATGTGACCCAATAATTCGACTTTGCTCAAGACTTGCACGATACATTGCACAACCTCCTCGAACTGGTGGCTGCTTGTGGGTTCACCATTGCCAGAAATGGCAACATCGCACACCTGACGGCAATCTTCAGACACATGTTCCTGCATATAATCATCATGCAAAAGAACATCAATAAGCACTTCTAACTCATTGATTAATTGGGGGATATCTATTTCAGGTGCGCTGCCACGTATAAGCTCAGGCACCTGACAATAAGCACAATGCCAGTTGCACGCATTGTTCGGATTCAGATTCACTCCGATGGACACTCCACCCGCACGACGCGACACCACGGGATAGACATACGTCATACCCGCCGCATCACGGTCATGATTTGCGGTCGAAAGCATATGCGTCCCTTCTGATGGCTTGGCTATCATGGCGGCAGACTAACATGGAAGCCTGCCGCATATAGAGGCTTTGCGGGTGGCTGATTAATGGCCTTTGCGGCATGATTCGCCGCCCATGCCTACCCCTGCACAGATAACCTCTCCCGGACTGGCCTTTCAACTGGCTGCGTTGGCGCGCAGCAGCGGCCTGCACGTGTATGTCTGCGAAGATCTGCGCAGCTATCGCACCCTTTCTGAAGAGCTATCGTTCTTCCTACAGGACGATCCGCTCCTCCTGTGGCGTTTTCCAGCCTGGGAAGTGCTGCCCTATGATCGTGTCAGCCCGCACCACGCCATTGTCGGTGAACGCTTTTCCACCCTCGCCCGACTGTTGCGCGATCCGGCCCCGGCCGGCCTGCTGCTTACATCTCTACCCGCCTGGCTTCAACGCATAGCCCCTCCCGCCTCGGTGGCAGCGCATGTCTGGCAGTTGAAAACCGGTGACACACTGGATATCACCCTACTCAAGGATCGTTTATCCCTATCCGGCATGCAGAATACCGAACGCGTACTTGATCGCGGCGAGTTCGCGGCACGTGGCGGCATCCTCGATGTCTGGCCTGCCACAGAGGACCAACCGCTCAGGCTCGACATGTTCGGTGACAGCATCGATTCCATCCGTCGCTTTGATGTGCAAACCCAGCGCTCGGGCGAATCCCTCGACCACTTTATTTCCGTACCTGTGCGCGAGGTGATTCTCGATGACACAGGCAGGCATACCTTTGCCGCAGCGTTCAGGGCACGCTTTCCTCACTTAAGAAAGCATCCCATGCTGACCTCTGCGGAGGCCGGGCGACCACACCCTGGCATCGAATCCCTGCTACCGCTGGCCTATGAGCAAACAGCCCGACTGGCCGAATATCTGCCGGATACAGCCCGGATCATCGCACCGACGAATATTGAAACTACGCGTCTGGCTTTTGCCGCACAGGTGCGCAATCAATTCGACATGGTTCGTACCAGTACTGAGCCGCTGATTAGTCCGCAGGAATTGTTTGCAGTGGAAACACCGATCAATGCGGCTGAAATGCCACAGCCCACCGGGATCGATACCCCCCCATCCCTGCTCGATTTCCAAGAGGAAAGGCAACCTCTTCATGCCATGCAACAGGCCTTGGGAAAGTATCTTCACGACGGCTGGCGCTTGCTTTTGGTAGCGCATGGGCCTGGGCAACAGGAGCGCATGCTCGAGACCTGCGCCGGACTTCCCGAAGGCGATAAGGCCATGCAATGTCGAGGCCTGTTTAATCTGCCAGACAAGGGAATCGCCGCCTGCATCGGTTTTCTTGATCAGGGTCTACTGCTTGAAAAGGAAAAGATTGCACTACTGACGGGTCGCGAACTGCTTGGTCAGCGCCTGCCGCGCAAGCGCGGACGAAGTGCAGCTCTGGTGCGTGCCAACGTCTTTTCCTCGCTGCAGGAACTGAACACCGGTGATGCCGTGGTGCATGAGGATCACGGTGTGGGTCGCTACAAAGGCCTTGTCAGCCTGCCATCAGGTGATATCGATGCTGATTTTCTACACATCGAATACGACGGTGCCAGCATCTATGTGCCGGTAGAGGACCTCGACCGCTTGCACCGCTACACCGGCGAGGATAATCCGACCCTCAACCGCCTTGGTTCAGATAAATGGAAGCGCACTCGCCAGCGTGTCGAGCGCGACCTGCTGGAAATGGCCCATGAGCTGATTGATACCGAGGCCGCACGCAAACAGGTGAAGCGTCCGCCCTGCCTGCTCAGCGGCGAGGCTGCGGGTGACTACGATGAGTTTTCCGCGCGCTTCCCCTTTGAGGAAACCGACGATCAGGTTGAGGCCATCGATGCGGTATTGCGCGACCTTGCAGGCGATACGCCGATGGATCGCGTGGTCTGCGGCGATGTCGGCTTTGGTAAAACGGAGGTGGCCATGCGAGCCGCATTTGCTGTGGTGCGCAGCGGCCGTCAGGTGGCCATCATGGCGCCGACCACCGTGCTGGCCAATCAGCACTTCGCCAACTTTGTCGAACGCTTCTCCGGCACGGGATTCCCGATTGAGATGATGACCCGCTTACAAGGCAAGAAAGAAGCTGAGCGCATCACACGCGAGCTCAAACATGGCAAAACCCGCATCATCATTGGCACCCATCGTCTGCTTTCCGAAACCTTTGAATTCGCCGATCTTGGGCTGGTGATTGTCGATGAGGAGCAGAGGTTCGGGGTCAAGCACAAGGAAAAACTCAAGGCCATGCATGCCGCCTGTGATCTATTAACCCTAACCGCCACACCGATTCCACGAACCTTGCACCAGACCCTTTCCGGTCTGCGCAGTGTATCCATCATCAGCACGCCGCCAGCCGAGCGTGAACCAATTCGCACCATGGTAACCAGCTTCGATCCGCATTTGGCCAACGAGGCGATTCGCCGCGAGCTTTATCGCGGCGGTCAAGTGTATTATCTGCATAACCATGTAAAGAGCATCGACCGCATTGCGGCTCGTTTAAGAGAGGACGTTCCTGAGGCCGAAATTGGCATTGCGCATGGGCAGATGAGTCCGGCTGAACTGGATCGCCAGATGATGCATTTCTACGAAGGACGCCTGCATGTGCTGGTATGCACGACGATTATCGAATCGGGGCTGGATGTGCCCAATGCCAATACGCTGATTGTCGAACGCGCCGATATGCTTGGCTTGGCCCAGTTGCACCAGATTCGTGGCCGTGTCGGGCGCAGTCATCATCAAGCCTACGCATATCTATTCACCCCCGACGCACGCGCCATGACATCCGATGCACGTGAGCGCCTGCAGGCTATCGCCCAGCACACCGAACTGGGTGCAGGCTTCATGCTGGCCAGGCATGACATGGAAATTCGAGGTGCTGGGAACCTGCTGGGTGAGCAACAATCCGGCCAGATCGAAGCTATTGGTCTGGATCTGTATCTCGATATGCTGACCCGCGCCGTAGCGGAATCGCGTGGCACTCCGAAAAAGACTCAAACGCGTGTGGAAATGCGTCTGCATGCGAACACCATTCTGCCATCGGACTATATCCCGCAAATCAGCGAACGCCTTGGTATGTACAGGCGAATCGCCCAAGCCAGCTCCGATGATCAGATCAGCTTGTTATTCGAGGAGATGACGGATCGCTTCGGCAAACTTCCTGCTGGCCCACGTCTGGCACTTGAATCCGCCCGTCTGCGCTGGCGTGCATCGGAACTGTGTATCAACCGGCTGGATATGAGTGATACGGGTATCCGCTTCGGCTTCACTCCAAGCTCTCCCATCGATATCGGCAAGTTGCTTGTGCGCGTACAACAAGAATCCAATCGCTTCCGCCTCAGTCCGGATGGCAACCTGACGCTGCTGAAATGCTGGGATAATGAACGCGCGAGTTTTCAGGCGGCATCCAACTTTCTGGACGAGTTGCTTTCCTCTTAAGGGATCCTCTGCCTTTCAACCTTTATTAAACACTATCAATGGAATCATTCCTGCTTTTATTGATATAGATCAAGGTGACCTCCTCAACATGTGAATATCATCCCGAAAAAATGGCGGGAAGGTATGCACATGATAGATCCGGTAGAGATGCAGAACTTTTTTACAGCGTTCTTTTCCGGCGCGCTGGTCATTGTTTTCGGGGCGGTTTACGCCCTGCTGCTGGCCTGGGGTCGGCTCAAGGACAGCCGGGGCTTTGTGGTAGCCGCCTATGCAAACTACGCCCTGCTTGCAGCATCTGTGCTGGTGCTCTCCGAAACCATGAATTTCAGCGGATTGTGGAATGTGCTCACCGTGCTCATGTTGGTCGGCTATCTGCTCGCACCGCACGGCATCTGGCTACTTAGCCGCGATACGCACGGCCATGACGAACCCGTTTCACCGATTCAGCCATAACAAATCAACCCTAACAAAAAGACGGAGGTAATTATGACATCCAAATGGTGGGCAAATGAAGATTTCTGGCGCAAAGGCGCCATATGGGTGACAGCCATCATGCTGCTTGTCCTCATCGGATTGACCTTCGATACGATACCGAAGATCTCAGTAGGCTCCGAACGCGTTCCCGCCTATAGCGTGATTAATCAGCGCATCGATTACGTATTCAACGAGCAGCGTAATTTTCAGGTGCCGGTCATCGGCGTTGAACAGCCCCTTTTTGGCAAGGTATTAAGCGAAGAGGAAGCCGAAGCACTGGTCACCTGGGGTAAAAAAATAACCCAGGGTCGCAACTGCATGAACTGCCATACCCTGCTCGGCAACGGCGCCTATTTCGCCCCCGACCTGACCAAATCATGGCTCGACCCGAACTGGGGCGACAGCAGTACGCGTGAGACCATGATGATCCGCTTCCTGATGGACCCACCGAACAACTACATGAACGACTCGGGTCGCAAGATGCCAAACATGAATATCAGCGAGGATGAGGCCAAAGCCCTTATCGGCTTCCTGAAGTGGATGTCGTCGATTGATACCAATGGCTTCCCTTACAACTTTAAACCAATCGATCAGGAGGGCTGAGATGAGTCTCGGAATCATGGATAGCAAGAATCTAAACGGCGGTCAGAAACTTGCCGTTAAATATTTCAGTGTCGCAGTCATCTTGTTTGTGGCC
>Ga0316187_10002291_pt1 | contig 16668 bp, 17 predicted proteins | sample CroRivburrow1_MG_FD_204927 | JGI IMG/M metagenome (GOLD analysis project Ga0316187, IMG submission 204927) | Coastal sediment microbial communities from Maine, United States - Cross River worm burrow 1 | ecosystem: Environmental > Aquatic > Marine > Coastal > Sediment | place: USA: Maine... | reverse complement strand
TCGAGCGAACGAGGCGCCAGGCGACGAAAACCCACCCGGCGATGAGCAATGCGCCACCAAATGGCGTGATCGCACCGAACCAGCGCGCTCCAGTCAGGACGAGGAGGTACAGGCTGCCCGAAAATACGGCGGTCCCCGCCAGCAGCATCCAGGCCGCAACCGAGAGGCTCCGCTCGGGCCAGCGACTGATCGCCCACGCCAGGGCCAGCAAACCGAGAGCGTGGTACATCTGGTAGCGGACACCTGTTTCAAACGTGCTCAGCATCTTCGGGCTCAGGCTGGCCTTGAGTGCGTGGGCGCCAAACGCGCCAAAAACAACCCCCAACCCAGCCAGAACCGATCCGGCGGCAAAAATCCGTCGTTCCATTTCCACTCCTTCTTTGTCGAAGTGTAACGCTCCCGGAAAAACTCTCTCCAGGGAATTCAATCGGTGGAAAGACGATTCTCATATTTGAATGCAGAATTCACCGATTAATCCAATTAATCCAACTCGACATCAGGAGGTTCGAATATGCGACTGAAGCCCGTCCTAACTGTATTGATTTTGGCCGCGATGGCGACAGCCGGCTCCGCAATGGCCCAGGATCAGCCCAACATCCTCGTCGTCTGGGGTGACGACATCGGCCAGTCCAATATCAGCGCCTACACCCGCGGCATGATGGGCTACGAAACCCCGAACATCGACCGCATCGCCAACGAGGGCATGATCTTCACCGACTACTACGGCGAGCAGAGCTGCACCGCCGGCCGCTCGTCCTTCATCACCGGACAGAGCGTCTTCCGTACCGGCCTTTCAAAGGTTGGCCTGCCCGGCGCCGATCTCGGTCTCCGGGTCGAGGACCCCACCATCGCCGGTCTCCTCAAAGCCCAGGGTTACGCGACCGGGCAATTTGGCAAGAACCACCTCGGCGACAAGGATGAGTTCCTGCCCACCAACCACGGCTTTGACGAGTTCCTCGGCAACCTCTACCACCTCAACGCCGAGGAAGAGCCCGAAAACGAGGACTACCCAGGCGACATGGTGCTGGCTGACGGTTCGACCTTCCAGCAGAAATTCGGACCTCGCGGCGTCATTCACAGCTACGCCGACGGCCGCATCGAGGACACCGGACCGCTGACCAAGAAACGCATGGAGACCATCGACGACGAGACGGTGGCCGCGGCGATCGATTTCATCGAGCGCCAGAATTCTGCCGGCAAGCCGTGGTTCGTGTGGTGGAGCGGCACCCGCATGCACTTCCGCACCCATGTCAAGAAAGAGCTCCGAGGCATCTCCGGACAGGACGAGTACTCGGATGGAATGGTCGAGCACGACATGCACATCGGCGAGTTTCTCGAGGTTCTCGACAAACTCGGCATCGCCGACAACACGATTGTTTTCTACTCGACCGACAACGGCCCCCACTACAACACCTGGCCCGACGCCGCATCGACCCCCTTCCGCGGTGAGAAGAACACCAACTGGGAGGGTGGCTGGCGGGTACCGGCGATGGTCCGTTGGCCCGGCAAGATCAAAGCAGGCTCCTACACCAACGAGATCGTCCATCACATGGATTGGCTGCCGACCTTTGTCGCAGCAGCCGGCGACACCGACATCAAGGCCAAGCTCAAGAGCGGCGGTGTGCAGGCGATTGGACGCAGCTACAAGGTCCACCTCGACGGTTATAACATCCTGCCGTTGCTGACCGGGAAGACCGAGAAGAGTCCCCGCGTGGAGATCTTCTATTTCTCGGACGACGGCGACCTCACCGCCCTCCGTTATGCGGACTGGAAGCTGATCTTCATGGAGCAGAAGACCGAGGGCACCTTCCGTGTGTGGATGGAGCCCTTCGTTCCACTCCGTGTGCCGCTCATCTTCAACCTGCGTCGCGATCCCTACGAGCGTGCCGAGATCACCTCCAACACATATTACGACTGGCTGCTCGACAGGGCGTACCTGTTGGTTCCCGCCCAAACCTATGTCGGGAACTTCCTGATGACATTCAGAGAGTTTCCCCCTCGCCAGAAGGCGGCGAGCTTCAGCCTCGATCAGGTCATGGAAAAGCTCAACCCGACCTCTCACTGACGTAGCGAATTGTGATCATTGGCGGGCCCTCGGGCCCGCCATTTTTCAAAGGAAGCGACATGAAGAAACTCTCAACGATTCTCACCGTTTCCGCGATCCTCATACTCTCGTCCTGCAGCCCATCCGGCGAACACCGTCAGCCGACCGTAGCGGCCGACCCGCTCCCGTCCTGGAACGAAGGGGCAACGAAGCAGTCGATCATGGACTTTGTCACTCGAGTCACCGACCCGGCGAGCCCGGGCTTCGTCCCTGAGGCCGAGCGCATCGCCACCTTCGACAACGATGGCACCCTGTGGGCCGAGCAGCCTCTCTATTTCCAGCTCTTCTTCGCAATCGACCGGGTGAAAGCGCTCGCGCCCGAGCATCCCGAGTGGGAGACTCAGCAACCCTTCAAGGCCGTGATCGAAGACGACCTCGAGGCTCTGGTCGCGAGCGGCAAGCGAGGCCTTCTCGAGCTGATAATGGCCACCCACGCCGGGATGACGACGGACGAGTTTGCACGGATCGCCACCACCTGGCTCGAAAGCACACGGCATCCAACCAGCGGCCGGCCATTTACCGATATGGTCTATCAACCCATGCTGGAAGTTCTCGACTACCTCCGCGCTCATAGCTTCAAGACCTACATCGTCTCGGCCGGCGGTATCGAATTCATGCGACCGTGGACCGAGGAAGTCTACGGCATTCCACCCGAGCAGGTGGTCGGATCGAGCATCAAGACCTCGTTCGAGATACGCGACAACGGATCGGTGTTGATGCGATTGCCTGAGATCGATTTCATCGACGACAAGGCGGCCAAACCGGTGGCCATCAACTCGCACATCGGCCGTCGCCCGATCGCCGCCTTCGGCAACTCCGACGGCGACCTGCAGATGCTGCAGTACGCCACCGGCGGCGACCATCCAGGCTTCGCGTTGATTGTCCATCACGATGACGCCGAGCGCGAATGGGCCTATGACCGCGAGTCACATATCGGGCGCCTCGACAAGGCGCTCGAAGAGGCGACAGCCAAGGGATGGACCGTCGTCAGCATGCGCGACGATTGGCGTAGAATCTTCCCCTGGAATTAACTGAGAACGGCGAGGAGACAAGCATGTCGGCCCACGACCAGATCATGGAACTCAAGGAGCGCATGCAGCGCTCGATCATCGGCCAGGAGCAGGTGGTGGAGCGGCTGCTGCTGACCCTGCTCTGCAACGGCAACGTATTGGTTGAGGGCCTGCCCGGTCTGGCCAAGACCCGCGCGGTCAAGAGCCTGGCGAAGAACCTGGAATCGGACTTCAGCCGCATCCAGTTCACGCCGGATCTGTTGCCGGCCGACATCACCGGTTCGGAAATGTACCTCGGAGAGGACGCCACCGAGCGCTTTGTCTTTCAGCCCGGGCCCGTCTTTGCCAACATCGTGTTGGCAGACGAGGTCAACCGCGCGCCGGCCAAAGTCCAGGCGGCCCTCCTCGAAGCCATGGAGGAGCGGCAGATCACCGTGGCGGGCACGACCCATACGTTGCCTCCGCTCTTCATGGTGATGGCGACCCAGAACCCGATCGAGCAGGAGGGCACCTATCCCCTGCCCGAGGCGCAGATGGATCGTTTCCTCATGCACGTCTATATCTCCTACCCCGACGACGAGTCCGAAAAAGCCGTCGTCCGGCTGGTGCGTGGGGAGTCCTCCGGCTCTCAGCCATCGGCGCCCGACGGCCCGATCCCACAGCAAGCGGTCTTCACGGCCCGCGACGAGATCGCGGCGGTCCAGATCCCCGAACCGATGGAGGACTACATTGTCGCCCTGGTCGGCGCCACCCGCCGCCCGGCCGACCTCAGCGACGACCTCGCCCGCTACATCCAGGTGGGGGTGAGTCCTCGCGGCTCGATCGCGCTCGACAAGACTTCGCGGGCCCACGCCTGGTTCGAGGGACGCGACCTCGTAACTCCGGACGACATCCGGGCGGTCATCAACGACTGCTTCCGCCACCGCCTCAAATCGAGCTTCGAGGCCCAGGCTGACGGTCTGACCAACGACGAAATCATCCAGCAGCTCGTCGAGCTTGTCGCGGTGGCATGAGCGGCTGATCGAAGGCGCCACCGATGGACTGGTCAAAGATCAAACGCAAGCGCGCCGCACCCTCCGGGGCGGCGGGGGTCTACGCTGACCTCGATGATCTGATCAAAATCCAATTCAAGGCGCGCGACTTCTCCTTTCAGCCGCGACAGCCGGTCAACAGCATCCTCTCCGGACGATACGCCTCGCGTTTGCGAGGCCGTGGCCTCAATTTCGAAGAGATTCGCCGCTACCACCCGGGTGACGACATCCGCACCATGGACTGGAAAGTCACCGCCCGCACAAGGAGCCCGCACGTCCGGGTCTACACCGAGGAGAAGGACCGCGCCGTGCTGTTGCTTGTCGATCAGCGCCAGCACATGTTCTTCGGTTCGCGCAACCGACTCAAGTCAGTAACCGCGGCCGAGCTGGCGGCCCTGGCCGCCTGGCGCGCACTCGACGTCGGCGACCGCATCGGCGCGATCGTCTTCAACGACACCGAGATGGTGGAGATCAAGCCCCAACGGAGCCGCCAGAAAGTCATGGAGATCCTCGGCCACGTGGTGCGGCAGAATCACGCCCTCTCGGCCGACTCCACCGTCAACCCGAACCCCGGTCAACTCAACAGAGTGCTCGAGAAGGCGCGCGTGCTCGCTCCCCACGACGCTCTGGTGGTTTTGATCAGCGATGGTCTTGGGGTGGATGATGAGACCCAACGGTTCACCGCATGGCTTGCCGAGCACAACGACGTCCTCGCCCTGCTCGTCCACGACCCCTCGCGCATCGACCCGTCCGGCGCACGACTCACGGTTTCCGATGGCACGCTGCAGATGGATCTCGACCTCACAGACCCTTCGGTCTCGAGAAAGATGGCGGAAGACTTCCGCTCCGAGCAGGAGAATCTGACTCGCTCCCTCCGGCGGCTCTCCGCGCCGTTGTTGATGATCAGCAATGAGGAAGACGTCGTGGCGCAGGTTCGGCGGCTCCTCGGCGTTCCGGGGAGACCTTCATGAGGCCCACCGACGCGAGCCTCGAAAATCTCCGCGACATCGTCGTGCCGGAGCCTCCACCGTTGTGGCCTCCGGCCCCCGGGGTCTGGGTCCTCCTCATCGTGGTGCTGGCTCTCGCCACGGCGCTCTTTTTGTGGTGGCGGAGGGCCCGTGCACGCAGCGCCTACCGTCGCGCAGGGCTCGCGCTCCTTCAAACTGCTCGAACAACCCACGATGTGAACGTGATTCTGAAACGGGTGGCCCTCGCCGCCTTTCCTCGGCCAACGGTGGCTTCGCTCTATGGCGACGAGTGGCTGGCCTTCCTCGACGGCACCTGCCGCCGGGTGCGGTTTGCCTCCCTCGGAACCCTCGATCACGGTGATGAGGCTTCCGAAAAATTGCGGTCCAACGCCGGAACCTGGATACGCCACCATCGCGCTCCGGCCGGCAAGGCACTCGGGGGCGCGGCCTGAGATGTACACCCTCGCATACCCCTGGTTGTTGCTGCTGATCCTGCTGCCGCCGCTCCTGCGCCTCGTGTTGCCACCCTACCGGGAGCCGCGGCAGGCGATCCGGGTGCCGTGGTTCGAGCGGACCGCCAAGATCACCGGTGCCGAGCCCGGTGAGGGCGCAGTCGTTACCAGGACGTCGTGGCTCCGACTTCTTTTTCAGTGGTTGCTATGGTCGCTGCTGGTCCTCGCCATCGCCCGCCCGCAGTTTCTCGAGCCGCCGATCCGCCGGGTCGAACCGACCCGCGATCTGCTTCTGCTGGTCGATCTCTCGGGCTCGATGGAGGCCGAAGACTTCACCAATGCCGCAGGCGAAAAAGTCGATCGTCTGACCGCGGTCAAGGAGGTCCTCGATGATTTTCTGACCCGCCGCGAAGGCGATCGTGTCGGCCTCATCGTCTTTGGCAACGCGGCCTTCGTCCAGGTGCCCTTTACCCAGGACCTCGACGCCTGCCGGATGCTGCTCGAAGAGACCGCCGTTCGCATGGCCGGCCCACGCACTGCCTTTGGTGACGCCATCGGTCTCGGCATCACCTTGTTCGAACGCAGCGAGGTGGAAGACCGCGTGATGATCGCGCTGACCGACGGCAACGACACCTCGAGCAAGATCCCACCGGCCGAGGCCGCCAAGATCGCAAACGACAACGAGATTCAGATACACGTCGTCGGGGTCGGGGACCCCACTTCAACCGGCGAGGAGGAGCTCGACGAGGAGGCGCTCCGAGCCGTCGCCGACACCACCGGTGGCCGGTATTTCTTCGCCCAGGATCGCGACGAGCTGGAAACGATCTACGACGAGCTCGATCGCCTCGGTACCCGTGATATCGAGGCCGAGACGTATCGCCCGCGACTCGATCGATTCCAATGGCCGTTGGCCGCATTCCTGATCCTCGGCCTGCTCCAGCACGCCGGGCTCTTGATGCGAAACGCGTGGCGAGCGAGGAGGGCCGCCCATGGATGAGCTCCATCTGCTGCGGCCGCAGTGGCTGTGGGCTCTGGTGCCAGTGGTGCTCATCTGGTTCGGGCTGTGGCGGCTTCAGGATCAAACCTCGGCGTGGAAGAAGATCTTCGATCCCCACCTCCTCGAACACCTGGTGGTCGGAACAAAGAAGCGAAAGCTCCTGCGGCCGATCCACCTTGCGCTGACCCTATGGATTCTGTGCGCAATCGCGATGGCCGGGCCAACTTGGCAGCGTGAACCGTCACCCTTCGCCGATGACACGGCTGGGCTCGTAGTTCTGCTCAAGGCGAGCACCACGATGGACGCCACCGACGTTCAGCCCTCCCGCCTCGAACGATCCAAGCACAAGCTCCGAGACCTGCTGGAGCTCAGAGAGGGTGCGTCCACCGGGCTCATCGTCTATAGCGGCAGCGCTCACCTGGTGATGCCTTTGACCCGCGATGACCGCATGATCACCGCCATGGCGGCGGAGCTCAGCCCCGATCTCATGCCGGTGGACGGCGACGCGTTGGGGGAAGCCCTCGACCTCGCCGCCAATCTGCTCGATCGCGCCGGTGTGCCGGGCTCAGTGCTCGTGCTGGCCGACGCAGTGTCGCCTTCGCAGGCATCCGCCGTCGCGGCGGCGGCGCCGGACATGCCGGTCCAGTTCCTGGCGATCAAACCGCCAAACGCCCCGCTCGACCCCGGGCTGCAGCAAACCGCCGGGGCGCGAGGGGCTTCGGTGACACCGCTGACCATCGACCAGAGCGATGTCGAACGGATCGCCCAGCGTGCGCAGTCGAACTTCCGGGCCGCACCCGTTGCCGGCGGCGGAGAGCGCTGGCGCGACGCAGGATATTACGTGCTGCCTCTGATAGCCCTGGTTGCCCTGGCGTGGTCCCGCAAAGGATGGGTCGTCACATGAGATGGCGGGGAAGCAATCTCGTTTTCTGGTTCCTCGCCCTGGTGGTGGTCGCCGCGGTAGCTTACTGCTTGACCAATGAAGACTGCACGCTGCTGACGCCGGATCAGCAAGCCTACCGACTGTACGAGGCGGGCGACTACGAGGCGGCCGCCGGAGGCTTTGCCGATCCGATGTGGAAGGCCGCGTCGCTCTTCCGACAGGGTGAGTTCGAGCAGGCGGCAGGCGTCTTTGCGGGATACGACTCTGCCGAGGCCGCCTTCAACCAGGGCAACGCGCTGGTGATGCAGGGCAAATACGACGAGGCGATTGCCCGCTACGAGCGTGCTCTGGAACTCCGCCCCGAGTGGGAACCGGCGGTGGTCAATCGAGACATCGCGGTTGCCCGCGCAGCCCTCCTCGTCCAGAAAGGCGGCGAAGGTACCGGCGGCATGCTCGAGGCCGACGAGATCGTCTTTTCCGACACGAAATCTCCACCGTCGGAGAACACGGAGCAGACGGACGGCGGCGAAAGGCTGAGCGACGAGGAGCTGCGCGCGATCTGGTTGCGGCAGGTGCAAACCAAACCTGCCGATTTCCTGCGCGCCAAGTTCGCCTACCAGCACGCCACCCGGTCAACTTCGCCCGAAGGGGGACCAGAATGAACCCCTCAGCAATGAGTCGGCTCCCCCTGTGCAGGCGGGACGCCTGCACCACAAAAAACCGAGGTCCATTGTGGTGCGGGCGTCCCGCCCGCACATTGCCGATCGTCCTTCTGGTGGCACTTGGAATGGCGGGCGGCAGTGCGGAAGCTGCTGAGGACGTGGTTTTGCGGACATCCACCGAACCGCAGCAGGCATGGGTCGGCCAGCGGACGCTGCTCTCCATCGAGGTGCTGGGCGCTGACGGCTGGGCCCAGATAACCGACATGGGCGAGCTCGAGATCCCCGGCGCCTATGTCCTGCGAACCGAAAGCCAGGGCACCCGGCTCAGCGAAGTGATCGGTGGCACGAGCTACACCGGACAGCGCTACCAGATTTCAGTCTACTGCCAGCGGCCGGGCCGGATGGAGATCCCGGCGATGCCGGTCACGGTCACCGTCAAACAGTGGGGAGTCAATCCGACAGGCACTCCACAAGAAGCCATGACCCCGTCCACGTCCCTGATCTGCAAGGTCCCGCCGGGTGCCGAGGGAGTTCGGGGGCTGATCAGCACAAATCAACTCGACGCCGACCAGACGTGGTCATCCCGGCCGGACACCGTAGAGCTGGGCGATGCGATCACCCGAAGCGTGACTCTGAGCGCAGTCGACGTTTCAGGGATGGCGTTCCCACCCATGTCGCACCCCGAGATCGAGGGAGTCGGTATCTACCCGGGCGAGCCATCCGTGAGCGACACATCCAACCGGGGCTCCCTCCAAGGTCAACGGGTAGAGTCGGTCACCTACGTCCTCGAATTGCCCGGAGAGGTCGCGCTGCCGGCCATCGTGCTCCCGTGGTGGGATATCGATGACCGGGTGCTGCGGCGGATCGAGCTGCCCGGGCTCGATTTCACGGTCGAGGGTGAACTCGTACCGGAACCGGTCGTCGAACCGGAGGTCGCGCCGGCGGAGCAACCGCGGGATCGCGTGCTTCTTGCAGCCGTGGTTGCGGTTCTCATCGCTCTCGGTCTCTGGCTCGGGCTCAGAATCGGAAAGTTCTACCAGGATCAACGGCGCGCCTGGCTCGATTCCGAAGAGGCCGCGTTCAAAGGCGTGAACACTGCCTTGCGGGGCGCAGATCCGGGGAAGATCTCGGCTGCCGTCATGCACTGGCTCGACCGCCTCGACCCCGGCACCCGGCCGGCACGGCTCGATCTTTTTCTCGAGGATCACGGCGATGAAACCACACGGGCAGCCGCTGCGGCGCTGAGTCAGAGCCTCGCCACAGGCGAACCGCTCACCGAGGCGCGAGTGATGGCCCGTGGCTTGAAGAAGGCTCGCAGACACCTGCTTCACCGCAGGCATGCCGTCCAGCGAGCGGAAAACCTCCTACCCGAGCTGAACGGTTGAAAACGCCTCAAAGTACAATGCATCCACTCCATACGGAGGAAGAACCATGAAGGAGATCCGAGTCATCCTCAACGGCAAGGGCGCTGCCAATCCCCAAGTTCGGGCCGCCATCGATCAGATACGAGAAGAAGGTCAGCCACTCGAGGTGCGCTGCACCTGGGAGGGCGGTGACGCCGCGCGATTCGCCCAGGAGGCCATGAGCGACGGCATCGACATGCTGGTTGCTGGCGGCGGTGACGGCACGATTAATGAGGTGGTCAACGGAATCCTCTCAGCGGACACCGCACCGACCATGGCTCTCGCTGTACTACCTCTCGGCACCGCCAACGATTTCGCCCATGGCTGCGGCATTCCCCTCGAGCCCTACGACGCCCTCAAGCTCGCGACAGCAGGCAAACCGGTGAAGATCGACATCCCCTCCGCAAACGGAGTCTACTTCGCCAACGTCGCCTCGGGCGGCTTTGGCGCAGAGGTCACCGTCGGCACCAACCCGCAGCTCAAGAAGGCGATGGGCAGCGGCGCCTACGCTCTGACCGGTATCGTTACCGCGGCCAAGATGGAGCCCTACTCCGGGAAATTCGTGGCGCCCGACGAATCAACCGAAGGCTCCTTCATCGTCATGGCGGTCGGCAACGCACGCCAGGCCGGCGGCGGCTTCCAGGTCACCCGCAATGCCTACATCGATGACGGGCTGATGGACGTCATGGCCATCAGCGACTTTCATACAAAGGACCTCGGACTCGTGATCCAGGAGGCACAGGACTTCACCAACACCAACAATCAGTTCGTCCACTACCGCCAGGTCCCGGGCTTCGAGATCGAGCTCACCAGTGCGCTGCCCATCAACCTCGACGGCGAGCCCCACCGGTGGGATCACATCAAATTCGAGATCCTGCCGAGATGTTTGCCGGTGGTGCTGCCGGAAGGTTGTCCGCTGATCGCCGGAGTTTGAGGGGTGGTTTCCAGAGGATGCTCGATGCTGGATTCTCGAATCCCGGTCCAACACTTCGCTCACGGCGATATGGCCAACGCTCACCCTCTCCACGGGAATGGCTTTCCAAATCTTCCTTTCAGTACGAAGACGTCGTATTACTGACCACGACGCCTTGAGGATTCGTCGAGAACCAGCTAAAATATTGCTATGGAGAGAGTTGTCAACAAAGCGCGTTCGCATGGGGAGGCGGCTGCCTGGGATATTCGTCAGCAGGTTTCGATGTCGCCACAGGAACGAATACGCGCATCACGGGAGCTTAGAAAGCGGGTGTACCCCGGCCCGGTTCGGGACGTGCGCGAATGCCACCGGAAATCGTAGACTCCTCCGCGTTCTCTCCCGACATTCAGGATTTCCTTCGGGCGTTGGTTGCCCACAACGTGAGATTCATGATTGTCGGCGGTGAAGCCGTCATCTTCTACGGCCACATACGTGTAACCGGCGACATCGACGTCTACTACGACCGAGCGGATGACAACCCTACCAGTCTATTCAAGGCCCTCGAGGAATTCTGGCAAGGGGAGATCCCGGAACTCACCGGGCCGACTGAACTGAAGAAACGAGGCGTCATCTTCCAGTTCGGTGTCCCCCCCAACCGGATCGACCTCCTCAACGAAATAGACGGCGTTGAATTCAATACTGCCTGGCGGCGAAGAACGCGAGTCCTGATGGAGAGCCAGTCGGAGAGCGTAACCTTCAGCTACATAGGACTTGAAGATCTCATACAAAACAAGCGAGCCTCAGGAAGGCCAAAAGACCAGGAGGACCTCCCGTTCCTGCTTGAGGCAATGAAATAGCCTCACCCTTGCCGCGAAGAGACAATCCGGTTCACGCGCTGCGTGGTGGTCCGGCCGTTTGGCCGTTGGCGGGCGGAAAGCTCAACTCGCCTTGGGGACCGGCGGCGGCAATTTGGAGAGGCTCGCTGTTGCTCGGTACAAATCGACGGCTTTCTGCGCATTCAGCCAGAACTTCGGCGACGTCCGAATCGTGGCACCGAGCTTGAGTACCATCTCGGCTGATACCGAGGTGCGGCCGTTGACGAGACGGTTGATCACCTTGATATCGCATCCGAGGTGATCCGCAAGCTCCCCTCTTTCGCCATCTCGGCCGGAGTCGGTGCCTCGTCGGGCGTCAATGACATGATCTTTGATCTCGGCGCCGGCATCGTCTCGCCCCTTTTCAACGGCGGCGCCCTCGAAGCCCAGGTGGACTCTGCCGACGCCCAACAGCGGGCGGCGATCGCCGCCTATGGCCAGGCCGTGCTCAAGGCGTTCGAGGAGGTGGAAGCCGGGCTGACCAATGGCAAGCTCGAGGAGGAACGCGAGCAGTTCCTTGCGGAAGTACTGTCCGAAAACGAGGCGGCGTGGGAGCTGGCCAACACCCAGTACGACGTCGGCAGGATCGACCTGCTCTCCACCCTGCAGATGCAGGCCCGAGTCGTTGGCTCGCGAATCGCCCTCGTCAACATTCGCAACCAACAGCTCATCACTCGCGTCAATCTGCACCTGGCGCTGGGTGGAAGCTTCGAGGAGGATTCGGAGAAGCGGGTTATTGAGGGAGCGACAGAAGAATAGGGCGGGCGCTAAGGCTCTCTCCAGCGATCGTGGAGCCACAGCCAGCTGTGCGGCCGCTCGCGGATGACATCTTCGTAAAAACGCTGGATGGTATTCGAGTCGTTCTCGATGTCTCCCACCATCGGTAGGGGGCCCGTAAACCTCGCCCGGTGCTTGCCGATGCCTTCTCGCCAGTAGCTGAGGCCATAGACCGGAGCACCACACCGTTGGACCGCGATCGGGACCGCCGGTGAGGTCCACGCCGGCCGTCCAAAGAACTCGATTGGAATCCCTTTTCGATAACGCTGATCGAGGAGAAAGACCAGGGCCCGGCCTTCGGCAAGCTCCGCGAGGATTGCCTTAAAGGAATTCATCGACGGCAGCAAACCGAGGCCGAACTTGCGTCTGACTACGTCCACATATTCGGCCGCCGGCTTCCACCTCGGGTTTTTCACGACCACGGTCGCCGGCAGAGATTCGTCGCGCCCGACCATCGGACCGACCAGATCCCATGAGCCGAAGTGCCCGGCGACGAGGACGACACCTTCTCCGGCGGTGGTGTGACCCCGAATCGATTCACTGTTCTCAACGGTTAGTTGGATGCAGGGCCTGCGCGCCTCGTGGAAGAGCTCGATGTAGCCCATGACCAGCCCCGCCGCCTCGCGCCGCAGGTTTTTGCCAACGGGGAGATCCGGGAAGGCGTGACGAAAACCGTCCACCGCGGTCGCCTTGCGAATCGGGAGAACGGTCCACCACAACCACGCGAACAGCCAGGACAGCCACCACCCGACCCGCAATGGGATACGGGCGAACACCCAGACAAAGGTTTTGAACGCGACGATAGATCCCCCCGGGCCACGCACTCAACCTCAATCTACATCAGAAATCGATATGCGGGCATCTCAAGAGGCCGTTATTCGCTGGCAGGCGGGTTCTCGAGCAGAGCGGCAACCTCGGAGTGACCATTCTGCTTGGCGAAGGTCAGCGCCGTGTCACCATCCTTGTCCTTGATATCCGGATCGGCTCCGGCGGTAAGGAGGATGCGCACAACCTCCGCCAGGCCTTCCGCCGCCGCAGTCATCAAGGGCGTAAAGCCCTCCAGCGTGCCCTGGACATTGACCTCGGCTCCTCTGGTCAACAAAAGCCCAACTGTTTCCGCAAAGGGCCCACTCGCGGCGTACATGAGCGCTGTCCGGCCACTGCTATCTTTGGCGTCAATCTCGGCACCCGCATCCAAGAGGTATTCGGCCACCGGCGCATGTCCGTTGAACGCGGCGAACATCAGCGGCGTGCGCCTCTCTTCGTCGATCACGTCGACACGCGTTCCGTCCAGCACCAGTCGTCGCACCTCTTCGAGATTCCCCGTGAAGGCGGACTCCATGAGCGCCTGTTCCTCCAGGGTCATCTGAACCGGCGTCTGGGCCGCGAGGTGGGCAGTAACGCTCGAAAGCAGTGCCACGAGAGTGATGAGTATCTTCATCGCATCACCTTACCGCGGTTCGAAGTTGGGCGTGGAGAAAATCTGTCGCCTTCTCCACTTTTTGATGGGGCGCGACAAGACGCCGGACGAGTCTGAGTTCTCAGACGATTCGAGTGATCCCCGGAAGGCCGTCGAAGTGGCGGTCAAAGGTGAGAATCTGTTCAATGCCGTGATCCCGCATGATGGCAAGATGAACGGCGTCTCGCAGCCCAGCAGGCACAGTCATTGAGCGGGCTAACCGTCTTCGCAGGAGTGAGGCTCGATTTCGGACAGCATCTGGTCGATGTCGGCCGTGGGAAAATTGAACTCTGTTGCAGCGCGGATCGCTGCCAGCTTTCGGGTACCATCACCAACAGCGACGTGGCAGCAGGCCTTGGCGAGGGTCTTTCGTACCCACCCCGTGATGCTCATGCCCTTCTCGCGGGCTGCAAAACGGATCGAGTCGAACTCTTCTTCGCTCACAACAACCTCGAGGAAGATACTCATGCCATGAACATATCCCCGGCATGATGAGAATTCAATGGAACCCTTCCTGCCTTGAGGACGAAAACCTGCAAACAAATCGCGAGCGGCAGAGCTGCGGCAGAATCGTGCACCGTAGGCGGGTCATTGAGGGCCCGTCTACAACATGAAAAGGTATTGGAGCCTTCATCTGTTGATGAAAACGCTGAGTCGATCGCGAGTTTCACTGATAGAATTCTGACCCAACGATGATCTCGATCTCTGACCTCCGCTTCCGCTATCCCGAGGGTGAGTTTGAACTCAACGTCCCAGAACTATCGGTGGCGAAGGGTGAGACGGTCGCCGTTATCGGGCCGTCCGGATCGGGGAAGACGACCCTCCTCCATTTGATGGCCGGGGTCCGTCTTCCGCAGGAGGGGAAGGTCACGACCGACGATGTTGAGGTCACCGATCTCGATGAGGGTGCCCGCCGCGATTTCCGGATCCGGCGCATCGGCATGGTCTTTCAGGAGTTCGAGCTGCTCGAGTATCTGACGGTGCTCGACAATATCCTCCTCCCCTACCGGATCAACGGATCGCTGCAACTCAACCGATCGGTTCGAGAGAGGGCGGCCACGATTGCTGAGCAGGTGGGAATAGCCGACAAGCTGGGCCGTCTCTCGACCAGGCTGTCGCACGGCGAGAAACAGCGGGTCGCGGTGTGCCGCGCCCTGATCGCGGAGCCTGTTCTCCTCCTCGCCGACGAACCGACTGGAAACCTGGATCCCACCAATACCCAGAAGGTGCTCGACATCCTTCTGGACGCCGCCGAAGCCACCGGTGCCACCCTCGTCACCGTTACTCACGACCACGAACTCCTGCCGCGCTTCGATCGTTCAATCGACGTCATGGACTTGATTGACCTAACGGGTAACCCGGAGACTACCCAGCCAACAGGTACGCACAATTTATCTGGCCCGCAGATCACGCAGATTGACGCAGATGAGGTCGGAGGGCAGTGATGCTGGATGCTGGATGCTGGATGCTGGATCCGCCCGCCCATCCTCGAAAGGCTTCAACCTCAGTTGAATTGAATCGAGAGTCTTGTGTTGCCCAAACTAGATCGGGTCTCGATAGATGAGCTACAGGAATCTCGAAGTCTGGCAGCTGGCGAGGAAAATGACGACTGAGATTCATCGAATGACAATGCAATCCCTCCCAAGACACGAGTTGTATGAGGTGGGTTCGCAGATTCGCCGTTCAGCAAAATCCGTGAGATCGAATATTGTGGAAGGCTATGGTCGTAGACGATACAAGCTGGAATTCATCCGTTTTCTCACCTACGCACTTTCGTCGTGTGACGAAACAAGAGATCATCTCGATGTCTTATACGAAACCGGCTCATTAGCTGACAAACAAACCTACGCCGCACTCGCCACGAGTCTCGAGGAGCTGGGTAAAAAACTCAACAATTTCATCGCCTCAGTCGAGCGCGGCCACCGATCCGTCCGAGAAGATGTGCCGCCCTATTCTGATACTCATGAAGAGCATTCGGATCCTTGTGATGAATATCCAGCATCTAGCATCCAGCATCCAGCATCCGATGAAGAGAAGCCTCACTGATGAAGGATGTACTCTTTCTCGCGTGGCGGTACCTGGCGCACAACCGTGTGAAGACGGGGGTTCTGGTCGGGTCGATCATGCTGATCGTCTACCTGCCCGTGGCCCTGCGGGTGCTCGTAAACCAGTCCGCCGCCGACCTGACCTCACGAGCAGACGCGACCCCCCTACTGGTCGGAGCCAAGGGCAGCCCACTCGAACTCGCGCTCAGCTCGCTCTACTTCGAGTCCGACACCCCCGAGCTCACAACATACTCCGAGGCAGAGCGAGTCTCCGACAGTGGTCTCGCGCAGGCGATCCCGCTCTACGTTCGTTTCAGGGTCCGTTCGCAGCCGATCGTCGGCACCTCGATCGAGTACTTCGATTTCCGCGGACTCGGTTTTGCCGAGGGCCGTACCATGGCGACGCTGGGCGAGTGCGTCCTCGGCGCCAAGGCGGCAGAAAATCTCGGGGTCGCCACCGGTGACACCGTCATCACATCACCCGAAAGCGTCTTCGACATCGCCGGCGTCTACCCCCTGAAGATGCAGGTTGTCGGAGTACTCGAGCCGGCTTTCACGGCAGACGACATCGCGGTCTTTGTCGACCTCAAGACCTCGTGGATCATCCAGGGTCTGGTCCACGGCCATCAGGACATGGCGGCCCCCGAGTCGGCGCCCGGGGTCCTCTCGCGTGAGGGCGACAAGATCGTCGCCAACGCGTCGGTCCTCCAGTACACCGAGATCACCCCGGACAACGTCGACTCTTTCCACTTCCACGGTTCGACCGAGGGCTATCCGATCTCCGCGGTAATCGCCAACCCGCATGATCAAAAATCCGGGACGATCCTGATGGGACGCTACGAGTCGCCAGACGAAGCAGTCCAGATCCTCGAGCCGACTACGGTTATCGATGAACTCCTGGGGACGATCTTCACCGTACAGAACTTCGTCGTCGCCGGGATGGTGCTGGTTGGGCTGGCGGCTATTGCTACGGCCGTGTTGGTCTTCGCGCTCTCGATACGACTTCGAAAACGTGAAATCGAAACCATGGCCAAGATCGGTGGATCGAAGCTCCGGGTGGCGGGCATCCTGGTGACCGAGATCGCGGTT
>Ga0316187_10002289_pt1 | contig 16675 bp, 9 predicted proteins | sample CroRivburrow1_MG_FD_204927 | JGI IMG/M metagenome (GOLD analysis project Ga0316187, IMG submission 204927) | Coastal sediment microbial communities from Maine, United States - Cross River worm burrow 1 | ecosystem: Environmental > Aquatic > Marine > Coastal > Sediment | place: USA: Maine... | reverse complement strand
GTCAATGATGATGTCGCCGATGATGTCCATGTCTGCAACGCTGAAGGTGAGGGGTATGCGTAAATCAAAGGTATTCGCCAGGATCGCCAACGTGTTCGGCAGATGTTGCTTGTCGTCGATGTATCGCCAGCTGTCATAGCGGCTGGTAAATCCATGCGGTTCCGCGCCGCCAAACCACTTCAGTTCGACGCCACGGGCCGCGCAAGCGGCAATAAATGCTGCGACCTGTTTAGTATCAAGTGATTCAATGCGAAACTGCAATGAACTGCCAACGTAGTATTCAGCCTCGGGACGCTGTGGCAGCTGAATCTGCGCGCACTGTGCGAGACGCGACTGCAGGGCCTGGTAGCGTTCATTCCAGCGCTTGCAGTTTCGCTCGAGTTCGGGCATCTGCGCGAGCAGCAGCGTCGCGCGCAGATTATCCATGCGGCCGCTGTAATTGGGTGTGTCGAGGCGTATGTCAGCAAAAGTCTCGAGGTCGGGCGCGGCTCCGTGGCGCTCGAAGAGCATGTAGGAGCCCGAGTAGATGATAGCGCGCGCCATGATGTCGTCGTCATCGGTGGTGAGCAACCCGCCTTCACCGGAATTCATGTGCTTGTAGGTTTGTGTGCTGAAGCAGGCGACCTTGCCGAAACTGCCGGAGCGCTTGCCGTTCCAGGTAGCTCCCATGGTATGTGCGCAGTCCTCGATGAGGATGACATTGTGGCGGTTGCACAGTTCGGTGACCGCATCCATGTCGGCGATGTGGCCACGCATATGAGACATCATGAAGAAACGCGCGCCGGTCTGCTGCATTTGCGTTTCCAGGTGCGCAAGATCGACACAATAGTTTGTGTCGATCTCGACCAACACGGGCTTGCCGCCGGCATTGTCGATGGCACCCGGTACCGGTGCCAGGGTAAAGGCGTTGGTGAGCACCGCTTCACCGGCGCGTAAACCAGCCGCCTTCAGGGCGACGTGCATCGCGTAACCACCCGAGGTGCAGGCCAGGCAAAAACGTTGCCCCATGTAGTCGGCATATTCACGCTCGAGCTGCGCTGCGGCCGCGGTTTCACCGGCAATGGTGTTGTAGCGGTGCAGGCGACCGGTTTTCATCAGCGCCACTGCCGCATCGATACCAGCCTGTGGAATGGCTTCCTGCTGGGTAAAGGGTTTGTTGAAGCGGATTTTTGTCATTGGATTAAAATGTCGGTCGAATCATTTAGTGAGACTGGCATACTATTACTCGCGCAACTCTACAAGATTCGCGCTGGCTCGGGAATAATTTTATAACAGCATGTCTGGTGCCTGGCTTTGCAACTCTTTCGAGTAGTTTGTCTTTGGCGGCATACCGCGGATGCCAGAAGGTTTCTGGCATCCGCGGTATAAGTTGTGATCGTGCAGGGTTTTGCCTGCTCTGGAAAGCAGCGAGATGCAGCCGTTAGAACAGCGGTAAGCTAGACGTATCCGGGCAGGTTGAAAGCAGTCGGGTAGGCGAATAGCGACACGCTGCCTCCAGTGTGCAGAAAAACCACGTTCTCACCCTTTTTGAAATGACCTGTGCGAATCAGGTCGATCAGGCCGGCAAAGCCTTTGCCGGAATAGACCGGGTCCAGCAGAATGCCTTCGAAGGCTGCCAGCATCTTGACTGCTTCGACCATTGAGTCGGTTGGCAAGCCATAACCGTCACCGACGTAATCGCTATTGGCCACTACGCTGTCGCGCGGCACCAGGCTTTGCGGGAGGCCCATGAAGTCGAGTGTGCGCTGGCACAGCCCAAAGACGTTTTCTTCCTGTTTGGCTTTGGGCGCCCGTACGCTCACGCCATACACCGGAATACCGCTGTTCATCGCCTGCATGCCAACCACGAGGCCTGCCTGGGTGCCGGCGCTGCCGGTGGCATGAACAAAGTGGTCGATACGCAATGAGCGCTCGTTGGCCTGATAGGTTAATTCAAATGCTGCATTTACGTAACCTAGCGCGCCGGTTTCGTTCGAGCCTCCACCCGGAATAATATAGGGTTTCTTACCGTCGTCCCGCAGTTGTTGAGCGAGCAGTTCCATCTCGGCATTCATGTCGCTGTCAGCAGGGCGCAGTGAGATCGTGGCGCCGTGTAGCTGATCAAGCAGTACATTACCGTTCAGGGCGTAAGCGTCGTCGTGATAGCCGGTGCGGTCTTCCAGCAGGATGTGGCTTTCCATGCCGAGCCTGGCCGCGGCTGCGCAACTTTGACGGGCGTGATTGGATTGGGTAGCGCCCTGGGTAATGATGCAATCTGCTCCACGCTCGACCGCATCGGCCATCAGGAACTCGAGTTTGCGCGTCTTGTTGCCGCCGGATGACAGGCCGGTGCAATCATCACGCTTGATCCACAGGTTGGGACCACCGAGGTGCTCCGATATGCGTGGCATAGGTTCGAGTGGGGTAGGCAGGTGGGCGAAGTGCAGGCGCGGGAAGCGGGATAGGTGCATGTTAGTCTCCAAGATTAATTAATTGCATGATTACACAGCTTGTTATGCGATAATAATGCAAATTACTTAAAGTAAAATAACTTTTATTAATGTTAGGGTGCTCACACTTGCGATGGAACTAAAGTGGCTTGAGGATTTGCTGGCGTTGCTGGAAGAGCAATCGATCTCGCGGGCGGCGGCGCGACGTCACGTTACCCAGCCTGCCTATTCGCGCCGAATCCGTCAGCTCGAGGAATGGCTCGGGGTTGAACTGGTCGACCGTAGCACCAAGCCGGTCCGTATTCGCAGTGCAGGGCGCGCGCTGGAAGATGGCGCGCGCGATCTGGTCAACCGCTTTTATGCGCTGCGTAACAGCGTTCATGAAACCACCGACCGGGTTACTTTCGTGGCCCAGCACACGCTTGCGATCTCGCGTTTTCCGACCCTGATACGCGCGGTAAAAAAAGGTCTTCCGCAGGCGAGCTATCGCGTCGTTCCGGTGAATTACGATGAGTGCGAGGCATTGTTTTACAACGAGGCCGATCTATTGCTGTGTTATCAGAGTTCGCTGCGGCGTTTCGATTTCTCGCACAGTGCGGTGCATAAGATTGACCTGGGTAAGGATCGTCTGATACCGGTGGCATCGACCGCGCTGGCACAACAACTGGGGCCGTTGACACCGGGTATGGCCATTCCCTTGTTGATGTATCAGCAACACGGATTCTTCGCCGAAGCACTGGCTGCCAGCTGCTTGCCGGAGGTGATTCGCGATTACCGTATAGAAACCATCTGCGAGTCGGCGTTTTCCGCAAGCCTCAAGGAAATGGCGTTAGCCGATATGGGAATCGCATGGTTGACCGGTGAAATGTGCGGGCAGGAACTGGCTGATGGACGCCTGGTTTCCTATGCGGGGGAACTCGGGCAAATCGAACTCGATATCGTGCTCTATTACCGCGACGAAGGAATGGCACGTCAGGTGGGTGAGGTGATTGCGGCCATGGAAAGGTCGTCATGACGCCGGGATTCCTGTTAACCCGGCAATGGGTGGATGATCGCGATGGTGTGCGCCTGGATTTCTGGCTGAGCACCGCCGAGGGCCCGCTGATGGTATCGATTCACGGCCAGCAGGCGCTTTTTTTCATTCGTCAATTTGATGTGCCGGCGGCGACTCAATTACTCGCCAACAATCGTGGCAGCAGCATCAAGCCACTGCAGTTGAAAAACTTTGCCGGTGAGGCGATCTGCGGGGTTTACTTCACTTCACAACAACAGCTATATCGTGCGCGTGATCGCCTGGCACAGCAGGGCATTGCCTGTTACGAAGCGGATATCCGCCCGACCGAACGTTTTCTGTGTGAACGTTTTATCACGGCGGCGATTGATGTTGACGCGCCATACCAGCCGGAGGCGCTGCACAATGTGCGTCTACAGCCGGGTGATTATCGTCCGGATTTCGAAACCATGTCATTCGATATCGAAACCGACTACGAGAGCGATGCATTGTTTTCAATTGCCTTCGTCAGTTCGCAGGTTTGCCGTGTGCTGATGATTGGCGATGGTGAGGGCGACGCTGTGATCGAGTATGTCGCGGATGAGCGCAGCTTGTTACTGCGCTGGATCGAATGGGTTACCCAGATTGACCCCGATATTCTGATCGGCTGGAACGTCGTTAATTTTGATCTGCGCATGCTGCAGAAAAAGGCAACGGCGCTGGCGCTGCCGCTGGCGATCGGTCGTAATGGGGCAATACCCCAATGGCGGCAATCGCAGGCGGATCGTAACCACCACTTCGTATTGATTCCCGGACGGGTGGTCCTCGATGGCATCGATACGCTGCGCGCGGCGACCTATATTTTCCAGAGCTTTGCGCTGGAAGCGGTGGCGCAGGAATTACTTGGACGTGGCAAACTGATTCATGACCATGAGCAAATCGATCCGCTGTACAAGGCGAAACAGATTCGCCAGCAGTTTAAAGACAACAAGCCGGAACTGGCGGCTTACAACCTGGAAGATTGTCAGCTGGTCTGGGATATTTTCGAACATGCCGAGCTGATTCGGTTTGCCATCGAACGCGCCCAGCTCACCGGGCTTGAAATGGACCGCGCGGGAGGATCGGTTGCTGCCTTTGATAATCTCTATCTGCCGCGTCTGCATCGCAAGGGATATATCGCCCCCAACATCGGCGATTACCAGGGCGATTTGAGCGCGCCCGGTGGCTATGTGATGGATTCAAAGCCGGGGCTGCAGGGCTCGGTGCTGGTGCTTGACTACAAGAGCCTGTACCCGAGCATTATCCGTACTTTCCGGGTCGACCCCTACGCGCGGATCGCCGCCGCTACGGCGAATGAGGCTGATGTTGTTCCGGGCTACGATGGTGCCAGTTTTCACCGCGATGACCATATACTTCCACAAATTATCGAGAGTTTGTGGGCGGCGCGCGACCAGGCCAAGCGCGATGCCAACGCGGCCCTGTCGCAGGCGATCAAGATCATCATGAATTCCTTTTACGGTGTGCTCGGTACGCCGGGCTGCCGCCTGCATGATTCGCGCTTGACCAGCTCGATTACCAAACGCGGGCACGACATCATCATTCAGACGGTCAAGCTGATCGAGGCCGAGGGCTACGAGGTGATATACGGCGATACCGATTCGGTTTTTGTCTCGCTCAATGGCAGCTTTGACAATCAGGCCGCGGCGACGATCGGTAATCACCTGGTGGCGCAGATAAATTGCTACTGGCAAAACCACCTGCAACAGCAATACGCGATCGAGTCCTGCCTCGAGATGGAATACGAAACTCATTTTCACCAGTTCTTCATGCCGACTACGCGTGGGTCTGACCAGGGCAGCAAGAAGCGTTACGCCGGACTGGTCGACGATGGCAAGGGTAATCGGAAAATTGTTTACAAGGGGCTGGAGACGGTACGCACTGACTGGACCGAGCTCGCGCGCGAATTTCAGCAGGCCCTGTACCAGTTGATCTTCGATGGCGCCGACCCCGCCGAGTATATCGAGCAAACGCTTGCCGATCTGTTCGCCGGCAAGCTGGATGCGAGGCTGGTATATCGTAAGCGCCTGCACAAGAAGCTTGGCGAGTATCAGAAAAATATTCCGCCACACGCCCAGGCGGCCATCAAGGCGGAAGCCGAGTTCAAACTGAAGCAGCAACCGTCGCGCTACCGTGATCGCAGCTGGATCCGTTACGTGGTTACCGTGGCCGGTGCGCAGACACTGGAATGCCAGACCGCGCGCCTCGATTACGAGCATATCGTCGAGCGCCAGTTAACGCCGATAGCGGATACTATTTTGACTGCAATCGGTTCGTCGATGGACGCGATCACCGGCCAGCAGCAGGATCTGTTCTGATTGCCGGTAATCCCGGCAGGTAGCACTGCCGGCGCCTCGATTTGTGCTGACCCGGCGAGGCACGAATGTTGTGGGTGGTTGCGGCCGCGAAGCTCTCAGTCTTTCGCCTTGCGCGGTTGCAACTCGTCGTAGTGTGGCAGCGACTCCACGGCTTCGCGCCAGACCGCGCGATCCTTCCAGAATATATTCTGGCTGGGCCTGATCTCGGGGTCCTCGTCGAGCGTGCCGGCCGGGATGATCATGGCGCCGCCGCTTTGGGCGGCCCAGGGTAAAGATGATCCGCATTGCCGACAGAAACAGGTTGCGAAATGTTTGGCCTCGGGATGCTCGTAGCGACCGATCTGATCAGCGCCAGTCAACCATTCGAACTGGTCGGGTGAGATGATGATATTGCTGGCATGAGCGCTGCCGGTAAACTTGCGGCAACGCGAGCAGTGGCAATACTGGAATATGTATTCAGGGCCGTGAAACTGGTAGCTGACAGCGCCACAGAGACAGCTGCCCTTTATTGACTTACTCATGCGAATTCACTCATATGGCTTCTCTCGTGCTGACAGGTTTCTGGTTAACGGCAGTTTAGCGCGGAGACGATTCGCTCGGCAAATCCGGCGCGAGTTGCGCCAGCATTTCGCGCAGGCTGTCATCGGCCAGGTTCTGTTGCAACAAAGTTGTATCGCAAACTTCAAAACTGCCGCTGCGAATCGCGAGGTAACAGGTTTCGCTTTGCCTGTCGATAAACTCGATCAGGGCGAAGCGTTTGATGCATTGTTTGAAAAAGCCGAGATTTTTGGCTACCTGTTGCTGTTCCGCTGGTGCCGCCACGTCCTCCGGGCGGGTGGCGAGCACGTTGATGCGCTGATAACGCTCGATATCGATCAGCGAGCGTAGCTGGTAAATCTGCATCTTGCCCTGGGTGCCGCGCGCAATCAGTAGCGGATAAGTTCCTTTGGGGACGCTGTTGTCGAGGAATTCGAAAAAGTAGGTCGGCGTCCTGTGCGAGGTCCACTTGAACAGCAGTTTGGGCATGCCCGCGTAGGCCTCGATGCAATGCCCGAGAAAATCCTCGACGGCTTTGTAGCGGCCGCGCACCTGGCCGCGTTCCCAGCCGCGCTCGACGGTAGCCTCGGGTGGGGTGACGACAAAATACATGTACATGGTATCGATGTAACGCACGTAGGTGCGGTGCAACACGCGGGTGATCTTTTCACTGGCGAAACTGTCGAAGCGAAAACGGTCAACCATCAGGTGGGGTATGGACTGGCGTTTGTCGGCCTTGGCGCGAATGTAGTGGTCGAGTTTGTTGTCGATGATGTTGACTTCGTGGCTGCTGAAACGACCGGCATACTTGTGAACCGCTCCGAGAGCCTCGTAGTCGATCAGCATGCGTCGCCAGATATCCGGGCTGATGGTGCCGAAGCCATGTTCCTCGATGCCCAGTTGCGACATCATTTCGCTTAACATCGGTCGCAGCGAGCTCTTGCCGGCAGCCGAAGCGCCTTTCAGGCTGAGCAGGATCGGTGTCTCGGCATCGGCGATACGGTCGTAGCCCTCGGCATCGATCGCCTTGTTGACCAGAACGCCAACCTTGGCGCCGATCTCGCGGCTGCCGAGATAATTACAGGCGTGACGAACGCAAATATCGCACAGGTAGGCAGGGTCATTGCCGAGGAACCCGCGCGTGGTGGCGATGGATCCGAGCACCCGATAGAGGCTACGATACACCGCTGCAGATAACTCGTCGTCGGCCCCAAGACCGAGTGTTTTGAAATTATTGATTAACTCGAACTCACGTTCCTGGCGCGTTGGTAGCGGCGCTGTTGACGGTTTTGGAGCAGTCCTGAACAGGTTTGCCAACAGTGATGATTTCGGCTTTGCTGCCGGAGCCGGCGGTAACAAAGCCTTCTCCAGTTCGATTCTGGTCATGTCCTCGATGCGGGTGCGCATGGTGTCGAAACCGTGTTCGATCTGCATCAGCGCGGGGATGATGTACTGGCTGAAAATGAGGTTGGCGATATTACGGAAATTGATGCCGAGGTCTTCCTCATTTTCGCCTTCGCGCACGACGATATCGGCCGTAATGCGCACGATAAGCTCGTGCAGTACCAGGCGATGCGGCCGGAAGGCGATCAGTTCTTCGGGGCTCAAACCGGTTTCGATCGACAGCTGGTTGATTTGCTCGAGCCGGGTGAAGACGTTAGCGGGGTTATAAATGGTTTCCAGCTCGCGCCAGGCCTTCGGTATTTCTGATTCGATACCGGGATTCCAGGCGCTGAATTCTGCCGCGTTCATTTAGTGTGTCGCCGCAGGTTGGGCGGTACCACTCGCAGCCAGCGGGGCAGAAGTAACAAGCACAGTAATGGCGGCAGACCCAGGCGGGTAGATTTGCAGATGCCCCGGTGCGGCTGTCAGCTTTGCCTGAATTTGATTACTGGTCATTGCCATAGTGTCTCTAACGTCCTGTCTCAGGTTATTATCCGCCGTGTTGAGCCAGGCCAGATCAACCACCACTCTTTTGATATGCGAGCACAATAGAAAACAATGAAGCATGGAGTCAAGCTGGAAACACTGAGCTGGGTCGAAGCCGAACGCTGCTTTGCAGCGAACCCTTTAGTTGTCATGCCGCTTGGGGCCGCGGCCAAAGAACATGGTCCACACCTGCCGCTCAACAATGATGCGATCATCGCCGGCTGGCTGGCTGAGCAGTTACGCAGATTGCGCCCGGTCGTTATTGCACCACTGATTAACGCGTCATATTACCCCGCTTTTGTTGAGTATCCGGGCTCGATCAGTCTGCGCGCAGAAACGGCACGTGATGTCATCGTCGACAGTTGTAACAGCCTGGCACGCTTCGGTCTGACTCGCTTCTATGTGCTCAATACAGGGCTATCGACTTTGGGTCCGCTGACCGCGGCCAAGTCTCTGCTTGGCGATAAACTGGTGTTTGAATACCTGGTGCTCGATGAGGCATTGCATACGTTGGCACCAGGCCTGCTGGCGCAGGGCTACGGTTCGCATGCCGACGAAGCCGAAACCTCGCTGATGCTGTACATTGCGCCCGAAGTGGTGGACATGGGCCTCGCCGTCGATGATGGGGCCGAGGGCGAGGGACGACTGACGCGTCAGCGGGGCGAGGGGATACGGTCACCTTCGGGCGTCTACGGTCAGGCGACCCTGGCCAGTGCGGACAAGGGTCGTCGTATTGCGGACCATCTTGTGAATCATTGCCTGCAATCTATCGATGCCTGTGGGGCTGGGCATTAAAGCCGCCAATTATCCGTGCAGGCTGTCCCCTCGACAGACGGACATTTAATGGCAAGCTGGTTATACTGCCCGCGGGGAGACAGGTAACAGGCAATGTCGCAACAAGTGTCGGAATGGCTCGATGGGCTTGGCTTAAGTCAGTACGCGGCCAATTTTGCAAAGCATGAAGTCGGGCTGCAGATTCTGACCGAACTCAGCGATGCCGACCTCAAGGAAATGGGGATTTCAGCGCTCGGCCATCGCAAGACCCTGCTCAAGGCGATTAATCTGTTGCGTCAGGAGCCGCCTGACAACTTCGACGCTACCAGCGATGCGGGCTTTGCCGAAGCGTCGCACAGTGGCGACGAAGACATTACCGCCTGGTCGCGCACCCCGGGTGAACGTAAACCGGTCACCCTGTTATTCGCCGACATTGTCGATTCAACCGCCCTGACTGAAAAGCTGGATGCTGAAGAAGCGCACGAATTGCTGTATCACGCCACGGAGCGTATGTGCCAGGCCGTGGAAAGCAATCAGGGCACCGTGTGCCGTTTCATGGGTGATGGCGTGATGGCGATGTTCGGGGCACCGCTGGCGAGTGAGCGGCACGCGCTGGAAGCCTGCAAGGCAGCGCTCGAAATGCAGGCTGCAATAGTGCGCTATGCCAAAAAACTGGAACAGAATCTTGCTGCGCCAATTCAGCTTCGGGTGGGATTACATTCCGGCGAAGTCGTCGTGCTCGATGTTGGTGATGACCCGAACAAGCCCGAGTACGATGCTTCCGGTCCGACCGTGCCGCTGGCCGCGCGCATGGAACAGGCAGCGCACGCGGGGTGCATACTCATCACTGAAACTACGCGCGCCCTGGCGGGTAGCTGGATCGAAACTGTCGATCATGGTGAGATCAACGCAAAAGGTCTTTCGCAGCCGATCTCGGTGTTCAAATTGACGAAAATTCGCAGCAGCAGCGAGCCCGCAACCATTGCCAGGTCGCGAGCGATCGTTGGACGACGTGCCGAAATGGCACAGTTTCGAGGTTTGCTAGAAGTTTGTAGTGAGGGCGGTCACGGGCAAAGCCTGTTAATTCGAGGTGAAGCCGGCATCGGTAAAACCCGTTTGATCGAAGAACTGATGGAGCTCGCCCGGCAAAGTGGGTTTGCATCATACCTGGCACTGGTGCTCGATTTTGGTACCGGCAAAGGACAGGCGGCGATACCCTCACTGGTGCGTGACTTCCTCGGGATCGGCCACGGCAGCAGCAAAAGGAAACGCGCGCGCGCTCTGGACGATGCGCAGGATGCCGGGCTAACCGACCCACAACAGCGCGTCTTTCTCAATGATTTACTCGACCTCAAGCAACCGCTCGAGTTGCGCACTCTGTATGACGCAATGGAGGTGCGCACGCGTATCGAGGGCAAGCATCGAGTCGTGGGTGACATCATCAGAAAACTTGCCGTCTCTGCGCCGGTATTGCTGGTAATTGAGGGCCTGCACTGGGCCGACAGCGAAACCCTGGATTACCTCAGCTACCTGACAAAAACGGTAAGCGAGAGTCCGGTATTGCTGCTGCTGACGTCGCGCCTGGAAGACGATCCGATCGATATCGACTGGCGCGCACGTGCCGGCGAGCAGCCGACGGTGACCTGGGATCTGGGTCCGTTGCATGCAGAGGAATCTCTGCAACTGGCAAATGGGCTGGTGAATGGAGAAGACGAATTTGTGCGTCAATGCATCAGGCGCGCCGAGGGTAACCCGCTGTTCCTGGAGCAACTGCTGCTGGCCGCGGAGAAAGGTAGTATCGATAGTGTGCCGGACTCGATAAAGAGTATCGTGCTGGCGCGCATCGATCAGTTGACGAGTAGCGATAAGCTGGCACTGCGCGCGGCCTCGGTACTGGGCCAGAGGTTTGAACTTGAGGGCTTGTGTCATTTGCTGGACAGCCCGGATTTCGATGCTCGGGATTTGTTTCGCAATCATCTGGTGCGTCCGGATGGCACGCGCTGCATGTTTACCCATGCGTTGATCCAGGCGGGAATCTATGCCTCGCTGCTCAGGAATCAACGGGTTGAATTGCATCGCAAGGCAGCTGCCTGGTATAGCGAACGCGATTACATACTGCAGGCCGAGCACCTTGATCGTGCCGGTGACGGTGCCGCGGTGCAGGCATACCTGAAGGCAGGACTGGGCGAATCAGAGTTGTACCGGTCGCAGCGTGCCCTGCGCCTGGCGCGCCGCGGACTTGAAATTGCGCCCGCGGATGAATCCTTCGCACTCAGGTGCCTGGAGGGTGAATTGTTGCGCATCCATGGCAATATCGCTGAATCCATTGAGGCCTATCGCCTGGCGATCCAGGTCGCGGGGAGCGAAATCGGTCGCTGTAATGCCCTGATCGGGGTTGCCGAAGGTCTTGCAGCGACCGGTGAACACAGCGAGGCGCTCGACAGTCTGCAAATTGCCAGCGATATGAGCAGTGGGCAGGGACTCGAGCGTGCGCGCATCTTTCGAATTATGGGCAAGGTGTATTTCTACCGTGGCCAGATCGATGCCTGTCTGGAGGCAAACAAGCACTCGCTCGATTGCGCTCGTAGCGTCGGCTCGTTTGAAGTAGAAGCGCGTGCGCTCAGTGGCCTGGCAAACGCGGAGTACAATCGGGGGCGGTTTATATCCGCGCAGCGTTATTTCGATCAGTGTATCGAACTCGCCGAGGAGCATGGTTTGGGCCGTATTATTGCCGCCAACCTGTCGCTGCGCAGCTACGTGAGTTGCTGGCAGAATGACATCGATTCGGCGATAGCGGGTTATCGTGAAGCCATCCATCTGGCGGTGCAGATCAAGGATCCGCGCGCACAGATGATGGCATTGATGATCGGAGGATCCTTCTGGTCACTGGTCGGTGATGCGGTGGAAGGCGAGAAGTGGCTCAGATCGAGCATGAAGATTATTCGGCGCATTGGTGCTGGGCTGTTCGAAGGCGTCTGCGTTTACCTGCTCGGGCGGTTTGCCCTGCTGCGTGGCGACCGGGCGCAGGCACGGACCTTGACCCAAAGGGGCATTGCAATATTGCAGCAATCGGAGTCCGGAATGACTTTCGGTGGGCCGATCGCGCTAGGCATCCTGGCACTGGCCGCCGAGGATGAAGAGCAATGTCACGCTGCGCTGCTGGAGGCGGAAACGATCCTCAGTGCCGGTAGCGTGGGTCACAACTATCTCAATTTTTACGAGGATGCGATGGAAGCCTGTCTGCAGTTCGAAGCCTGGGACGCGGTCGATCGCTATGCGCTGGCGTTACAGGACTACACCCGGCCGGAGCCCTTGCCACGCAGTGATTATTTCATCGCTCGGGGTCGCGCCCTGGCCGCCTTTGGGCGTGGCAGGCGGGATGAGAATACCCTGCAGACATTGCAGCAACTTTGTAGCGAGGCAGACAAAAACGGTTTCAAGCTGAGCCGCCACGCCATAGACGCAGCACTCGAGGCCGGGTAAGCGACTCAGGCGGGAATTTCGGCACTGCGGCGCGCGATGAATTCCAGCAGTGCCTCGTCCAGCCCCTCGTCAATCGGCGGTGCCTCGTATTTGGCGAGCCACTTCTTTGCCTTTTGCACCCCGACCGCTTCGCTGTCGAGCCGACCTTCCATGTCCCACTGTTCATAGGAGTTGTTGTGTTGCGATTCGAAGATGAACAAATTGCTGTTCAGGGTGTGGGTTTCACCGAGGAAGTGCCCGCCCGGGCCGACGCGTTTGGTGGCCTCGAAAGTTTCCTCGAGGTCACTGAAATCCGGACCCTGCAGGAAGTGGTAGAAGGCATCGAGCTGCTCGAAATCGATCATGGTCTTGCCATAGCCGACGGTGAGCGCGCCTTCCAGCATGCCGCCAGCCATGGTCATCCAGTTTGCATCGGAAAGCATGCTCGGAAACAGGCCCCACATTGAATCGTAGGCCGCCTGCATATCGCCGGATTTCGAGGTGGCAACGTTCAGTATCGAACGGTGCGGCAATTTGTAGTGGCGCGCCATTGCGCTGGACAGAAATTGCACCATCGCCGAGTCGGGCGAGCCATGCACCGGGGCACCACTGTTCAATGCCACGGTCATCGCCGGGACGCCAAACAACATCGGCGAACCGGGCCGAATCACCTGGGTCATCGCCATCGCCATCAGGGCCTCCGCCAGCACCACGCCAACCGTGGCGACGTTGCTGGCCGGGGTACTGGCAGCGGCCATCGAAAACGGTGAGCACATCACCGCCTGGTTGTTCATCGCGTACACCTTGAGTGCATCCAGCATGGTTTCATCCCAGACCAACGGCGAGTTGGCATTGATCAGGGATGTGGTAACCGTGTTATTGGTGGCGAACTCGGCACCAAAAACCAGCTTCATCATCGCGACCGTATCTTCGGCACGTTCGCGCGCGGTAACGTTACCGATAATCGGTTTGTCCGAGTATTTCAAACCGCTGTAGGCCATGTGCATGTGACGATGCGCAACCGGGATGTCGACCGGTTCGACGATGGTGCCACCGGCGATGTGCACGGTTGACGCCATATGATTCAGTTTCTGCAGGTTGTTGAGGTCTTCAAGGGTCGCGTAACGGCGCACGCCGTCCATATCGCGCACGAAGGGTGCGCCATAAGAGGGTGATACGACCGCGTGACCATCACCAACACGCACGCTACGTTCCGGATTGCGAGCGTGATGGACGTAGGACGACGGGATCGTGGAAATCAGCTTCATCAATTCATCTCGCCCAATGCACACGCGCTCACCGTCAACCTCGGCACCGGTCTGGCGCCAGTAATCGAGCGACTCGCCGTCCTGAAAGTCGCAGCCGACCTGTTCGACCACGCGCATGGCAAAATCATGAATCAGTTCTACGCCCTCCTGGTTGGTCACTTCCATGATCGGGATGCCGCGTTTGATTTCGGGATGGTGCACGATGGTGGCGTTGGCCAACCTGGCGCGGCGTCCGGCGCTGCCACCCTGTCGTCTGCGTTTTGTTGCGGCCATTGAGTCAGGTTTCTCTTATAAGGACAGGCCGATCTTGCGGCCGTCGTGAAATGCAAAGGCTGCGGTGCGCGGTGCGGCCGCGTCACCGACCAGGTGAAAGCTGATGCCGCTGTTGCTGAGTGCGAGTTCGACCGCGTTATCGACACTGTTGGTGGTGGCGGTGACGATCGCCGAGGCATCGATGCTCGAGGTCGAGCCATCCAGCAGCGATCTCAGCTCGACGCGATCGCCGTGCCAGTGTTCGATGACGCTTTCCAGCACGAAGCGCACGCCGAGCTTTGCGAGGCTGGCACGCGTCTGGATATCCGAAGCGGCGCGCACCATTTCCTTGCCGATCATCGGGTCAGGTGTAACGATGATGACTTCATGACCCCTGTCGGCCAGATACCAGGCGGTACCGGTGCCGCGCCAGTTGCCACCCTCATCGAGCACGACCACGGCCTTGCCGAGGTCGGCCTGGTCGCGAAATACTTCTTCGCAGGAAAACACCTTGCCATTCACCAGTCCCGGCAGTTCTTCGGCCTCGGGCAGCCAGCGCTGTCGGGCGAGCCCGTCGGGCAGTGAGCCGGTCGCCAGCACGACTTCGTCGGCGCCGAATTCGGCGATATCCTGTTCGTCCATCGGGGTGAAGTAGCGCACCTCGACGCCGAGTTTTTCAAACTGGCGCAAATACCAGCCCATCAACTCGGTGATCTGCCCGCGCCGCGGCGCGAGCCCGGCCAGGCGGAACTGGCCACCGAGGTCGCCAAGCGCCTCGGCAAGGGTGACGTCGTGACCGCGTTCGGCCGCTACGCGCGCGGCTTCCATGCCGGCCGGGCCACCACCGACCACGAGCACCTTCTTCACCGATTCGGCCTGGGTAAATCGATCGCCACCCCATTCGAACTCGCGGCCTGCCGAGGGATTGATCAAACAGGAAATCCAGTAGTCGCGTGCGCGCCGCCCCCAGCACATCTGGTTGCAGGAAATACAGCCGCGAATATCGTCCTCGCGCCCGGCGCGTGCCTTGTTGACCAGATGGGGATCGGCGATCTGGCCGCGAACAATCGACACCAGGTCGGAGCTACCGCTGGCCACCGTGTAGTCCGCATTTTCCGGTGTACGAATGTGACTTTCGGCCGTGACTTTTGCGTGTTTTACCACCTGCTTGAGCGCCGCTGCGAGCGGCACGCCCTGTTTTTCCCCGTAAACAAAAGTCGGCATGATGCGGTCGACATCGACGTAATTGCCCGAACCGCAGGAGACGTAGTCAAGATTGCCGCCGCGGTCGTGCAATTCGATCACCGCCTGGAAGTCTTCAAGGGTCATGACAAAGGGCGTGTTGTCCGCATAGCCGATCGACATGCCGATAATGAAGTCGTCACCGCAGGCGCGGCGAATCGAGTCGATAATCGACAGCGACAGGCGACAGCGATTTTGCAGATCGCCGCCCCATTGGTCGTCGCGCCGGTTTGACCAGGGGCTCCAGAACTGGTCGAGCAGGCTATGGTAAGCCGCGAACAGATCGACGCCATCGAAACCGGCCGCCTGACAGCGTTTGGCCGCGTTGGTAAAACTCTCGATGACCTCGTCGATTTCACTCGCGCGCATCTTGTGGCTACCGTCAGAATCATGGTAGGAGGATAATCCTGAAGGTGACCAGTGCGGCATGAACGACAGATCCGAGTCACCGTGCTGACCGACATGATAAAGCTGTTGCAGGATAGTGGTGCCGTGGGCATGTACCGCATCGGTTATCTTGCGGAAATGAGGAATGACAGCATCATCGCTGTGACGAAAGTTACCGCGCGTCAACACCGCGGTGGCGTGCACCGGCATCGGCTCGACCACGATCATGGCGGCGCCACCGCGCGCACGTTCCTCGTAGTAACCACGATGACGCTCACCGGGCAGGCCCATTTCAGACATGTTGGCGGTGTGGGCACCGAACACGATTCGATTATCGAGCTGGCGATGACGTAGCTCGAGCGGCTGGAAAATATTGGGATAGTGAGTCATAGCAAACGATTCAATCTGACAGGCCTGAAATATAACCATTGTTTCTACATGAACAAAACGATATATTTTCATGACTTTCATCGAAATCAGTCATGATGTCCACTCTCGATATCGATTCCATGCGCGCACTGACTGTCATCGCCGAGTGCGGCGGCATTACCCGCGCTGCAAAGCGCCTGAACCTGTCGCAATCCGCAGTTAGCCACAAGATGAAACGGCTCGAGGGCAAGCTCAATCGCATCCTGTTCGCGCGCAGTGACGGCAAGCTGGTGTTCAGTGCCGATGGCGAAAAATTACTCGACTATGCTCGCCGCCTGGTGCGCTTGCACGATGAAGCTTGCGCCAGCTTCCACCAGAGTGATCTCTCCGGCGAATTGCGCCTCGGCATTACCGAAGACGTCAGTGCGCCGGGAATGGCGCAGATACTGTCTAGTTTCTCCACCAGTTTTCCCAATGTGACGCTCACTTCGCGGGTTGCGCATACGCCGGAGTTGACCCGCTGGTTGCAGGCCGGTGAAATTGATATGGCTCTTATCGAAGTGTTCGAGTCGGATTTGCTGGCGACGGACCAGGTGCTCGGCCAGCAGCAAATTGCCTGGTTACAGGCGGAAGATTTCGTGCTCGATCAGGCTCGGCCCA
>Ga0316187_10002287_pt1 | contig 16683 bp, 7 predicted proteins | sample CroRivburrow1_MG_FD_204927 | JGI IMG/M metagenome (GOLD analysis project Ga0316187, IMG submission 204927) | Coastal sediment microbial communities from Maine, United States - Cross River worm burrow 1 | ecosystem: Environmental > Aquatic > Marine > Coastal > Sediment | place: USA: Maine... | reverse complement strand
TCTATAAGTGTCTGTTTTATTGCACTTTAAAGCCTCATTACAAAGTTCTATTGCTGAATTCGGGTTAAAAAATGAATTTAATGTAAATTAGCAACCGTAAAACTGATATCCTTATCTAGTATTTAACCAGGAAATTTTGTGCGGCAAGGTAGATTATAAAGTATATAGAAAACAATTCGGAGAAATTATTACAACGAGAAATTCTCGATTATTTCTATATGTTATATTTTTCTCACTAATACTGCTCAATGTCAACAAGATCCAAGCTCAGGCTCCTGGTAGTGAAACATACAAATTGGATACTGCTAATTACGATTCTCTATATATTGATAAAATATTTATTATAGGCAATAAAAGAACCAAACCAAAAATCATCCAAAGAGAATTGGATTTTAAGGATGGTGATATGGTTCTTACTGATGGATTTAGTGAAAGGATTAAAAAAAATGAGGAGAAACTAATCAATACCCGACTATTCCTATCAGCTAAAATATCTCTCATAGAAGTATATGGCAATCGTGTTGATGTGATCATCAGGCTTGTTGAACGGTGGTATATATTTCCAATACCCATTCTTGAATTAGCCGACCGAAATTTCAAAGATTGGTGGGTTAACCAGAACCACAGTTTTTCCAGGATTGAATGGGGCCTTAAATTGTATATTTACAACATGCGGGGAAGAAATGAAACATTAAAATTATCCGGACAATTGGGATTTACCAAGGCTTTCCAGATAGCCTATTCTTTTCCTTCTATTGATAAAAAACAAAAAATAGGACTGAATGTGGCTTTCGGATACCGCCTTAATAAAAACATATTTTACAATACCGTCTACAATAAACGGATATTTTTAAATTCAAACGATTGGTTGCTTGAAGGATTTTCGGGAGGTATTTCAACTACCTATCGAAAATCATTCTATTCAATACATACTCTGGGTGCCAATTATTATAATTCACATGTTAATGACACTATTGTTGAATTAAATTCTAACTACTATGGTGAAGGTCAAAGTCAACAGGAATATGTCCGATTATTCTACTCCTATGTGCTTGATAAAAGAGACATTACGTCCTACCCATTAAAAGGATCATATCTTACAGTTAGATTGGATCAAAGCGGTCTTGGCTTTAAAGGTAATGTTAATAAATTTACTGTCAGTGCTATTTATGATAGATATTTCAACCTCGGTAAAAATTTCTATCTATCAGGCACTGTAGGTGGTCGGCTTTCCACACCAGTCAGGCAATCATACATACAGTATAATGCCATGGGTTTAGGAAGGTTTACATTAAGAGGATATGAACTTTATGTTATTGAAGGTCCCAAATTCATTCAAAATCAATGGACCGTAAGGAAGTTGCTCTTTAAAACTCAACAAAACCTCAAAAGTATATTATCAGCCAGGCAATTAAGATCTTTCCATATGGCTATCTATCTTAAATCGTATTTTGATCTGGGTTATGTTGAAGGATACCCTGAAAATTTCCAGAATGAGAGATTAACAGATACCTGGATATATGGTTATGGGGCTGGTATTGATATAGTAACGATATATGATCTCGTTCTTAGATTTGAATATTCATTCAACAAGGAAGGAGAATCAGGATTTGTATTTGGATTCCGGTCAAACTTTTAATCATCTATATTATGAATAATAAAGTTCATAATATACTTCATTCTATTTTCTCTATAGTATGATTTTTTATGGTTTACAGTGATCAAATAAGATTAAATTATCTTTAAAAAAACTCCCTATTAAATTATCAATTACCTATTTTCGTGATATTGATAAAATTAAAAAAAAACGAAAATGATAGAAATTTAAAATTTAAATTTGCTACCAAATATATTCATCAATATCATTTAACAGAGGTATGATTCAAAGATTAAGCATTATTATTTTAGCTATAATAATTATATCCGGATGTTCAAATCGTTCTAACAAAAGGTTTGATATATTGTCTTCTAAAAAGACCGGGATTGAGTTTAACAATGCTATAGTATCTAATGATATTTTTCATATTCTGAACTATGAGTATTTCTACAATGGCGGCGGCGTAGGGATTGCTGATTTCAATAATGATAACCTTCCAGATATTTTCTTTAGTGGAAATATTGTCGATAACAAATTATACCTTAATAAAGGAAAAATGAAATTTCAGGATGTCTCCAGTCAGGCAGGCATAGAAGGTCAAGGCATATGGTGCACAGGTATTGCTGTAGTTGATATCAATAACGATGGCTTCCAGGATATCTATGTCTGTGCATCAGCTATGGATGGAGATAAAAGAAAAAACCTGTTTTACATTCATCAGGGATTGGATAAAAATGGAATTCCGATATTTAAAAATATGGCTGATGAATACGGTGTGGCTGATGATGGATATTCTGTAAATGCCGTATTCTTTGACTACGATAATGATCAGGACCTGGATCTTTATGTCTTAACCAACCTTGTTGAGACTCAATATCCGAATATATACCGTTATAAGGTAAATAATGGAACCTCTCCAAGTATCGATAGAATGTACCGGAATAATGGTGACCAGACGTTTACGAATGCCACTGTAAAAGCTGACTTTTATTACGAAGGTTATGGGCATGGTATCAGCATTCTGGATATAAATGAAGATGGCTGGAAGGACGTTTATATAACAAATGATTATTTAACAAATGATGTACTTTACATCAACAACAAAGATGGTTCGTTCACAAATGAAGTAAGTAAATATATTAAACATCAAAGCTATGCTGCTATGGGCAATGATGTAGCTGACATTAACAATGACGGGCTTCCTGATATTTTTTCACTTGAAAAGATACCTGGAGACAATAAAGGATTGAAACAGAATATGCCTGGAAATAACTATCTGAAATATATCAATAATGAAAAGTATGGATATGATTATCAATATCACCGGAATGTATTGCAATTGAATAATGGTATAAGTGATAATGGCATTCATAATTTCAGTGATATAGGGTTCTTTGCTAATGTATTTGCTTCTCATTGGAGCTGGGCTCCCCTTTTCATCGATCTTGACAACGACGGAAACAAAGATCTTTTTATAAGCAACGGATTTCCAAAGGATCCATACAATCTTGATTATTTAGTATTTAAATCTAGGAAGTCCCTCGCTTTCCACAAACAGGAAATGCTGCAAACGCTTTCTGAAGCAAAAATTCAAAATTATATTTTCAGGAACAATGCCGATTTAACTTTTACAGATAAAACCTGGGAATGGGGGAGTGAACTCCCATCTTTTTCAAATGGTGCTGCATTTGCTGACCTTGATAATGATGGAGATATTGATCTGGTAACGAATAATATCAACGATCCTGCATTCATCTATAAAAATAATTTGGTGAATGAAAGCAATGATTCGGCGAATTTTGTACGTATCAAACTGGTTGGTCACCCACTGAACGTGGGTGGAATTGGTACTAAAATTACGCTCTGGTCAGATGGAGGCATTCAGTATACCGAATATAGTCCATACCGTGGATATTGTTCAACCATGGAACCTTATATTCATTTTGGAATCGGTTCAGCTACCCAGATTGATTCCATAAAGGTAGTTTGGCCCGACAGTAAAACTCAGGTTTTAACCAGAGTAAACATTAATGAAGTTAATCAAATAGCATACGGTGATTCTGAAAATATTCCTGAAATACAAGCTCAGACAAAAAAATATAGATTTACAAAGGCAAAGGAATCCGAGAATATTCAATATAGGCATAGGGATGATCTGTTTGTTGATTTTAATATTCAACCAACCTTGCCACATCAGTTTTCGCAACAGGGGCCATCATTGTCAGTAGGTGATATCGATGGAAATGGATTTCAAGACTTATTTATAGGAGGCTCACTTGGTTATGGAGGAACATTTTTCTTACAATCTTACAATGGAAGTTTTGAAGAAACGTATTTTCAGCAGGATGACCAAAAAAATATGGAAGATTTGGGGACTTTGCTATTTGATGCTGATAGTGATGGTGACCTGGATCTATATATTGTAAGTGGTAGTTATGAACAGGAAGTTAAGCCCATCGCTTATACAGATAGAATCTATATAAATGATGGCTCTGGAAACTATGAAAAAGCAAAAAACGCACTTCCTGATTTTGTTGTAAGTGGCTCCTGCGTAAAAGGAGCTGATTATGATCAGGATGGCGATATTGACCTCTTCATCGGAGGTGGCGTTCAACATGGGAAATACCCCTTGCCGTCGAACAGTTATATTCTGGAAAATGTCTCAACAAAGGATAATATTCTGTTTGAAGATGCTACTTTTAAGGTTTGTCCTGATCTTGAAAAATTGGGCCTTGTTTCAGATGCATTATGGACTGATTACAATAATGATTTCCAGATTGATTTGATTATTGTTGGTGAATGGATGCCCATAATGGTATTTGAGAATCAACAGGGAAAATTAATAAACAAAACTTCCGCATCGGGAACAGAAAATTATAGTGGCATATGGAAAAGTATTTCAGGGGCTGATTTTGATAATGATGGAGACATCGATTACGTTGCTGGAAATCTTGGGAAGAACTCATTCCTGAAAGCTTCTGAAACTGAACCTATTGTAGCGTTTGTAGCAGATTTTGACAATAAGGGAAGCACAGACGTAATCATTGCAAGTTATTATCAAAGCGAATCCGGTGAGCGGAAATTGTTTCCTGTACATTCCCTGGATGATATGGCAAAACAAATCAATTCAATAAAGGACATGGGTTTATCTTATGCTGATTATGGAAAACTAATCATACAGGAGTTATTTACACCTGATCAACTTGCTAACGCAGATAGCATGTCGATTACATGCCTGTCATCTTGTTATATAGAAAACAAGGGTAACGGAATATTTAAAGTTTCAGAATTACCATTGGAAGTCCAACTGGCCCCGGTTAATGGCATTCTTACTCAGGATATTAATGAAGACGGATTGATGGATATTCTTATGGTGGGCAATGATTATGGAAACAGTCTTTTCTGGGGCCGTCTTGATGCATTTAATGGTTTGTATTTGTTAAATAACGGAAATAATTCTTTCACCACGATACCCTATCGAGATAGTGGATTTTTCGTTCCAGGTGATGCAAAGGCCTTGGTACAGATACCTACAACCAATAATCAAAGCCTGGTAATCGCAAGCCAGAACCAGGATAGCCTTAAGGTATTTAAATTACACCATTCTCAGGAAATCAAATTTGTTTCTAATGATGCTGCCTGGGCTTTGCTTCATCATGGAAACCAGGAACGAAAAATCGAGTTTTACTATGGGAATTCCTATTTGTCACAATCTTCCAGAACATTTCTTCTACCTGATGATATTGATTCAATAAGTTATATTAATTACAAAGGGAGAAAAATTAATTAAAGAAAAGAGAGGTCTTTTTCGATGTAAGTGACTCATTCATTCCCTTTTCAGATTCCAGCTGGAAGCGGGATGAAGAATCTTCACTCCAGAGGAAGGAGCATTAATAAATGATTCGGTGAATCATTTTAGCGAAGGGCCAGCTTGAAGGGTGGGCGAAATTAAAGAGCATAAATTTGATTATTTGGGCAAAATAACTGTTTGAAATGACAAAGCTTTTAAATGGGGGATTCCTCAGTCACTATGTTTCTTCTGAAAAGGGGGGTATAGCAACCGTTAATCAAAAATCAGTAAATCACCAAATCACTAAATCACCAAATCACTAAATCACCAAATCACTAAATCACTAAATCACTAAATAAATACTGTTCCCTGAGATTCCTGCTTTCGCAGGAATGACGATTATTTTCATTCCTCATAGTCACTTGACCAAGGATTCCGATTTAAGGAATTCTATGTCCTCCCGACCCTTCCTTCAGCGGGCAAGCTTGTGGAGGGATCTCTCTGTTATGAGAACCTTCTATGGATTGATTTCAATATCCTCCAACACATTTCCTTTTGCGTCAAATATCCTGATATGGGTAATTCCCGGAGTGATGGGAATATCCCTTGAAGATTGGGATAGATAGGAAGAACCATAGTAAAATTCATGCTTTCGAATATCGCCTCCATTCAGTGATAATTCAGCCCACTGAGCCTTATCCGAAACTTTCATGACAGAATTATCCATTCTCTTTGAGAAAATCAATAAAGAATCTTTGTTTTGTGTCACAAGAAACAGCTCTTTCCCGTTTCCATCAAATAGACTTGCCAGTCCTTTTGCATCCTGAGTTACAATAAACCCGGATTTATCAGGTTTAACATTCTCAAAAGAGCCATTACCATTACCTAAAAGTAATAAACCGTTGAATGCATCAATTTTTCCGGACATTTGTTCAATGGAATAATCATTTCCAGCCATCAATAAGTCAATGTTCCCATCATTATTGATATCAGTTGGTTTTATACCAAAGACGGGGGCAAACTGTGCATAAATTGGTAGTTCTTTTAATGAAAACTTGTCATTCCCTTCATTAAGTATAATGACAGTCCTAAAAAAATTGGCTTCCTTATAATATGCCTCTTTCAATTCTTCTTCAGTAAACATATCATAAATGGTAGCCCGACCATATTGCTTATATGTAGGTAGTCTGGTCTTGATAAATCCCAACTGGTTGGTCATGTCATCGCGTGTATGAATAGGGAAAGGTTGTAGCTCAAAATTCTCATCACTAACATATGTTACTATTATAGGATCAATAACACCATTCCTATCAAAATCGTTGGCATATACTTTGAGTGGTTTCTCCTCTGTTCCTTTAAATATAGAATTCAAACCAAAATTCCCTCCAATGTAATCTGTGTCTCCATCATTATCAATATCAGCACCCACTATACAGTTCCACCAACCGGTTGTGGCACCCAGTTTAAGTTTTTCAGTGATATTGATAAAACCATTCCCGGTATTTTTAAAGAAAGTAAGAGGCATTAATTCTCCAACAACAATGAGGTCAATCCATTGGTCGTTGTTGAAGTCGGTCCATAATGCATCGGTAACAAGACCTATATCATTTAGGTCAGGACAGAATGTATCAGTTACTTCCTCAAAAGAATTCCCATCATTCCTCAATATAATACTGGAAACCGGGTAGGGATATTCACCGGGAACTATACGCCCTCCTATAAACAAATCTAAATCTCCATCCCGATCAAAATCCGCTGCTTTAACACAAGAACCTGAAATAGCTATTTCTGGTAAAAATTTTCCCTTATATGTAAAGAACCCGTTGCCATCATTAAGGTAGAGTTTGTCTATATATGCATCATCCCCTTTTTTGCTCAGTACTCCACCACTTGCGAGATATAAATCGAGGTCATTATCGTTATCAATATCAAATAATAGAATACCCATATCCTGAAAGTTATTTTCAGTATCAACAATAATTCTTTCCTCTTGCTTAAAGGTGTTGTCATCTTGTTGAATAAAGAATGTTCCAGGATATAATTTACTGCCTCCTATATAAAAATCTTCCAGGCCGTCATTATTAACATCACCAACAGCTATTCCAGGAGTAGACTGAGAGAATTTATGTGGCAGGGTCTTCTGGTAATTAAAATCGAAAAGTTGTCTCTCCTGGTGCTCGTAGGCAATGTTATAATCCTTATTGCTTTCAACGATGAATGGCTCTCCTTCATCAGGTAGAAGATAACTCCTTATATTAACGCTGGAATCAACCATGCTATTCTTATAATCAATAGTTAAATCACTATTTACTTCTATATTTTTTAACTTTTCTATCGATCCCTCAGGCCAGAAAACTATAAGAGAATCAACCATTTTTGCATCTCCCAATCCGAAATGTATATTCATATCTACTGATGACATGAATCCCCTGTAAAAACTGTGTTCATGATATTGGAGGCCCCCATTCGTATATAAAATTATCTTAGCTCCCAAACCGTGTGGGTTGGTATCAGTCCCTTTTAGTTCTATTCTTATATAATTTGACTTCTGAGTCGTATTATTATCACTTATCTTATTCTTATATATTGTTGCTGGCCCATTAATATTATTAGTAATATAATCGAGGTCGCCATCATTATCAAGGTCAACATAAACAGCTCCATTTGATAAGGTGGGTTCTTCAAAACCCCAAGCTTTTGTTTTCTTGGTAAAGGTTAAATCACCGTTATTTTTAAAAATATAATTATCAATTTTTACTACCGGGATAGAATCATTCAGATCCACTCTTGAAATCAGATTTTCATATTTTAATTTGCTTCTGGCAAAATCCATATCAGTAACATCGTGCTGGAAGCCATTACATACAACAAGGTCCTTATATCCATCATTATCAAAATCGGCGAATAAAGGAGACCAACTCCAGTCAGTTTCCTGTACCCCTGCCATCAATCCTATTTCACTGAATTTCATATTACCATGATTATCCTGGCCCATGTTCAATTGAAGCATATTTCTCACATATTGAAGGTCATACTGAAACTTTTCATAGTTTAACTGGGTCATAGGATTACTCCTGAGAAGCATCGTTTTTTTACGGTAATTCATTTCCGGTAACATATCCAGTGTAAAAATGTCAAGAAGTCCATCATTATTAATATCGGCAATATCAAGCCCCATAGCTGAAAAACATTGATGCTTGATGTAATCAGTAATTTTATTTGTAAATGTGCCGTCCTGGTTGTTTATGTATAGCACATCGTTAGGGAGAAAATCATTGGTTATGTATATATCAGGCCACCCATCAATATTTATATCCCTGATAGATATCCCATGACTATACCCTTCGATCAATATACCGGCTTCTACCGACATATCTTCAAATCGTCCATTCCCCAGGTTCCTATATAGTTTATCAGCATTTACAGACGTTCCATCTATGCTTTTTGGACGAAACTGGCTTGGAAACTTACGATCCATGAAATTACTTAATACAAAAAGATCCAAATTACCGTCAAGATCATAATCAAAAAAAGCCGAATTAGAAGAATGCCCGGTATCACCAATGCCCCATTTTTCTGCTTCTTCTGTAAAAGCAGGTATTCCATCTTCATTTAAACCCTGGTTGATAAATAGCTTATTGGTTCGTGCTTCAGCAGTGCTATAAATGGATGCACATAGGTATATATCCAGCCAACCATCATTATTGATATCAATTATGCTAACACCCTGTCCCCATATGTCTTCAGCAGAAACACCTGCTACTAAAGTGATGTCTTCAAATTTAAAATCTCCCTTATTCAAATACAACTTATTTGAAACCTGGTTGCCCGAAAAGAATAAATCCTGTAACCCATCATTATTGATGTCTCCAACTCCAAGCCCGGCCCCATTATAGATATAGTAAAAATCGATAACATTTAAGGTATCGTTTGACTCAATGGTATTGGAAAATGTGACTCCCGAATACTCAGGAGAAATTACCTCAAACATTTTGTCATGCTTGATCCTGGAGCAGTCAGCGAATAAGCCTGCCAGGAATACTAATCCAACAAAACATGCCTTCTTGCACATACTATCAATGAATTTTTGGCGAATATAAATAAAAAAGGCAAGGATAAAAATCCCTGCCTTTTTTTATATTAATTAATTCAATTCCTACTAGAAACCAGGATTTTGTTTTAAAATCTCACTACTTCCGTTCATGATATCAATTTGGTTCTGAGGGATAGGATATCTCTCATTCTTACCAGCTGTAAATGTAGTACCAGCTAAGTAACTTCTTCTATTTTCATTAACCGAAAGTGTACCTTTTGGTCTTGAAGATTCCATAGCTAAATAATCATTTAAAACTTCTGCTGCTACACCCCAACGAACCAGGTCAAAGAAACGTTTACCTTCCATTCCAAATTCAAGACGGATCTCGTGGCGAACTGCCTTACGAGCATAATCCTGATCCGGGAATGATGGATACGGCTGTACATTGTATCCAGCGCAAGCAGGAACTGCCGTTTCAACACCTGCAGTAGTTCTGTCTAAAACAACCTCATTTGCAGCCCGGACCCTTATTTGATTTACAAGATCAAGAGCGGTTGAAAGATCACTCTCTTCAACAGCAATCTCAGCTCTCCACAACATAATATGGGACAACTTGATTAAACGAACATCATTCGCAGTAGAACCTGAAGTCCAGCCGGTTTGAGAAGTCAAACTTCCTTCCTCTGACTTATAATAGACATTCTTCTTGGCAGAATAAGGACCTGCATAAGCCTGTTTCCTGATCCACGCATCACCAGGATGCAATTGCCAATCAAGATAAGGAATACCTCGACGTCCTAAAGTCCAGTCCAATCTTGGGTCTATAGATTCATTAGGATCAGTCTTTCCATAAGGAACAAAATCAGGATCAACCCATGGATCGGTTCCCCAATCCAGGTATGATGCAATACCCTGATCCCAACGGAAATCACGGTCATTGAAGTCATCCAGATATGGAAGACCGGTGGCCGGATCCGTTAAGAAAGCATTTACAAGATTTTGTGATGCCTGGTGGAATCCACAACAGGTACCTGGTGCATTGGATCCATATGGGAAGTTTAATACGTCCGCATAGTTTCCATTTTCACCACTGCTACCATCATTTACTGATGCCTGCACTTCCCAGAGTGATTCCTGGTTGTTATTATATGCGATCCTGTAGTTGTCGAAGTAATTCGGCATCAATTGAAATGGACCGTTATTCAGAATATCATCCAGAACAGCTTTAAGTGGAGCTACACCGGGAGAGGTAGTTGGGTCAATACCACTGTTGGCCCTGCCTATCCAGTGAACATAAACCTGTGCAAGTATCCCTTTAGCTTTCCAGCCAGAAACACGTCCCTTGTCTGGATTAGTGGCTGGCAACACTGCGATTGCATCAGTAAGATCCCTAACGATATCTGGCCATGCATCTGTATAATTACCACCTTCATCAACATTTCCTACTACTGAGAAAGGAAGTCCTTCTGGAGTACCTACAGTTTCATCAATATAAGGAATGTTACCATAAACGATTTTGTTTTCGAAATGATAGTGCGCCCTTAGGGCTTTTGCTTCAGCAACTACCTGGTCATGATGACTTTGGGTAATAGTACCTGCAGCCAATGCTTGTCCAGCTATTCGTATGGCATCATTACAACGGCTGATACCATCATAAACTGTTCGCCATTTATTATCAAAGTAACCTGTTGATGGGGGAGCCACATACCGTTCAATATCCGTTTGTGGAGCCTGGTCGCCTTCATCAGTGCCTTTATAAGCATCATCAGAAGCGATACTGCCAAACACATAATTTGATGGTGCGGCATCCCATGTGGTTATACCTTGTATACCATCCAAAACACTATATGCTGCTATAAGTACAGCATCAACCCCGCTTGGAGTAGCCAATTGGCTTTCTCCAACCACACCTAAAGGTGGTTTGTCGAGAAAATCATCGCCACAAGAAACGATAACTCCTAATAAAAGCACGTATCCAAAATATAATATCTTTTTCATATTTTTATTATTTTTTGTCGTTTGTTAAAATCCAAAGTTCAAACCTAAGATATAGGACTGTGGTGTTGGATAAATACCCTGGTCAATTCCCAAGGATGAATTTTCACCAGGACCAGCAATATTAACTTCCGGATCTAAACCTTCATAATTTGTAATTGTAAATACGTTGGTTGTCTGGAAATAAATACGTAGTTGATCAACTCCTTTCAAATTAGGAATTGTATATCCTATCATAAGGTTTTTCAAACGAAGGTATGATCCATCCTGTACCAGATAATCATTTGGAAGATAACTCAGGTTATCCTGCGCACTAAGTACTGGTAATTTTGCATTGTCACCTAAAGTTGGTGTCCATGATGAATTATACATCTTCTGTGTTCTATTACCCTGGAATTGTACAAAGTCAACCCAGCGTCCAACATAGTTGATCAGGTCATTACCCTGAACACCCTGGAAGAAAATAACAAGGTCAAATCCTTTCCAGGAAAAATTGGCATTAAATCCATAATAGAAATCCGGATGTGGATTGCCAATCCAGGTATTGTCAGCATCAGTGATCACATTGTCACCGTCCTGATCAACAAACTTAAATCGACCCATACCTTCGCCATACTGGCTGATATAGTTATAATATCCAGGATACTGGTCAGATACATATTCTCCATCCTCATTATAAAAAGATTCAGATCCATCGGTAAAGCCGTCTCTCTGAAGTCCCCAGAAGCTCATAAACGGCTGACCGGCTTCAGATCTTGAATAACGATACTGACGTAAGTCTGGACCGAGTAAAGTAGTACCTGCATTTTCACTCAGGCTAACAACCTCATTCTTATACTGTGAGAAGTTTAATCCAAGATTATATGTGAATTCACCACTAGCTGAAGCACCGTTCCAGGCAATATTTAAATCAATACCAGTATTGTTCATCTCTCCTACGTTCTGAGCAGGAGCTGATGCATCACCCTGGGTACCTGGCAATGGCAATGTGAATAGCATATCAGTTGTAGTTCTGTCATACCAGTCAAAGTTCAATGTTAAATGATTATTGAACATTGTCCAGTCAAATCCTATATCCAGTGTGGTAGTAGTCTCCCACTGTCCGAATGGGTTTCCAAAACGACCGGTATCAAATCCGGCAACGGTGGAAGTATTGGTTCCCTGGATATCATATCCTGATTGCCATACTTGGGTACGGTATGTAGAATACTGGTTATCAGATGAAATATTCTGGTTACCCATTTGTCCCCAACCGGCACGTAATTTCAAGTCATTGATCCATGAACTTCCGCTCATAAACTCTTCACCTGAAATTCTCCATCCAACGGAAAACGCCGGGAATGTACCATATCTGTTCTCAGAACCGAAACGGGAAGAACCGTCACGACGAATAGTAGCATCAGCCAGGTATTTATCCTTATAAGAATAATTCACCTTGGCAAACAATGAGAACATAGACCATGCTGATCCACTACCAGAGTTCTGCTGTCCACCTTCACCTGCGTTCAGGTATCTGTAATCTAAATCATTCACATAAAAATTAATTCTTTGCCCGTACAACTGTCGATATTCGTTTTGTATCGCCTCAGTACCTAATAGTACATTCAACCTATGATCCTGATTAAAGGTATGGTTATAAACCAATGTATTGGTCCATGTTGTATTTAGCACATAATTCATGTTCACTCCCAATTGATTGGAAGCTCTAGGCTCTGCATCTTCAGGGTTTTTGAAAGAGAAGGATGACTGGTACCAGTTGGTATAGTCAACACCAAACTGGGTTCTGAAAGTCAGATCTTTGAACAGATCGGCTTCTAAAAATGCATTACCAAATATTCTCCAGTTTTCGCTGACATTATCTTTACCTCTTACTAAATCAGCTACAGGGTTGGACGAGTTACCGGTATTACCACCTTTTGTACCACCCCAGTTGACACCACTGATGTCATATACTGGAATTATAGGCTGTGCTCTATACACATTAGATACAGCGTTGCCTTCAGCGTTATTATTAATACCAACACCTTTATTATAGGAAACTTCCAGGTTCTCACCTATTCTGAACCACTCTTTTACAGAAAATTCTGTATTGGCCCTGATCGAGAAACGATTAAAATAGGTCTCCATGACAGTACCTTGCTGGTCAAAATATCCCAATCCAAAGAAATAACGTCCATTTTCTGAACCTCCTGAAACACCAATATTGTATTCCTGGATAGGAGCTGTTTCATAAATCTCGTCATAATAATTTGTTCCTGGATTACTAGCCCTCATAATAAGGTTATCAGGATAACTGTAAGTTGATTCATCAACCTCCCCTTCAAACGCTCCATCAGGTAAAATATAATCAGGAATAAAATTAGAGGCATTGGGATCATCACCATACTGCGCATGGTTGAAAGTATAACCTGCAACACTACCGCCATTTGCATTGGCATAGTCATTCAACTGCTGCTGGTATTCCAACTCACCCAATTGCTGGGTGTTTAAAAGATCTAACTGGTTTTGAGCTTTCTGAATACCGTACTTGGCATTTAGAGTAAATTTCGCTTTACCAGCTTTACCTTTTTTAGTAGTAATAATAATTACACCATTACCAGCACGAGCACCGTAAATAGAAGCTGAAGAAGCATCCTTCAACACTTGCATACTTTCGATGTTGGCAGGATTTAATCTGCTCAATGCATATACATCGGTAGTAGGCACACCGTCAATAACGTATAATGGTTCGTTATTGTTAACTGTACCAAATCCACGTATCCTTACCATAGTCTGACCACCTGGGTTGTTGTCTAAACCAACAAATACACCAGCAGCCCTACCTTGTAACCTTTCAGCAAAGTCTGCTGAAGGAATCTCATTCAATTCATCAACATTAACTGAGGTTACCGATCCGGTAATATCCTTTCTTGCCTGGGCTGTATAACCCGTCACCACAACCTCTTGCAAGGCTGTCACATCTGCTTCCAGTTCCACATCAATAACAGATTGGCTACCAACTGTTACCGTTTGGGTTACATAACCCACAGATGAAAATACTAACACTGCATCTGATCCTGTCACCTCAAGCTTATATCCTCCGTCAAGATCCGAAATTGTACCAACTGTCGTACCTTGAATAAAGATATTCACTCCTGGAAGCGGCCCTTCACCGGGCGAACTCACAGTACCAGACACTGTTCTCTCCTGGGCCATAATAAACCCAACAGAAAACACCATCATCAAAACAAACAGCGCTAAACGCTGTAACACATTTGTAGATTTTTGCATGGCTTAAAAAAATTAAGTTAAAACTAATTTTTGCTACAAATTAAATAGACTTACATATATATAAAAAACCCGGCAACGAAAACCAATTCGCTCCAAGAGAATTTCCAAATTAAAGAATTTGCGTTATCGATTTAATATTACAAATATTTAAAAAAACATTTTTTTTCCATTCCTGATCGCCAAGTTCGCAAAAAAGAATGAATTATTCCAATCTTATTTGCAAAAATTATAGCCTTCAGGCTTTATTATATTTATAAAAAAACAAAAAACAATGTTTAAAAATTGTCTTAGCGGCAACAAATATATGTGTAATAATATTATATCCAACTTTTTAAAAAAAAAATTTGCCCTTTTTTTCGGCAAAAAAGCATTCGATCTTTATTATAGTAAAAAAAATTGGCTACATACACCTTAGTATATATAGAGACCGTTTTTAATACTTAATCTTCTTCTTTTTTCCATTCTTTAAAATCCGGTACCATATACCACTTTTTTGGCCGTTTTGATATTGTCCTATAAATTCTAATTCACCTGTGTCGGTAAAAAATTTCCATTCCCCACTTTCATTTCCCTCTTTAAAATTACCCTCCTGAATGCGGATGCCTGCATCATTGTAAAAAATCCACATTCCTTCAGGTAAACCATCAAAATACTGTCCCTTGCGCTTAAGGTGTCCATTTTCATAGAAAAAGAGCCACTCTCCACTATAAAGACCCTCCAGGTAAATCCCTGTTTTTTCTATTCGCCCGTTAGAATAGTAATAAAATGCAGAATCTGTTAATAAACCCATTTCCCAGTGCTCTCTTCCAATCATGCGTTCAGCCGTGTCAAAATATACTACCTCTCCATTCAATAATCCGGATTCATATTCTTCCAACGCACTCTTTTTCCCATTAGGATAATAGAAATTCCATTGATCCTGGCGAACACCATCTTTTATCATACCCCGCGACTTTATTGAACCGTCTTCATAATAATTAATTATCTCCTGCCCAAACAGTGAATAATTGACAAAAAGAAGACAAATCAGGACAACGGATACAATTTTCATCTCACGAAGTGGATTTTTTTTATATTTTATTATGAAATTTAAATAAAAACTACGTATTTACAATATTACTATTTTTGAAATTTATATAAATATTTCAATAAATTGGAAATCAACAAGTTACATAGCTTTCATTTATCTTTTAAATTAGGCGGGAAAGTACAAACGGTTACTATTGAGGCAATTAACCTCCGACATGCTAAAGAAAAGATACTGTTTGAAAATGAAGATGTAACCGATATCCGTGATTGGACCTATGAAAAAAAGGTAGATCTGAAGAAATATTTATTAAAGCACCATGGATTTGTCTATATCCAATAAGTATCCTTCCTCGTCAGATAAAATTTCCGGAATTATATTTGAGTTTGAGCTAGAAAAGTGCAATTACAATAGAGAATTCATTTTGATGTAAGAAACTCTTTTTATTCCCTTTTCAGAATCCCGCTGAGCGGGATGAAGAATCTTCACTCGGGAGGGCGGAGCGTTAATAAATGATTCGGTGGATCATTTTAGGGATGGGCTAGCTTGTGGAGAGATCTTATTGTTTTGTCCACTGATTCCATATTAGGGTAGATCCTTACAGGATGACACCCATAGGAAGATGGTTATTAAAGAGCACAAATTTCATTATTAGAGCATAATAGCTGTTTGAAAAAGCTGAGCTTTAGAATGGGGGATTCCTCAGTCACTACGCTCCTTCTGAAAAGGGGGTATGGAATCAATAGTGGTTTCAATTTTTACAAGATTTAACCATTAAGTCGATTTGACAATTAAGAACATAAAATCACATCCTGCTTTCTACAATCACAATCCCTCCCTCGGAAGGCAGGCTTGTGGAGAGATCTTCCTGTTTTGTAAATTGATTCCATATTAGGGTAGATCCTTACAGATCGTATGTTTGAAAAGCATAAGCAATAGTTTACTAAATTGAAAGAATAAACCAATTC
>Ga0316187_10002286_pt1 | contig 16684 bp, 15 predicted proteins | sample CroRivburrow1_MG_FD_204927 | JGI IMG/M metagenome (GOLD analysis project Ga0316187, IMG submission 204927) | Coastal sediment microbial communities from Maine, United States - Cross River worm burrow 1 | ecosystem: Environmental > Aquatic > Marine > Coastal > Sediment | place: USA: Maine... | reverse complement strand
CAGGCTCGCAGCAAACATAGAGAAAATGAAGCCTTTAGTAAAACTAATTAACGCTTTAAATGACGAGCTTGGTGAGGTTGAGGGTCTTGCGATATTCCCTTATAAGTATAGTGAGGCGGTGATGATAGTCTCAAAAACACGCCACAATCATATCAATTGCTATATAAGACCACGTCACGATTCGGTATACAGTTACTATGAATCAGGACTGGGCCCAGATTATGAATTTATGATTTTGTCAGATTCAGTCGACGAAATTATGGCTAGAGTTATCGATCGAATTGGCAAACACATTTTTGCTTTGCAGGCTCGACCCGAGGATTAGCCCAGGAATAGCCCAGCACAAAGAAGAAGAAAATGAAATGAAAAATATCAGCTTTCGTAATGCTGCTATTGTAGGTCGTGAGCTTCAGGCTGAATCAAGTCGACAGTTGAGTTAGCCACTGCCTTGCCTGAGTGCATCTAGAAAAACCGGGAATAGGAAAAAAAGAAGCTCAGACTGGTGTCCTCGTCGGTGAGCGGGCTATCTGAAATATCCGGATCGTACCAGGTATGCTCAAAACCGAATCGGGTCAGTCCGTCAAAAAATGCTGGCGTCGTAACAGTGATTCCCAGGTTTTTGTTGATGGCATCGTCGCCCTCGTAGCTGGGTCTGAAACTGGTCACTTCACTGTTTTTAACTCCGTAGTAGTAATCGACATAGCGACTATCCAGGTAACTGAGTCCGATACCCGGTTCGATAAAAAAGGACCCGCTGCGAAACACTTTGCTTAGTCCGGCGCTCAGTTCGCTGCCATTGGAACGACCTAGCACGTCATGCAGGCTTGACAGTTTAAGCTTCCAGTCATCTCTCGCATATTCGATGCCAAAGCCGAGGTCCAGGGAAGACTTGCGTTCATCCATACCGTCGAATACATCGCTATCAGATTCGTCATATCCCTCAAACCTGGGTTTTGCCTGAATCGAAAATGCCACGTCCCCCGATTGCAACATCGCGTAGCTAACAAAAGGGCCGAATATGCTTAACTTTTCTCCGCGGTAGCCAAGTATGGGTAAGAGAGTTACGCGCTGGTCGTAATCCTTGTAAATTTCACTTTTGACCGCCAGCCCAATACCATACAGGAATCCTTCGGGTTCGATACGTTCTCGCGCTTCTCCCCGGTTATCATCGCTGGCGGCAACTAAAACCGTGTGAAACAGGCTAACCAGCAGTAACGACAGGGTGACAAAAAGTTTGCTTGCCGGAAGCTTTGACAGCCTCCGATACCGAGGACCGGGCGCTGTCTTTACCAGGATACGGTTTACAAGCCGCACGCGATCATGAGCGGGTTCGTTCCACGGCGGCATTAACTTTGGCTGTTTCATTTTGTGGCTGCCTGTTCGGTTACTACAGCAGGCTAACGGATCGCGAAGTAAAAGATTAAGCTGTATACGCTTCAGATAACTATTTGGATGATGCGCGAATATCCCCGCAGTAACAGGTCATCGAAATTCAATAAGACTGTAACATGCTGCAAACGAATCGATTTGCCAGTGAAGTCCGGATCATCGTTGAACGCTTCAGTTGGGTCTAACTCGGCTGCTCTTACCTGAAATCGAGCCCCGCCAGGTGGGACTTTACGCCGTCAGAAATATATGAAACGTCGAGTCCTACAGAAATGATATCAACTGCCAATCCATTGAGCATATTTGCAGCTTCCGTATTGAACGAAAATGCCGCTGTCTTTTTACCAGCGCGTTTACACCTTTTAACTATGTCTTTAACGACATCGATGGTATCAACCCCGTAGGCGTCCGGTACCGGATTCTGTCGAAATGAAATAGAAAGATCACCGGGGCCGATAAGTACGCCATCGATGCCTTCGACTTCAATGATTTCATCCAGGTTATCGTAGGCTTCACGTGTTTCGATCATAGCCAGTGCAAGGGAGCACTGATCGAACTCATTGAGGTATTTGTTAGTGTCGATACCGTACAGAGAAGCTGCATGGCGTGGCCCGAAAGAACGGTTGCCCACGGGGACAAATCGCGTAGCTGAAACGAATGCCCTGGCGTCATCGGCTGTGTTAATCATTGGCGCGATCACGGCAAGCGCGCCAAAATCCATCACCCGTGAGGCCGTATCCCATCGCGCCAGCGGAATCCGGACCAAAACTGCCTTACCTCGGGCTATCAGCGTAGCGATACCATCCTGAATACTGGTTTCATCAAAAAAACCATGCTGCATATCAAGAACGACCGCATCAAAATCGTGGCCAGCAATGGTTTCCAGGTAGCGCGTATCGGTAATACCACACCATCCCGAAAGGACGGTATCGCCAGCGTCAAGTATGTTTTTCAGGCGTCGCATTAATTCATTCTCAAATATTTATACAGGGCCTGAATACTATTATTCGATATCTTCGATGTACAGAGGGTAAAGAGAGGCACGGGATTCTTTACACTTTTGAATATATCGAGCCTGTCAAGACAGGTGCTGGTCAAAAAATGCCAGTGTGCGCGACCAGGCTAATTCTGCTGCTTCTTTGTTATAACGCCCGGTAGAATCGTTGTGGAAACCATGATTGACGCCTGGGTAGATAAAAGCCTGGTAATCCACGCCCTTTTTCTTGAGCAATGTTTCGTAGGCTGGCCAGGTAGCATTGACGCGTGGGTCCAGTTCGGCAAATTGCAACATTAGAGGACCCTTTATATTGTCAACGAGCGGGTCCTTTGCCGGCGTACCGTAAAAAGGAACGGCGGCGTTGACGGTACCGGGTAACGTTGCCGCCAGCATGTTGGTAACGTAGCCGCCAAAACAGAAGCCCACGACACCCAACTTGCCATTGCTCAATTTGTGAGCTTTCAAAAACTTCGCCGCGGCAATGAAATCCTGTTCGATCTTCGATCGGTCCAACGATTTTTGCATGGCCTTACCTTCGTCGTCGTTACCGGGATAGCCGCCCAATGGATGCAGCGCATCCGGGGCGAAGGCAATATAACCCTGTTTTGCGAGGCGGCGAGCCACATCCTTGATGTAGGGATTCAAGCCGCGATTCTCGTGCACAACCAGCACGGTGGCAGACTTGCCGTTAAGTTTGCTCGGTCTTACCAGGTAGCCTCGACCTTCAAGATAACCATCCGGGGACTCAAATGTTGCGTAACTGGCATAGATGTCGGGGTCATTGAATGACACCTGTTCTGCCAGGGCATAGTTAGGTATCAGTGCGCCGGTAAGCAGGCTCATACTAATGCCGGCACCAGCGAGGGAAGCTAACCTGGACATAAAAGTGCGTCGGTCGATGTCGCCATGAGCGTATTCGTCATACCAGTCGAAGGCTTCCTGGGGGATCTTGATTTGTGTGGGTTCAGTCATTTTTGGGTGCTCTGGTTTGGCCAGGGTTAAAAGATATCCTAATTCTGCCATTCCGGTCTATCACGGAGATGGGTTACTTATTTCAAAGGTATAAGGGTAAGCAAAGCCAGTTGCTAGCCGTCGATAGTAAGGTGACGCAAGTTGGCTGTCTTCATAGGATACGCTGACAGGCTCCCTGATAATGGCAACCTTCTATAGGCAGGTAAAGAATATCGCAGCCAACACGGCTTTCCTTCGTTTGCTGAATCCAACCAGTCTATCAGTGCTGTGCCGAACAGCTATGAGTGGCGTTTATTTATCGCCGGTTGACGAAATTATGACTTCGTACTGTTCGATACCGCCACCATCATAAAACGCGTCTTTTTCCATTGGTTTTTGATGCGCTAGTTTAAAGTCTTCACTGCTGACCCAGTTCTGGAAGGCTTTTTCACTCTCCCAATGTGTCAAAACCACATAGGGGGTCTTCTCTGATTGAGGTTTTAATACCTCCATGAGCACAAACCCTGGTTGCTGGTTAATCTGACCTGCGCGGTTTCTAAATCGCTGTTCAAATTCCTGGCTGTATTGTCGCTTCACGAACACCCTGTTAGCTACCACATAACTCATTCATCACCTCGGGCTATTACTTCTATGTTGTGTTGATTCCCAGAAATTGATCATATCATCCTGTGCCTCAATCTCGGCTTTCTTCCCGATAGCGAGCCCTGAAACGAATGTTATGAGCTTCGTATTTTGGCCATTAGCGGTCACTCAGTAAAGAGTCGATAATGTGTTATTAGATTAAAAACCTTATAGTTCTACTGATAGGAACTCGAGCCACCCAGCTTGTGGAAAAAATAGTTGTACTAGTTAATGTGCAGAATATTTATTACCCCAATAAGCAGTCTTATGAGTATAATTTTAATTACAATAAAGTTTTGGTCGAAGGTCACTTCAAACAGGAAGGTAACAAAAGCGATTGCTTACGTCATAGATCGCGATGACGAAAAACAAAGACAGTTTCAAAATATACTTAGAGCGATTAGTTTTGAAGTAAAACTTAAATCATTCATCCAAAGGGTGGATGGGTCAGAAAAAGGCGATTGGGATATGGGTATAACTCTCGACGCTATAGAGTATGCCAAGTATGCAGATGTGTTAGCATCCGGTGATGGGGGTTTTGATTTGCTGGTTGCTAAAATCCGGAAGTATCTAAATGCGTTAGTAGAGGCCTGCGGCGTACCTGAATTTACGTCTACTTCACTAACTAGTCCAGCATTTAAATATATCCTGATTAATGAGAAATTTTTATTGGATGCATCGAAAAGATAGAAAGTATTCCTCACAAGCGCATGCAGGCGGACAAAGTGCCCTCCACGCGCCCATTTCACCGCGGATACGCAGCGTTAACTTTTTAAGGGAGGCCTTTTAATGCAGGATAAAATTACCATCGTACTTGATTACCTAAACCAGGTTAAGACTCGTTGTACCTACAATGCGGCGGCTAAAGCGTTAGGTATTACACCACAGGCTTTAAAGAAACTGCTGGGTGAGCGCAGGCCTGAAATCTCCTGGCTTGTTAACTCGGGAACCGGAGACCCGGCAGGGTACACTGACGACGAAAAACATCCGGAACTTTATCGCACAAAGCGTATTATTACATCAGCGGAGGTTTTAACACGGAATCTTCATTTGTAAAAAAGTTAACCAGGCGCTCAATGCGAAACCATAAAATCGGCGTGTATTAGCTAAATGTTACGTGTCTGAGTTGAACGTTCGCTATCGACCCAGTGGTTTCTCGAGACTTTGATATTGTAAATGCTATGAAGAGCGCAATCAGATGAAAAATGCCGTATTCTAACCCCACCAATCCTGGAATTATATAAAAGAGAGTACGAATGGCTAAACCCAATTATGCTTTTCAAAAGCGCCAGAAAGAAATCGCCAAAAAGAAAAAGAAGGAAGAGAAGCTCCTGCAAAAAACGGGAGTAGCTGATGATCAGTCGCAGGACGTTCAACCTGTATCAGGCAAGGTCGATAAAGAGACAACAACTGGCGACACATAATAAATCGAATCAACCTGACACATTTTTCGTTTGCGCTGCTCACTACAAATGTTCAGGTTACTTGTAACGTCAATGGTCGGCTTGGGATCGTAAGTTGTCCCTGGTGAACGGATTCTGAGGGCCTACTTTGGCGAAATTATTGTCGATGACTACGGCTAATTCCAAAGTTTGAGAATCTTTCCCTACATAGCCAGGCAGTTTTCCCCTAACTGACACTCAAAAAGGAGAGCCCAGAGGCAATCTTCGGCCAGGAGCGTTCATTCGCGGGATGGTGCATGAACGACTCTGCAGTGGCCTAAACCGCCCTTGATAATCCTCGAATATAAAAATTACTTATTCGCTTTTGTAATCCTGTTCGGATTAGTATTTTGCGTAGCCATTAACAAGGAAGGTAAGCAACAAGAAATATTTGGGCTTACAATTGGGTGCTAGCTCACCCGCATGTTGCCACATCTACACTGTTTAGTTTCGTTGTCAAAACCTTCGAAACGAAATCTTTTCCATTCTGTTATCTGTTAGGGCAATTTAATAAACGTATTTGTTACCTGGGGAGTCGCAATATATGGGTATTTTTCGAAACATGGCTAGCGTAGCTTTCCTGGCGGTTCAGATAATCTTATTAAGTGGATGCCTCAAAACCGGTGATAACGGTGGCACGGCAGCCCCGGCCGAAAAACGTGAGCTAGTCACCCTCGAGCAAGGCTGGAGTAATGATGAACGCCTGGATTTTTACAATACTTCGCAGGGCTCGCAGCTAATTCCTTATTCCTGGTTTCTCGCGCTGGAACAAGCCGACAGCGAAGCGTTGTTCCGCGCTGACGATAATATCCGGCGACTGGGATACATCCCGCAGCAACCGATCGCGGGTCGTAATTCGGATGGCCTGCCCATCGGCTTCGTCAAGGACGACAATATAGAACCTTTCCTGCTTACAAAAATTTTGGCATCTCGCTTGTCCCCCGGGGCGGGGGTTCTCCAGTCGGAATACCAGGAGTGGCTGGGCCTGACCTGCGCCGCCTGTCATATCTCGGAGATTGAGCTAGACAAACACGTGCTGCGAATCGATGGCGGCCCGCCGCTATCCGACTTTCAGTCTTTAATCGAGGATCTCTCCAGGGCGTTGCAGGCTACCGTGGAAAATGACGACAAACTGACTCGTTTTGCGAAAAAAGTGCTGGCACAAGGAGGTTACAGTGAAGGCGAAAAGAAGCGTTTACGACAGGAGCTAACCCCATTTATTGCCTGGCTCGATAATTACATCGAAATTAACTACGGCGGGCTTGTGACAGCCTATGGCTATGGCCGGCTGGACGCCTTCGGTGCGATCCTCAACCGGGTGACCTCAAGTTTTACCGGTATTGCGGGCAATGCGACACCGGCCAACGCGCCGGTTAGTTATCCCTTTCTCTGGAATACCTCCCAGTTAAGCTGGGTGCAATGGAACGGTTCCGCCAATAATCATATAGGTCGTAACGTTGGTGAGGTATCGGGTGTGTTCGCGGATACCGTGGTTAAAACTTCCGCTCCGGCTGAAATGTTTCGGTCCTCGGCAAAAATCATGAACCTGGATCGGCTGGAAAACTTAATGAGCCAGCTGGATTCTCCCAAATGGCAAGTGCCATTGCCGCCAATCGATCAGGACAAGGCGGCCGAAGGTAAAGCCTTGTTTGCCGAAAATTGTGTTTTTTGTCATGGCATTCGGAATGAGGATGGACAATTTCCGATGACCGATCCGAACCTGCTCGGTAAACAGTTCATCGAGGTCAATATGATAGCGCTCAACAGCATCGGCACCGATCCTCTGATGGCGCTGAATTTTGTAAACCCGGCCCTGAATGTCGATCCGGGTGTAGTACGGAGTTTTCTCCCGGACAAATACCAAAATGCAGCAAAGGTGCCGCGCGCCGAGATGTTGTCGGCCGTGGTCAAGAGTGTTATCGGTAAGCAAGTGGCCGCTTTTAGCCCACCGCTTGATCAGCAACAGTTGCTGGAATTGGCAGGATACCACCTGCCAGAAGACAAGGGCGGGCCCGCGCCGCCGAACCTGGTTGCCTACAAAGCCCGACCATTAAACGGCGTCTGGGCGACGGCGCCTTTTCTGCACAATGGATCAGTCTCCAGCCTTTACCAACTCTTGCTACCCGACACTGAGCGGGAAAAGTCTTTCGATGTCGGCGGCAAAGATTTCGATGTTAAAAATGTCGGGTTTTTGTCCAGTGAGACGGGCAATCGTTTCAGATTCAATACGCTAGACTCAGCCGGCAAGCCGATTCCAGGAAACGGCAATTACGGGCACAGCGGCAATTTGCATACCGCCACCCGCGCTGAAGACGGGCAGTGGCGAAACTTCACCGATGAGGAACGTTACCAGCTGATCGAGTATATGAAAACGCTGTGACGACAGGCGTCATTTTTTTGATGTCGAAAGAAAAATAGGACAGAGGGGCAATAGTAATGTCAGAAGAAATTCATTTAACAAGCTTTTGAGAATCACTGCACCAGCACTGGTGGGTATTGGGCTGGTCGCCTGCGTAATGAAAGATCAGGGTACGAGACACCAGCAGAGCGATTTAATGCATGTGTTGCATCGATCGGTTGAACTGACAGCCAGAATCAGACCCTCTTATCGATGGAAGATATGCATCGCCTTTCTGCAATACCCCGTTATCCCTGTGTAACCCGGGGTTGCCATATTTTGCTAAGCCGCCAGCAGTAGCGGCTGATTGCGCACAACGAGGGGTTCAATCAGCGCCTTAATGGTATCAGTTGACGCAAATAGCACGTCTTCGACTTCAATACCATTTTCATCCATCCAGTTCGCAATAACGCCAGGGGGTAGTTTGTGCCCGACGCCGGGGAGAGATTCGAGTGTATGTGAGACCGCGATAACGGCGGCGAGATGTTGATAACATTGCATGTCCATTTCCTCCATCTGTTGAGATTTTGCCGTTTCGTATTCAGCGGGCATTCCGTGCCATGAATATTAACGAGCCGATTCGTGCACGCAAATTTAAGCCTGAAATATAAAGTTTTGATTACATTTGGTGCAATGTATGCTTCCAAATGGTGCGTTAGAACGCGTAAACCGCTACACTGCGCCACCCTTTTTAGCCAGTCCCAATCCATGCCTACCGACTCCCCGATCACCAGCTTCGCCGATATGGCGCTGAAACAGCCGCTATTAAAGGCCCTGAATGTTCTCGGTTACGAGCTACCCACGGCAATCCAGGCACAAACTATTCCATTGTTGCTGGAGGGCAGGGATGTGCTCGGGCAGGCGCAAACCGGCACCGGCAAGACAGCGGCTTTTGCGCTGCCTATTCTTTCGAATCTCGATCTGAAACAAAAGGACCCGCAGGTACTGGTGCTCGCGCCGACCCGCGAACTGGCGCTGCAGGTGGCCGAAGCATTTAAATCCTATGCTTCGCAAATAAAAAGTTTTCATGTCCTGCCAGTCTACGGCGGCCAGGAATACGGTACCCAGCTGCGAGCACTGCAACGCGGCGTGCATGTGGTCGTCGGTACCCCGGGAAGGGTGATGGATCACATGCGTCGCGGTAATTTAAAATTCGACAAATTAACCACTCTGGTACTCGACGAAGCCGACGAAATGCTGCGCATGGGTTTCATCGACGATGTCGAGTGGGTCCTGGAACAAATTCCCAAACAGCGCCAGATAGCGCTGTTTTCGGCAACCATGCCGGCGCAAATACGCAAGATTACCCAGCGCTATTTGCGCAATCCTGCGGAAATAACTATTAAGGTCAAAACCACTACCGCGGAAACGATTCGGCAACGCTACTGGCCGGTAACCGGTACGCATAAGCTGGACGCGCTGACGCGTATCCTCGAAGCCGAAACTTTCGATGCGATGCTGGTGTTTGTGCGTACCAAAACATCGACGCTCGAGGTCGCGGATAAGCTCGAGGCGCGGGGCTATCGCGCCGTTGCGCTCAACGGCGACATCGCGCAGAAAAATCGCGAACGCATCATCACCCAGTTGAAAGCGGGCAAGCTCGATATTCTGGTCGCCACCGACGTGGCGGCACGCGGTCTCGACGTTGACCGCATCAGTCACGTGATCAACTACGATATTCCGCACGATACCGAGGCCTATGTGCACCGCATCGGTCGTACCGGTCGGGCTGGCCGCCAGGGTGACGCGATCCTGTTCGTGGCACCGCGTGAAAGACGCATGCTGCAGGCGATCGAAAAGGCGACCCGCAAGGAAATCGAGCTCATGGAGCTGCCCTCGACGGACATGGTCAACAATCGACGTATCGAGAAGTTCAAGCAACGCATCAGCGATACGCTGGCCGAGGAAGATCTGGGTCTGTTCAAAGGCCTCATCGAGCAATACCAGCAGGAAAAAGGGGTCGATACGCTCGATATTGCCGCGGCACTGGCAAAACAGGTGCAGGGTAGTGCGCCATTTCTATTGTCGAGTAAAGCAGTTGCTAAAGCGGCGTTCGCCGCGGATCGCGATGATGCGCCTGGCACCAGGAATCAGCGTCGAGACAAACCGCGAAACGCCGCGGATAGCGATGGTTCGACCAGCGCCAGAAACCAGCGTCGAGACAAACCGCGACACGTCGCGGATGGCGAGAGAAAATCACCCAGGCTGCAGACTGAGCCGGAGAGTCGGGAAATGGAAGCGGGTATGGATCGGTTTCGCGTCGAAGTCGGCCACCTGCACAAGGTAAAGCCGGCGAACATCGTTGGCGCGATCGCTAACGAAGCTGATATCGACAGTAAATACATCGGTCGCATCAGCATATTCGACGACTATAGCCTGGTAGATTTACCTGAGGATATGCCGAAAGAATTACTGGCTGAACTGAAGAACGTTCGTGTCGTGGGTCAGCGCCTGAACATATCGCAGTTGAGTGGCAAAAAGAAGCAGGACAAAAACAGGCCAGGCGCAGCAAAACCGCGTCGGGACAAACCCAAGCTCAGGCACAGGGATCAAAAGAACAAGGGTAAACCGAAGCGCGCCCGACAGAAGGAATAACAGGCAGCGCAATCACGTAGCCAGAACGCGGTGTTGAACCGGTGCTGGCATCGAACCCCGAGAGCCCTGTTTTCGCGGCATTGGCTGGATGTTTGTTGTATTATCACCGGCTTTTGCAGGGAGACAATCCGATGAAAGTATTAATCGATATTTGCGTGGTACCGATGGGTGTCGGCGTTTCGGTTTCAAAGTACGTGGTCGAATGCCAACGCATTTTTGAAGCCGCCGGGCTGAACCATGAAATGCATTCCTATGGCACCAATGTCGAGGGCGAGTGGGACAAAGTCATGGCCGCGGTCAAGCAATGCCATGAAAAAATGCATGAAATGGGCGCGCCACGCTGCGGCAGTACCTTACGTGTTGGCACGCGAAACGATCGTGAACAGTCGATGCGCGATAAAATCGATAGTGTCTACAAGAAAATGGAAATCTAGCCGCGTGTGCTGAAAAAGTCTCAGCCGGCGCGATCCGGCGTTGAAAACCGCCTCAAAATACTCATGTACTTGCGTGTACACTGCGCTTGCTGGACAGGACGTCCTACTGCCGCGAAGCCCAGGGATGGGCGTGAGCGGCGTTCGGCCGTTTTCGCCTTGTCTCGCACTCGCCTGAGACTTCTCCAGCGCACGCGGTGGTTGGTGGTTTTGGGTCGGGGTAAAACTTTTTGAAAAGTATTGCCTGAGCCGAAACTCCTTTTACAGGGCGTGATGCGAAGCTACATGTATCAGCTCGGCTTCGATTTCGGCGGAGAAGCAGGCAAAGATTACCAGCTCAACACTGTCGCACTGGTGCAGTGTCTGCAACGTGGACTCGATAGCGATTACCGCCGCCTGGGCGATCGGGTAACCGTAAATACCACATGAGATTGCCGGAAAGGCGATGCTTTGGAGCCCATGTTGTTCGGCCAGCAGAATGCTATTGCGGTAACAGCTGGCGAGTAACTCGGCTTCATTGGCAGTGCCGCCCTGCCAGACTGGCCCGACCGTATGAATGACATGCCTCGCCGGCAGCTGGTATCCCGCGGTTATCCTGGCTTCACCGGTTTCACAACCTCCCAGCGTCTGGCACTCGGCGAGTAACCCGGGTCCTGCCGCGCGGTGGATCGCACCACAGACTCCGGCGCCGTCGGCGAGATTCGCATTGGCTGCGTTGACGATTGCATCGACCTCGAGCTGGGTGATGTCGACTTGCTGAATATCAATCTGGGGCATTGGCCTTCTCCATTTCTTGCCAGAACGTGGTTAGCGATTGTTCCAGCGAATCTGCATCTTTGCAATGTACAGGGCTCCAGTGGGCCGGCAAATGCCGCGCATAGCCGGATTGCTGAAACCGTCGATCGAGCAATACCACCACGCCACGATCCTGTTCGCCGCGAATTACCCGTCCGGCACTTTGCTTGACGCGAATCAGTCCGGGGAAGCGAAACGCGTAGTCGAAGCCATCGAGCCCCAGTGCATCAAAATCCTGCTGGATCAAGAGTTGCTCGGTATTAGCCTGGGGTAGTCCGACCCCGACAAGGATGGCGCCGATGAGTGCATCGCCCTGGTAATCGATACCCTCCGCGAAACGTCCGCCCATGATGGCGAAGCCGAGTTGACGCTCGGCATCGAAGAAGCGGGCCAGAAATTGCTGCTGCGCGGATTCGTCGAATTCACGCTGTTGTAACAGGCTGTCGATTTCAGGATAGAGCTCGCTGAATCGAGCGTGAACCTGTTGCATGAAATAGTAGGCTGAAAAGAAGACCAGGTAATTACCCGGGTGTGCGCGGTAACAGCGTGCAATCGACTCGCAAATGTTATCGATATGCTGTTCGCGCTGGCGGTAACGCGTGTCCACGTAGGTACCGATTCGGACCGCGAGATGCCGTGCCGGAAACACCGCTTCGAGGACACGGCTGCTGCAGTCCTGATCGAGTCCGAGCGCCTGCTGGAAATAGGCAGTCGGGGTCAGCGTGGCGGAAAAGCCACACACCGCGTGAAACAGCGGGTAACACTGCTGCAGATATTCGAATGCGTTGAGACACAACAGCTTCACTTCGCGGGTTTTGAGTGGTTTGTAGCCTAGCGTGCGATGGTGGTGGCCATATAATTGGCTGATGTTGCGAAAACGGAAGATGGCTTTGGATAATTCGAGGGTTTCACTGGCGACGTGTTTGTTGGATAAAATGTCGAAGCCGAGTTTCTCGCTGAAACGCTGGCTGGCTCGCAGCAGATCCTGCGGCATTTGCTCGGCAATCGACTCGTCTTCAGCCTGCGCGCGTAACTCCCGATCAAGTGCCTGCTGCATTAACTTCAGTGCGGCTGCAATCGGTCGGCTATTGTCGGCCGCGATTGCTTTTTTGATCTGTGTACGGGTCAGGCTTGCCGAATACATGCCGCGCGCACGATCGATCAGGTTGTGTAACTCGTCGATTAGCAGCAACTTGCGCCGCTGGTCGTTCCTGAAGTAGCTGAGTTGCACCAGCGGGTCGAACACGTAGTTAAAATCGCAGATCACGATATCGACCCAGGGTAGCATTTGTAAGCCAAGCTCGAATGGGCACAGGTTGAATTCTGTCGCGCTGGCCTGGATGTGGGCGACATCGAGTCTGCGCTCGCGTAACAGTTTTTCCCGGGCTGCCGGTAGTCGCTCGAAAAAGCCGAGGCATCGCCGGCAGCGTCCTTCGTCATCGATTTCGTCCGCATCGAAATTACACGGACAGCTGCGCGCCTTGGCCTGGATCACCAGGTAACTGACATCGGCTTGCATCAACTCGACCGCTTTCACCGCCTGCTGCTGTCCCGAAACCTTGGCTGACAGGTAAATAACCTGGTCGCATTGATCTTCGCCGATCGCCTTCAACGCCGGAAACAGGGTGCTAATGGTTTTACCTGAGCCGGTTGGCGCTTCCACGATCAGGCGTTGTCGATTCAGGATCGCGCGATAGACTTCAGCGGCAAAGCCGCGCTGCTGGTGGCGAAAACTGGCAAACGGAAACTCGAGGGCCTGCGCCTGTTCACGGGTGATTCTGCGTTGCTGATCTACCAGGCGATACCAGTGCAGATAATGCTGCAGTGTCTGGGTGACAAAGGCTTCGAGTTCAGCGCGGGTGAAAACCCTGCTGTGACGTTGTTCATGCTGTGAAAACAACGTCACCAGGTTGAGGCTGAGGTTGACTTCGTCGAGCTGGTGTTGTGCGGCATAGCAGGCGCCGTAACACTTAAGCTGTGCCCAGTGCACCGCGTCATCCGCCTGGCCGGTACCATGCGCATACACGGTTTTGATTTCCTCGATGCGTAGCGGAGTTTCGTCGGTAAACACAAGATCGATACGCCCACCGAGCTCGATGTCGAGATCATCGATCCGGGTCAGCAGTTTCACCGCTGTCTCGGCCTCGGCTTCGGCGCGGTAACGTCGTTGAATTTTCTGGTGGGTTTGCAGGCCATCCAGCGCCTTGACCCCGGGGCCATTGTCATAGCCGAGGTCGCCGGTACGGCAGCAGAACTCAACCAGTTCGCGGATGCCGAGCTTCAGTTTGTCTGCCATGTCACCCTGGCTAGCTGATGGGGAATTCCATGTTGTTGAAAGTATTGCATCCAGCGTTGCTGGTTCTTTTGCAGGCTGTCGCCGGGCCCTTTGACCTCGATCAGACGATAGCCACCGGCTGGTGGAAAGTGCGCCAGGTCGGGAAAGCCGCTACGATTATTGCGCAGGTCGCGCAGAATACGATCGAATACGGCGCGCCAGTGAAGATAGTCGATGCGCTCGAGCGCGAGCCTGATCATTTGCAGATCGATAACCTGCCAGTTGACGAGCGGATTCATCAAGCCCTGTTTTTGCTGCCAACGAGCTGACACGATGCGCCAGATGTCCTCATTGTTGTCGATCGATGCCCAGACTTGCGCCAGCAGGTGTTTGCGCCTGGCACAGAAATCATGCGCGTAAAAGTCGCTCGGGCGATATTGAAACGAATTGTAAAAAGCACCGGGTAGCGGCGCGAATACAACGTCCCATAGCAGCAGGCCCAGCACGGCGTTGAACAGGCTGTTTTCGACGTAGTAGCAGCTGTCGGTGCCATCGAGGGCGGCATGGTACTCGGCTACCGCGATTTCGATCGAGTCCTGCGCGGCGAGTTCGAGGTCGATAATCTCGGGTTGATGTGTAATGCGATGCTGCTCTACCGACTCCGCTGCAGCCAGGCGGTGACGTTTTATCAGGCGGGATGCAAACATGCAGGCAAACTGAATTTCGCTTTCATCAACCGGTTGTTCGATGATCCTTGTGCAGTGTTTGAGTGCTTCATGATGACGGCCCTGCTGGTCGTGGATACGCGCGATTCGTTCCCGGCTCGGCGGCAGCAGGCATTGCTGATAAAGCTCGGTGGCAGTGGTCAGTTCACCGATACGCTCCAGCTGACGAGCCACCTGGTAACGTAGCTGTTCACCTTTACGACTGGCTGGTGCAAACGGGTCGATATCGTCCGGGATCATGCTGTTAAGTTCAATGAGTACTGCCCGATCCGAAATATCGCTTTGTTCGAACAGGGTTTGCAGCTGGTAAAGCAGCCAGTGCTGCTGAATTTCGATGTTGCTACGGTAAGGTCGGTGCTCGGGATCGATGGTATAGGTTTCGTATTGATACAGGCCCAGGTCGCGCAATACGAAATCGGTCATCGACTGGTTCAAGTTGCCAAAAAACAGCATCTGGCAAATCTGGTACTCATCACGATGCAGTACTAGCAGCAGATTGTCGCTGTCTTTTAGCGCGTTAAAGAAAGCCGCGTCGTCCTGCTCGAGTAATGCTGCCTCGAGTTCTCCCCGCCTGAGCTTTTCCCACCCTGACTGCTGCGGCATGATCGAACGTAATTCCGGCATGGTAAAAAGTGACAACAGGGTCGGGTTGTCGATTTCAGCATTGACTTCGAGAAATCCCCGTCGTGCCAGTTCTTCGATTGCCGCATCGAGTGATTCGATCTCGGGGTATTTCAGTTTGCTGCCACGATACCAGTCGTGACTGCGGTTGAGCAGGCGTATGCAGAGTTTTCTGGCATCAGGGCTTAGCGCGGCGAAACCGTCGAGAAAATCGAGTTGTCGCGTTTCGAGCAGGTCAGCATAGACCCTGGTGACATGCCCAAATAGGATGAGCACGTTGTCGAGGTAATAGGTTTCAGGTAAATCCGGTTGCATTTGAGTATTGTATTCTACAGGATAATATAACACTGTTGCATACAACGGTGTTATATATTATATTTGCCCGATGGAATCGCTTACCGACATTCAAAGGGCTGTGTATGACTATACCCGTCAGGTACTGAAACGGGGTAAGCCGTTTCCATCATTACGTGACATTGCCAGTCATTTCGGTTTTCAGCACACCACCGCGCGCTTTCATCTCAAGGCACTGGAGAAGAAAGGATTTATCAAACAGCGCTCGCAACGTGTATCGGCTTATATGCTGGCGGATTACGTGCTGGCGGATGACAGTGATACGAACTCCCAGAGTTTCGATTTGATCGCCAGGATTCCGGCCGGTGCGCCTTTGCCTGTGTTCGATGAAACGCGTGAATCGTTTCAGGTTACCGGAGATTTTTTTGGTGGCGGCGATATCCTCGGCATTCGGGTGACTGGCGACAGCATGTCGGGTGACTCGATCGCGGAAGGTGACATCGCAATGATAAAACGCCAGCGGGAGGCCAACAAGGGCGATATTCTCGCGCTTCGAATTGACGGTGAAATCACCCTCAAACGAATCAGGCAGGAGGCTGACAAGGTCCACTTGTTGCCGTCTAACCCCGAGCATTCGATACGCGTAGTACCCGCCCGGCAGCTGGAAATTCTCGGCAAGCTGGTTGGCATCATTCGCAAGGTTTAAACCAGACGATAACGCCATGGCCTCACTCCCTGTACAATTTACCGATACTTCATTGCAGCAACAACTGCAATCCGCACGCTCACTTGAAAATAGGCGGTCACAGCAACCGCAGGAATTGCGCTCGGGCATTGAGGCCCTGGATGCGTGTTTTGCGCAGATCAAACCCGGAGACCTGATCGAATGGGGGATTCCACCCGGGCTAAATGGGCGTTTGATTCCGTTGCAGCTGCTCAAACAGGATATTCCCCCGAGTGTCTGGATCTATCACCACCATGGGCTCGGTGTTTTTGCTTCCAGCTGGATCAGTCATGGAGTCGACCTGCAGCGCCTGTTTTTCATTTGCTCCGCGCATCCGGTCAGGGAATTACGCCCAATATTTCTCGAAGATACCTTCAAGCGAATTATCATTGACGCCCCGCGCAGGTT
>Ga0316187_10002284_pt1 | contig 16685 bp, 12 predicted proteins | sample CroRivburrow1_MG_FD_204927 | JGI IMG/M metagenome (GOLD analysis project Ga0316187, IMG submission 204927) | Coastal sediment microbial communities from Maine, United States - Cross River worm burrow 1 | ecosystem: Environmental > Aquatic > Marine > Coastal > Sediment | place: USA: Maine... | reverse complement strand
GCTGTCTGTGCTGTATTCGGTGCGCCGCGGCGTGAAGGCTCACAGTTGCGTAACAGTGTGTTGCTGGCACGAAAGGGTAAGCTGATCGGTATTTATGATAAGCAGCGCCTGCCCAATTACGGCGTATTCGATGAGCAGCGCTATTTCACTGTCGGCGATAGTAGCAATGCCATGTTTGAGGTGAATAGCTACCGGGTTGGTGTCGGAGTCTGCGAAGACCTTTGGCACGACGATCTAGCCGAAGAGCAGGCGGATATGCATTGCGATCTCTGGCTGAATCTCAACGCCTCTCCATTCCATCTGGGTAAGCAGTTGCAGCGCGAGGCACTGGTGCAAAGGCGTGCCAGAGAGTTTGCTGCTCCGGTGATCTATGTGAATCCGGTCGGCGGGCAGGATGAGGTTGTTTTTGACGGTGGTTCGCATGTCGCCGACAGTCGGGGGAAGCTGGTGCTGCGTGCGCCAATGTTTGAACCATGGAGCGGAGTTGTGAATCTCGATTCAGTCAGTCACCAACAGCTGACACCATTGCCGGAAGATTTAGAGCAGGTACACAAAGCACTGGTGCTGGGTGTGGCTGATTACGTGCACCGTAACGGCTGCAAACAGGTGGTGATTGGCCTCTCCGGCGGTATTGATTCGGCACTCACAGCGGTTATCGCGGTAGAGGCGCTTGGTGCGGAGAATGTGCTTGGTGTGCTGCTGCCATCACGCTACTCCAGCGATCATTCACTTGCTGATGCAGAGGCTCTGGTTTGCAATCTGGGTATGGAGTCGATCACGCTGCCCATCGCCAATGGTGTTGATGTGATTGAACAGACGTTAAGTGACACCTTTGCCTCCTGGGGTAAATCTGAGCCGGATCTGACAGAAGAGAATATTCAGGCACGCATTCGCGGTGTTCTGTTGATGGCGATTTCAAACAAAACCGGGCGTATGGTGCTTACCACTGGTAATAAATCGGAGATGGCGGTGGGTTATGCCACGCTTTACGGTGATATGGCTGGCGGTTTTGCAGTGCTTAAGGATGTGTATAAAATGCAGGCATTCGCACTTTCGCGCTGGATAAACCGGGATGTCGAGCGCATTCCGGAAAACACCATTACCAAGCCGCCCTCCGCTGAACTCAGGCCAGATCAGAAGGATTCTGATTCACTGCCTGATTATGAGGTGCTTGATGCAATCCTTGCAGCACACATCGAGGAGCGCCTGGGCGTGGAAGAAATCGCTGCGCGCGGCTATGATGTTGCCGAGGTCAAGCGGGTGGTGCGTATGCTGCAGCTGGCAGAGTATAAACGACGGCAGTCGCCACCGGGTGTGAAAATCACCGAACGGGCCTTTGGCCGGGATCGGCGTTATCCGATCACTCACGGTTTTTGGGAATAGAAAGGAGAATCCATGAAGAAGATTGAAGCAATCATCAAGCCGTTCAAAGTCGACGACGTCAAAGATGCACTGGGTGAACTGGGTATCGACGGCATGACAATCACCGAAGTAAAAGGCCATGGCCGCCAGAAAGGGCATACCGAGCTTTATCGAGGAGCGGAATATGTGGTTGATTTTGTGCCCAAGGTGAAGGTGGAAGTGGTGGTCGGAGAAGAACGTCTGGAAGAGGCACTTGAAGCAATATGTGCTGCAGCTTCGAGCGGTAAGGTTGGCGATGGTAAGATATTCGTATCCCCTGTTGAGCAGGTGATTCGTATTCGTACCGGTGAGCGCGATCACGAGGCACTGTAGCAGCTTCTTCAGATTGCATTTTTACCCATATTATGACAAAGTCGCGCTTCTCATTTTAGCGGGTGGGACTTTCTTTATTAGACACAGGAGAATTAGTTGTGAGTGACGCAATCAAAAAAGTCTTCGACATGCTCGAAGAGAACGAGTGCGAATTTGTTGACGTACGTTTCACCGATACACGCGGCAAATGGCAGCACGTAACCTTTCCAGCCAATACACTAGATGAAGACTGCTTCGAAGACGGTTTCGCCTTCGACGGTTCATCCGTTGCTGGCTGGTGTGATATTAATAATTCAGATATGGCACTGATTCCAGATCCGGCTAGTGCAAATATCGATCCATTCTTCGAAGCTTCCACAATGGTGCTGGTTGCACAGGTCATCGATCCAATTACCGGTCAGGACTATAACCGTTGCCCACGTCAGGTGGCTCAGCGCGCTTTGAGCTACATCCGCTCTGCTGGCATTGCTGATACCGTATACTTCGGCCCTGAGCTGGAGTTCTTCATTTTTGACGGTGTAACCTGGACCAATGAAATGGGTAGCTGCGGTTATCAGATCGAGTCCGAAGAAGCGGCCTGGAACTCCGGCAAGAACTTTGCTGATGCTTCCGATGGCATGATGCGCAACTACGGCCACCGTCCAGGTGTGAAGGGTGGTTACTTCCCGGTTCCTCCAGTTGACTCCCTGCATGAGATTCGTAACGACATGTCTCTGGTGATGACCGATCTGGGTATGGAAATGGAGTGTCACCACCATGAAGTGGCAACAGCAGGTCAGTGCGAACTGGCAATGAAATTCGGCGAGTTGATCTCGCAGGCTGATAAGTGCCAGTGGTACAAGTATGTGGTTCACAATGTGGCTCACGCACATGGCAAAACTGCAACGTTCATGCCTAAGCCAATCTACAACGATAACGGTACTGCGATGCATGTGCATCAGTCACTGTGGAAAGATGGTAAAAACCTCTTTGCAGGCGACAAGTACGCAAACCTATCTCAGGAAGCCCTGTGGTACATCGGTGGTGTCATCAAGCATGCACGTGCCTTGAATGCATTCACCAATGCATCCACTAACTCGTACAAGCGTCTGGTTCCAGGCTTTGAAGCGCCGGTAATGCTGGCTTACTCCAACCGTAACCGTTCCGCATCTATCCGTATTCCGGTTGTACACTCTGATCCGGCTCGCCGTATCGAAGTCCGCTTCCCTGATCCAACGGCTAACCCTTACTTGGCATTCACTGCCATGATGATGGCTGGCCTTGACGGTGTTGCGAACAAGATCGATCCAGGTGAAGCAGCAGATAAGAATCTTTACGACCTGCCTCCGGAAGAGGGCAAGTTGATTCCAACTGTCTGCTCTAGTCTTGATCAGGCTCTGGAAGCACTGGATGCAGACCGCGACTTCCTGAAAGTCGGTGGTGTGATGGATGATGACATGATTGATGCTTACATCGAACTGAAGATGGAAGAAGTTACTGAAGTTCGTATGCGTCCACATCCGATTGAAATGGAGCTCTACTACTCCTGCTAATCGTTCATCACGGAACAGATAGAAAGGCCGCCCATTGGGCGGCCTTTTTTTGTGCATCAGTTTGAAGGTTTTCACTCTGTACGCTGCACGGGTATAGTTATGCAATGAGCGAACAGATTGATTTCATCCTCCAACATGCCCCAGAAAATCTACATGCCGATGTGCAGCGCGTGTATGAGGCATCGCAGCAGTTTGCTGGGTTAATGCGCAACGTTAACGAGCTTGATTGCAAAGCCCTGTTCAGGCCTGTTGATGAAGCGCTCTTGCCCGATGGCAGTGAAAGCTGGGTGCCAGCCTGTGACAGCAGTGATCTAATGACATGTATGTCTCACCTGCGCCAATGCAAACATCGCGGACATCGACATCTGATCTGGTGGGAGATGGGCTTGAACGGTGATATGGATGCTTCATGCCGCGCTATTGCCGATCTGGCTTCGGGGCTGATGGATGAGGCGGCGAGGATGGCCCAGCGCCTGATTGCACCGCGTTACGGACACATCGAAGGCGGTTCATTCTGTGTGATCGGGCTTGGTAAGCTGGGTGGACGCGAACTGAATTTGGGGTCGGATGTTGATCCCCTGTTTATCTGGCAGGGAGAGGGTAATACGATCGATGGACGTCAGTCGATTCCAGCTCAAGAATATTATATGCACTTCTCGCGTATGCTGATCCGATTGATGAGCGAGCGTACAGTGGATGGCATTGTCTGGCCGGTGGATATGCGTCTGCGTCCTGGTGGAGATGCGGCAGCGATTATTCTGCATCTGGATGCAACATTGAATCACTACCTTGAATACGGACAGACCTGGGAGCGGGCGATGCTAATTAAGGCACGGCCGGTGGCAGGGGATATGGCACTTGGTCAGGCCTTTGTCGATGGGATTGCGCCATTCATTTACAGGCGTTATCTCGATTATACTACGGTAGCAGCCCTTGCCGATATGAAACGGCGCATTGATGGACAGGCTGGTTCTGGTGGCATATCACCGGGTTATGATGTGAAGCGGGGCAGGGGAGGTATCCGCGAAATCGAGTTTATTATTCAGTCGATGCAGCTCTTGCATGCCGGCCGCAATATGGATCTGAGGGTTCAACCAAGCATGCAGGCAATAGACCGGCTCATGGAAGCAGGAGTAATTGGGAATGAGGATGTTGCAGCACTGAAAGAAGCCTACCGATTCTGGCGGCGCATTGAGCATGCTATTCAGGCACGGCGTGGTGAGCAGACCCACAAGCTGCCGGAGGATTATGCAGATTACCTGAGCGCTGCGACCGCTATCGAAAATGTCGAGCAGCAAATGGTTCACCACGCAGCTATTGTCGAGGATGCATTCAGCAAATTTGTTAAACCGGTCGGTGAGGAGGAAGTGGAAGAGAAAAACTGGCTCTCCGGGTCAAGCGACGGCCTGGAAGGTCTGGAAGAGGAAGATCGTGAGCGCATGCTTCTGGCGCTGAAACGGGTTGATACGTGGCTCTCGCGCGGGTTGTTGCCTGAGCGTAGCCGCCTGCAGGCAGGGCGTATTCTTGAGCAGGCAATGCCTAAATGGCTTAATGATGCAAATGGGGTCTCCGCACTTGAATCCTTCGCCGACCTGATCCACTCCATTTCCGGCCGTGCCACCTGGATTGATCTTCTGGCCACACATCAGGGGGCGCTGGACTGGCTGATTGGCGTACTCTCCGCCAGCCGTTATCTGGCTGATCATATTGCCAAAGATCCCTCATGGCTGGAGTGGCCATTGATGACTGAGCACAGTGAATCAGATATCAGAGGTATTTGTGCCGGACTCAACGCATTGGATAATTTTGATGATGTTGAACAAACATTAGCTGATATCGGGCGCTGGGTAGATAGGGCACGCCTGTTATCTGCTCTGGCAGTTGATGCGCATACAGCCGATGCGATGACCATTGGCGGATGGATGGCCGATATGGCTGATGCCGCCACTTCGGCGGTGATCCGCCTCTGTCTGTTTCAGATGGACCTTCCCAAAGAGTTTCCGTTTGTGGCGCTGGCCATGGGTAAACACGGCTCGCATGAGATGGGACTGGTTTCTGATCTCGATATGGTGTTTGTTTTCGTGCACGACAATCCGAGCGAGATGCTGGGCAAGAGGAGTATGGGTGAACATGCCCAGCGCATTGGACGTAGGGCCATTCAGTACCTGACCGCAGTGCCACCATTCGGGGCGGGGTTCGAGTTTGATGCACGTCTGCGCCCATCCGGTAGCTCTGGAGTGCTGGTAACCAGCCTGACCGGTTTCCACGATTATCAGTTGAATGATGCGCAGACCTGGGAGCATCAGGCGTTATGCAGGGCGCGGTCTGCGGCGGGGCCCGATGATGCAAAAGCAGCGGTTGAGGCTGTGGTGACGGAGATTCTGGATCAGCAGCGGGACCGTGAGGCGCTAGCCTCTGATGTAGTGGGGATGCGGAGGAAAATGATCGACCATCTGGCCAGCAAATCAGATGCTGTAATTAATCTCAAACATGATGCGGGAGGCTTGGTTGATATCGAGTTTCTTGCTCAATATGCACGCTTGGCTTTTGGCGGGGTGGGGCGCAGAACTATTGATGTGTTGAATGATCTTCCGGGCACAGCGCCTGAAGAGTGGAAGGAGGTTGGTAATTGGTTGGCCGAGACCTATCTCGACTATCGCCAGATGGAGAATGCCCTGCGTGTTGAATTGTGGCGCTCGATTGGCAAGCTGCCGAACACTCCAGACGCCACGGAATGGGAGACGATGCGCCGCCATGCTGCCATCGACAATCCATCCGAGGTGATCGAACGCATGCAGAAGGTGCATGTAATATTCAATCGACTTTTAACTAACTGAGGAGTGTAAGGGGAAAGGTTGGAGGCAGGGGCGAGAATCGAACTCGCGAATAAAGGATTTGCAGTCCTCCGCCGTAGCCACTGAGCCACCCTGCCGTTAACAACCACTTGAAATAAAAAGGGAGGAGTAATCCTCCCTTTTTAATCTGGAGCGGGTAACCGGGCTCGAACCGGTGACCTCGACCTTGGCAAGGTCGCGCTCTACCAACTGAGCTATACCCGCTAACGGGGCGAATAATGCCGTCTGTTCTGTCATTGTCAAAGGTAACGATGTTATGAAATTGAAAAAAGAATATTTCTGCCGCGTTAGGTCTGATATTTACAGGGAGGGGCCGGATGGTTCTCATGGGCATGTGAATTGGTTGGAGGCAGGGGCGAGAATCGAACTCGCGAATAAAGGATTTGCAGTCCTCCGCCGTAGCCACTGAGCCACCCTGCCATATAACCAAAACAAATAAAAAAAGGGTCCTTTCGGACCCTTTAATATGGAGCGGGTAACCGGGCTCGAACCGGTGACCTCGACCTTGGCAAGGTCGCGCTCTACCAACTGAGCTATACCCGCAGACGGCGCGAATAATGGCGATTGATTGGGGAGTGTCAAGCATTGACTTTCAGGTGGTAAATGGGTCAGATTATATCTCATGATCTGGTTACAATGAGAGATATTCAACACAAAGCTTCAGCTTCATATGGCATGACTCATATCTATTTTCAGGGAGACGAAACTTGAACGATACCGAGAAACGCAAGATCTATATTCTAGATACAAACGTGCTGGTCCATGATCCGAATGCGCTACAGCGCTTTGATGAGCATGATGTAGTGATCCCGATTGTTGTGCTTGAAGAGATGGATAAGATCAAGAAGGGGTTTGATGAGCTGGCCCGAAACGTGCGCGATGCCTCGCGCCAGCTTGATGAACTCAGTGCTGAGTGCGAAGACCTCTCCAGCGGCTGTCTCTTGCCCGGTGGCGGAAGACTCTATTTCGAGATGTCGACGCTTGAATCTCTGCAACTTCTGCCAGACTCGCTGGCAAGAAGTGGTGGAGACAATCGCATTATCGCGGTTAGCCTCTCCATGCAGAAGGAGCATCCGAACCGCCATGTCATTCTGGTTTCCAAGGATATCAATCTGCGCATTAAGGCGCGCGCACTGGGACTTAGAACCGAGGATTACCGCTCCGACCGTGTGATTTCTGATCTCTCTATATTGCCCAGTGGCAAGGTTCGTCTTGATGACGAGACCTGGGCGAGTATGGCTGAGGATATGGAGGTGGGTGAACACGATCACGGCAACCGCTATATCGTTACATGGCCTGAGGATATGGAGCTGCCGCATCTCAACAGCTTTGTAGTGCTGCCCGGCGATCGCGAGGTGGCGGTGCAGTGTACCCAGATTGATGAGGGACGCAGGGTGTATCTCTGCGATATCACATCGTATCGCAGTGAACGCCACGCAATCTGGGGCATCAAGGCCAAAAACCTCGAACAGAACATGGCGATGAACCTGCTGATGAATGCCGATCTTGATCTGGTGGCAATGCTGGGGCTTGCTGGTTCAGGAAAAACGCTACTGGCGCTTGCCTGCGGCCTGCATCAGACGTTGGATGCAGGGCTTTATGAAAAGATTCTGGTGACCCGTGCGACCGTTCCGATGGGGCAGGATATCGGCTTCCTTCCCGGTACTGAGCGCGAGAAGCTGGAGCCGTGGATGGGGGCGATTACCGATAACCTCTCCATTCTTCTTGGGGATGAGGCACAGGAGATTGGCGATATTCTCGGCCAGCACAGGATCGAGATTGCAGCACTCTCATTTGCCCGCGGTCGTACCTTCACCAAAACCTGGCTGATTGTGGATGAGGCGCAGAATCTGACGCCGCACCAGATGAAAACGATTGTGACCCGTATGGGCGAGGACTCGAAAATTCTCCTGCTCGGTAACAATGCCCAGATCGATACGCCTTATCTGACAGCCCACACCAATGGCCTGACTCAGGCTACGATGGCTTTCGCAGGATGGGAGCATGCAGGCCACATCGCACTGAAGGCGAGCGAACGCTCAAGACTTGCTGCCAGAGCAGTTGAAGTGCTTTAAGGTGAGCTGAACAAAGTAGAGCGTTGATTAGCTGTTGCTGATATCGCCTGCATGGGTGAGCCAGTCAAACGCATCGCTTCTGTTTTTGAATGCCTTCAGCTCTTTATTGCTTTTTGGTAGTAGATTCCGATAGCTGATGTACATTTTTGAAAGGCCAAAGGAGAAGGCTGAGTTAACAATGATGGCGACTTTTGTCTGAACATCCGGCCGATCCGATTGTTGAGCAATCTTGCCGATCTCTTTTATCCCTTTCGTGGTCAGATCGAATTTGGTGGTATGGCTGAAATCCAGCAGCTCGTTATATAACTGATAAACGCTGTTGCATCTGATCTCTTGCTGATACCTGGACATTGCAGCAATGAGCTCATTGTCCGAAGCCTCTCCGCCCCAGGTTGTGATGATCAGTTTGTTTGCTTTATCGATATCATGCTTTGCGGGCATATGCTCCACCGGCGTTAAGTGAACAGAGTTGCTTAACATAACGCTCTTATAAATTGTTTTTATATTATAGACGAAGAAAATTGAACCGCTATAAGCTGTTATTCAGGTTAATCCATATGGTGTGTTGGTGATGAAAACCATCAAATAAAGAATAGTGGCTATCACCATAGGGTTTTTAATCAGATTAGGGGCTTTTATTGAATTTCCTGCTCTATACATAGCTACCTCCACTGTTGTTGCAAGAATCATATCGCTACCTTATTTCGGAAATGTAAGTTTAATCACAACTGAAAGGATAATGGGATCAGTGATGGGGAGTAGCCTTATTCTGTACCACTGGTTAGACACCAGTCCATTGTCTATACTGATATACATGATTGTGCGGATAACATTCACATTATTACTGGTTACTTCCCTCTCCGTAGGGCTGGCTCAAGCGGCAGTTGGTAAGCAAATAGACCAGTATCGAGGCTTGATCGATCAATTCAAAAAAGCACCGCGTGGACCTTTTCAAGGTGTGCAGTGGTTTTGCAAAGATGGGTCAGTTTGGCCTCCAAAAGAGAATGCGTGTCGTGAGCACGGGGGGGGGCATCAGCATGGGGATTTGAGCGACCGTGCGTATGCACTGCGCGCAAATGGTTACCTTATTGGTAATGTCATTTCCGCATTAAAGCCTGAAGATTTTGTTGGCTCTGATGCCAAACTGGATGATTTCAGACAAATTCTTCTCGAACGGTTTCTCATTCGGGTCGATGATGGCTGGGTGTTTCGCAGAGCCCGCTATTACCGGGGCGCCTTGCAGGTTGAAGATGAGCAGGTGGCCGCCAAAAATATCATGATGACACTGTTGGCAGATGCAGCATGGATGACTCCAGAGCGTTACCTGTTGCTACGTGAATCGACGCGGTTGCTTCCCATCGCTGTGGAGCCCCAACTGGGGGCAAAGATTCGGCAGGCCGCCAGCGAAATTTCTGAGGATGATGACGGTTTTTATGAGCTGCGCGTCAAGGTACACAGCATGCCTGATGCAAGGGACTCGGAAAGGGTGCGGGACTATGCTAGAGAGTCAGGCTTGGATGATTTGCAGGAAGCGTATGAATCGCTAGCTGTAGATATGGATGCGCTGTATGCCCTGCATACAACACTCAGCCAGCTCAAACGGCTGGCTAAAGAGTCATGGAACCGGAAGTTCAAAAAGGAGATGCTGGATACTATAGGCGCTCTTAATTCTGCAAAGGGGCTTGCAGAGACTGTTGCAGTTGCGGCATCCAGAGCACAGCGGTTTCGCAATATACTGTTGCAGGAGAACCGTTATACGGTGCACAACCGGTTGCGGTTTTTACGCGCCTCGTTGATTCTGGAGCAGGAGGCATATGCCTTGGGCAACCAGTTGCTGGAAACATCCGGTCAGGCAAGTAGGGGCACCCGTTTGGGCTGGTTGCGACACCTTGGTGCGGCAGTGCATGCGACTGGAATGTTGTCTGATCGCCAGTGGCGGGCGATTGAGTCTGAGCTGGCCAGGCTCAGCGAAAATGGATCTCTCAGCGTTGCAGAGTATTACGATGGATTGCGTTATCTGGCGCGCGTCACACAGTGGTCTCAGCGTTCACTGGAGTTTCATTTTGGGGCTACCGCAAAACGCTGGCAGGTGTTGACCGATCTGGTTCAGAACTTTGTTCCTGACCGGGTGCGTAGCAGCCCCCTATTGCCGTTTAGCAGGATTCTGGACTCGCTGATTGCGGATGCCAGCCAGCTCAGCGGAATTAAACACAGGGTTTTCGGGCAAGAGGTTGCGACAGGTATGCGTGGACTTAACCCCGGCCTTCAGCGCGGAATATTGCTGCTCTCCCCTGAGCATGGGACGGAGATGCGCGTCGATGGCATCTATATCCTGCGATCCACCAGGCAGGAGTTAACACCGGTGGCAGGCATTATTACACGTGGAGAGGGGAGCTCCTTATCGCATATGCAGCTGTTGGCCCGCAACCTTGGCATCCCTAACCTGGTTGTCGATGAGGCTCTCTACTCAAGGATAAAGTCACATGTCGGCGAGCGGATTGTCGTGGCCATAAGTCATCAGGGTGTAGTCTCCATTGAACGCGATAGTCCTGAGTGGGATCTCATTTTCGGCGGGGAGACTCTTGCCGAGGAGGTCACCATCAAAGCGGACCTGAATAAACTGGATCTGGATGATTGGGCGCTGAAGCCCCTGAGTCGTGTTCGCAGTCGGGATTCCGGACGCACTATCGGCCCCAAAGCTGCCAATCTTGGGGAGTTATTTCATTTTTATCCGGACATGGTAAATCCTGGCCTCGTGATCCCGTTTGGAGCTTTTCGGCAGCACCTGGATCAGCCGCTTTATGAAGATGCTCCCAGTGCATTTCAATGGATCAAATCCCAATACGAGCGGCTGAACAGCATCAAAGATGTTACGCAGCGAAGCCGGGAAACACGACTATTCCTGACCCTTTTGCGAGAGTGGATTGAGAACAGTGATCCCGGTGAGGATTTCAAAAACAGACTGCGACAGAAGCTTGCTGATATTTTTGGGAAAGAGAACAGTTATGGTGTGTTTGTGCGCAGTGATACGAATGTCGAGGACCTGCCTGGGTTCAGTGGTGCTGGTTTGAACCTGACAGTGCCGAATGTGGTGGGTTTTGACGCTATTGTTAAAGCCGTATTGCGTGTCTGGGCCTCACCATTCAGTGAACGGTCGCATGCTTGGCGTCAGTCACTCATGGTTATGCCGGAGCATGTCTACCCCGCCGTGTTGCTTATGAAGAGTTTTGCCTCTGAAAAGTCGGGTGTTCTGGTCACTACTGATGTCGATAGTGGTGATCGCAGCTGGATATCTATCGCTGCCAATGAAGGTGTTGGCGGTGCTGTCGATGGGCAGGCTGCGGAGGAGATCAGGGTGCGGAGGAGTAGTGGTGATGTGAGACTTCTGGCCCAGGCATCTGCGCCTCTGCAGAAGCTCCTGAATCCGGAGGGGGGTATAGAAAAGCAGCCTGCCAGTGGAAGCCAGCATGTGTTGAACCATGGTGAAATCGAGCAGTTACGAAGCTTGGCTGCTGATGTTGAACGGCGCTTTCCTCTGCCACAAGACCGAAATGGGTTGCCGATGGTAGCCGATATCGAATTCGGGTTCAGACAGGGCCGGATGGCACTGTTCCAGATTCGTCCTTTTGTTGAGAGTCGACGGGCACGAAGCAGCCAGACTTTGGTTGATATGGATCGTGATGTATCAGGGAAGCATGCTGTCAGGGTTAGATTGGATCAGCCGCCGCTCGTCTTGGAGGCGTTATGAAGAAAACAGTATTACTATTTGCAGCTTCATTGCTTTCACTGCCGTACACTCTGTTTGCCTTTCCTCTTGATGGTGCACAGGAAACCGGCATAGAACGCCTAGAGGGTTATCGGCTTGCCCAGCAGGGGCTGGTGCCGGGTAATCGCCTGCACAGTGGGGCGCAGCTTAAAATGGAGCAGGTGCAGTTAAGGCTGCAAGGGAGACTTAGTGCCGGCTTACCGGCCGTTGATCCATGGTTCTCGAAGGAGGTGGAAAAGCTGCTCGGAGAGGATGCGGAGGGTTACAGCATTTCCCTCCTTGATATCACCGATCCAGATCGCCCCCTCTATGCGGAACACGATGCCAATGTGCTGCGAAACCCTGCCAGTGTTGGCAAACTGGTCGTGCTTCTTGCACTGTTTCAGGCCCTTGCAGATATCTATCCTGACGATGTGGAGGCTCGTCACAGCCTGCTGCGTGACAGCCATATTACTGCTGATGAGTTCATCAACTCGGATCATCATAAGGTGCCGTTCTGGGTTCCAGAGAAGATGCGCCTGATCAAGCGGCCTGTATCAGTTGGGGATACCGGAAACTTTTGGACCTATCTGGACTGGAGTGTGTCTGCCAGCTCTAATGCCGCTACCAGTATGGTGATGAAACATCTGCTGCTGCTGCGCCACTATGGCCAACAATATCCGGTCACCAGAAGTGAAGAGGATGCCTATTTCAATCAGCGTTCGAGAAAGCAGTTGGGCGATGACCTTTTGCAAGCCTTACTTGGCCCGGTTCTACGCAATGGCATGGACACCGACCTGTTGCGGCAGGGGAGTTTTTTTTCCAAAGTGGGTAAGCGGCATGTGGCCGGTACAACCAGCATCTGCACAACTCGGGAGCTGATGAATTACCTGTTACGCATGGAGCAGGGCCGGCTTGTCGATGCCTGGTCCAGCCTGCAGATCAAGAGACTACTATATATAACACAGTACCGCATTCGCTATGCCTACTCACCTGCATTGAAAGACGCTGCGGTCTATTTCAAATCCGGATCATTTTACAAGTGCAAGCCGGAAGAGGGGTATAAGTGCGGAGCATACAAAGGTAACAAGCTGAACCTGATGAATTCTGTCGCTGTTGTCGAAGCACCGGCGGGAGCACCAAGACTCAATTATATTGTAACGATCACATCAAACGTTTTGAGGAAGAACTCCGCGGATGAGCAGCAGAGGCTAGCGACGCGGCTGCATCGGCTTTTGCAAAAACTGCATCCGGTTCATGTAGGGCAACAATGATCTCATCCATTTCATGGATAAGCTTTTTCATCCATTCCTCACCTTTTGGGTCTTTGGCCAGAGCAACGGCAATATAACGGCGACCATCGTGCTCAATCAGGGCGCTGTCGGCATGGTAAGTGCGCCAGGTTCCTGATTTGCGGTACATCTGCAGATCACCGTGATGATTCTCTTCCAGTCCTTTGACAAATTTGTGGCTGATGCCCGGTTTGGAAAGAATGTTTTTCATCTCATGTGAATGTTTCGGAGAGACCAGTTGCCCTGTCTCCAGCAGGTAATAGTAGCGAGCTGCCTGCATCGCTGTTGCCCCGTGAGAGAGGTGATGCAGGGGATCGCGGTGAAAGGCTCGGCCACCGGCATACTCCTTGCCAACCCATAGGCCTCCGTTGTGGTTCGGGTCATAGAGTTTGTATTTCGGGGATGCGAGAACCTTATTGATATAATCGCCCCCGACCTTTCTGATCATTTCAGTGGCAGCCGTATTGGATGAGTGGCGGATCATGCGGGTCATCGTTTTTCGTAAATCATCATCCAGTGCCAATTTTCCTTCGGCAATGCGTTCAAATGCGGCCAGAAGAATAGCAATCTTGGGTAGGCTGGCGGCATACATCATTTCGTCACCATTTACTTGTGCCATGCTTGGAGAAGAGGGGTCGGTAATGTCTATCAGGGTAACAGCAAGTCGTTTATCCCGGATTGCCCTGGTCAGGTGCAGGGATGCAATACGCTGCTCCAGCATCTGCTGCATTACTGGATTGGCCTGTTCGCGAACAGTGGGGTGAGTTTTCTTCATCGTCGTGGTTTTATGGCCACGCGGCTGATGTGAAGAGTGATCGATGGCGACAGATTTGTGGGGAACCAGCGTAAAGAAAAGCAGACCGGTCATTAAACGGAACCAGGATTTCATGGCCAAACGTGACTTGCGTGCCATATAAACACTCCCGCTGAAACGCCAGTCTCAGCTGTACAAGCTACTAAAGTATAGGCCATAATCGTTTGTCATGTCAAAGTGTCACTATCGGCCACTGCTTCGCTGTGCTCTGTTGTTTACGAACTTTTTCCTGATCATTGCAGCGCTTTATCACCTGAAGCCGGTCAGCCGTTCGATCTTTCTGGAGGCAGTAGGTAGTGAATATCTGCCCTACGTCTGGATAGCTACGGCCCTGGTTCTTGGCCTTATTGTCTCTTTCTACTACCGCCTGGTTGCACGCTTTTCACGATTGCATGTGGTCATTAGCACTGTGCTTATTATTACACTGTTGCTGGTTTTCTTTCGCCCACTGCTGATTCAGCCTGCACAGATCACTGCTTTCGCATTCTTCATCTTTGTCGACATTCTCAGTGTGGTGCTGGTGGAGCAGTTCTGGAGCATTACCAATACCGTCTACTCGGAAGAAGAGGGGAAGCGTTGGTACGCTTATATTGCAACCGGTGGGCTTGTCGGGGGTGTTGCTGGAGGGGTAGCTACAGGTGCCTTCATCAGGCATACCAGTTTGCAGAGCGTCGATCTTCTTCTGGTTGCTGCGGCGATACTGCTGGGGCTCATTGCACTCACGCTGGTGATGTATCGTACCGGTCTCTACAGATCGGAGCGTGGAGAGGGCGATGAAAGGCGTGTTGAGGAAGGCAGTTGGCGTGCAATCCTTGCCCACCGATACCTTAAACTGATTGCAGTGATTGTACTTCTTGCACAGGTGGTTGAGCCGCTGGTGGAGTATCAATTCATGACAGCCATTGAAGCGGCTATTTCCGGCAGGGAAGAGCGAACAGCGTATCTCGGTGACTTTTTCAGTCTGTTAGGGGTGGTTGCTATTGCTATCAATCTACTTCTCGTGCCGATAGTGCATCGATGGATGGGCGTGATCGCGGGTCTGACAGCGCAACCGCTTGCAGTGGTTATTAGTTCACTGTTCTACCTCTCTTCTCCCAGCCTTGCTGCCGGTGCCGCACTCAAGATCGCCGATCGTGGACTCTCTTATTCCATTAACCGTGCCTCAAAAGAGCTTCTCTATGTCTCTGTTAATCCACAGCTTATTTTTCAGGCCAAGGCCTGGATCGACATGTTTGGATACCGGTTGTTCAGGATATTGGGTTCACTGCTGATTCTGATATTAACACAGTGGCTTCCCAGCTCGGACCTGAGTTGGCTTGTTCTGCTGGTTTGTGTGATCTGGGGTGTGGCGCTGGTGATGTTACGCAGGGAACATGCAGAGAGAGTCTTGAAGAGGGACTGAAAACAGTCCGACAGCTTTTAAGCTTTCGATAAAATTATAGCAGTGACTACATTATCCGTTTGTGGGTATCTGCAGCCGCGATCTGCGGTGCAGCTGCATCAGCTGATGCAAAGCCGGCATGTTTAAAAATAATGTCGTCCATTTCGTGGATCAGGCTTGTCATCCACTGGCCACCTTTCGGATCATTGGCCAGTGCAACTGCGATATAACGGCGTCCATTATGTTCGATCAGGGCACTGTCGGCATGGTAGTTGCGCCAGCTTCCTGATTTTCTGTACATCTCTACCTCAGGATAATCCGCCATCAGCCCCTTCACAAATTTATGGTTGATGCCTGGTTTGGACATGATGGATTTCATTTCCCGCGAAGATTCGGGTGAAACGAGGCGGCCGGTTTCCAGCATATAATAGAATCTTGCGACCTGCAGAGCTGTTGCACCGTGGGAAAGATTGTGTAGCGGATCACGATGGAATGCTTTGCTACCAGCATACTCCTTACCGACCCAGAGGCCGCCATTGTGTCGTTTGTCATAAAGACGGTATTTGGGTGATGCCAGAACCTGATTGATATAATCCTTGCCCACTGCCCTGATCATGGTTGTGGCTGCCGCGTTGGAGGAGTGGCGGATCATATTTGTCATTGTCTGGCGCGTATCATCGTTCAGCGCCATCTTGCCCTCGGCAATACGTTCGAAAGCTGCCAGCAGGATGGCAATTTTAGGCAGGCTGGCGGCATACATCATTTCATCGCCATTGATCTGCGCCATGACTGGTGCAGATGGATCAGTAACATCCACAAGAGTGACAGACAGGCGTTTTTGTCGGACGGCTTTACTTAGATGGAGCTGTTTGACGCGCTGTTCGAGCCTCTGCTGCAAATCAGGGCTGGCTTGCTGGCGAATCAGAGGGCTTGAGAGATCAGCAGAGGTGGCAGAGCTGGGCATCGCAATCATCAGGCTACAGCATAAACTGAGCAGAATTTTCGATGTCATTGCTTGCCTCCTTTAAACTTAAGCGCCTGCATAATATTTGTGCATTGTGATTTGGCAACTACTAATATCACAGCAAAAATAGGGTCTTTACCAAAAAGTGTGCCTATTTGACGCACACTCTCACACGTGTCCAAATATAAAGAAGTGATCACGCTTACGATTTTTTAACTTTGCAGAGAGGTAAATTTTAAACAGCTATTCAGAGAACAGCGGTCCGAATTCCTGGTTGGATAGAAGTTGCTTTA
>Ga0316187_10002282_pt1 | contig 16689 bp, 13 predicted proteins | sample CroRivburrow1_MG_FD_204927 | JGI IMG/M metagenome (GOLD analysis project Ga0316187, IMG submission 204927) | Coastal sediment microbial communities from Maine, United States - Cross River worm burrow 1 | ecosystem: Environmental > Aquatic > Marine > Coastal > Sediment | place: USA: Maine... | reverse complement strand
TGCCGCACCGCTTCTGGATGCCGGAAAGCACCTGCTCATCGAGAAGCCGATCACCACGAAGTCTGATGAGGCGAGGCAACTCATCGAGCAGGCCGAATCGCTCGGCCTCACCCTCACAGTCGGCCACACCTTCCTCTTCAACGCCGGAGTTCGGGCCGTGAAGAGTCACATCGATGCGGGCAACGCCGGCAAGATTCACTACATGTACGCCCAGCGGACCAATCTGGGGCCGATCAGATACGACGTGAATGCTCTGTGGGACCTGGCTCCCCACGACGTGTCGATCTTCAATCATCTGCTCGACGGGGAACCAGAGTGGGTGAGCGCCGTCGGGTCGCGGCTGCTCGGCAGCGGCCGCCAGGATGTGGGCTTCGCCACCATCGGGTACGACGACGGTGTCATCGCTCACATCCACGTGAGCTGGGCGGACCCGTTCAAGGTCCGCCAAGCGGTCATAGTCGGTAGCGAGCAACGTATCGTCTTCAATGATTTGAGCCCTTCTGAGCCGGTGACGATCTACGAAAAGGGTGTGGCTCCCGGCACCGAAGATGTCCCGACCTACGGCGAGTACCCGCTGTTGATCCGCGACGGAGACATCATCAGTCCCAAGGTGGCGCCAAGTGAACCGCTCAAGAACCAGACCGCACATTTCTTGGACGTACTTGCCAACGGTGCCGATCCGATCTCGGACGGCTGGGTCGGCCTCAAGGTCGTTGAGGTTATGGAAGCCATCGACCGTTCAATTGAACTCAATGGAGCGCCGGTTCCGGTAGGCCGCCGGAACGGAGGGACCATATGATCCGATTCCGCGCGACCCCGGTTCATCAAAGCGCCACAGACAAGGAGCGATGGGGGCAGCATGTCACCTGACACACCGAGCCGGAAGGTTCCTTTCGTGGACCTTCGGGCCCAATACGAAACAATCAAGACGGAAGTCCAGGCGGAAATCAATGCCGTGCTCGACCGTGGCGACTTCATCCTGGGGGACAACGTCGCCCAATTCGAACGCGAAATGGCGGAGTTCTGCGAAGCCGCGCGGGCGGTCGGCGTCGATTCCGGGACATCGGCACTGGAGATGGCGTTACTTGCCGTCGGCGCGGGTGAGGGCGACGAGGTCATAACGGCGGCGAACACCTTCATCGCCACCACGCTGGCGATCTCGTACGTCGGCGCGGTGCCGGTGCTGGTCGAAATGGACCCAAACACGTTCCAAATCGACGTGACCCGGATCGAGGCCGCGATTACGGAGCGGACGAAGGCGATCATGCCCGTGCATCTGTACGGGCACCCTGCCGATATGGATCCGATTCTCGAAATCGCCCAGCGCCACGGCCTTCGGGTGATCGAGGACGCATCTCAATCGCACGGAGCCCGATACAAAGGTCGGCGTGTCGGCGCTCTCGGTGACGTAGGCGTCTTCAGTCTGTATCCGGCGAAGAACCTCGGCGCCTACGGTGATGCCGGCGTGATCGTGACCAACGATGACGCCATCGCCGACAAGATCCTGCTGCTGCGCAACTACGGATCGAGCGTGAAATACCACCATGAGATCAAGGGCTTCAACCGTCGCCTCGACACCCTCCAGGCGGCCGTGCTCCGGGTGAAGCTCCGGCACCTCGACGAGTGGAACGCCAGTCGCCGTAGCCATGCGGCAGCCTATGGGAACCTTCTGAGCGACCGGGCCGATACCGTCGCTCTCCCGCAGACAGCGGCGTACGCCGAGCCGGTCTTCCACTTGTATGTGATTCGGTGTGAAGAGCGCAACCGGCTCCAGGAGCATCTCGGGGCACGAGGGGTCTCCACGGTGATTCACTACCCGATACCGATTCACCTCCAGCCGGCCTACGCCGATCTCGGGCATCCCGCCGGCGCCTTCCCCACTACCGAGGCCTACTGTGACCGTATCCTGTCACTGCCGATGTTTGCCGAGCTCAGCGGCGACGACATCGACTATGTGTGTACAGCTGTGAGTGAGTTCGTTCAGGATGTGGAGCCCTCCACCGTTGCGTGAGGTCCGCGCCGGGGGAGGCGTCGTCGTGGCTCAGGCGGACAGGGCAAGGAGGGAGGATGGATAGGTACCTCGATGCCGCCATCCGCCTGCACGGCCATCTGCTCGCCAAGCATTGGAAGGGCGCCGCGCTTGTCGGGCCGGACCCCGGCATCCGGTTCAATGCCCGCGTTGGGCGCTTCATCAAGAGTTACCTTCCGATACTCTCGTGGCACGACGACCTGTCCTATGTCCAGGCGCAGGGCTACTGGATCATGGACAATTGGCTGCTCCATGACTTGACCGGTGATGACCAATACCGCGACCTGGCACTTGACGCCTCGCAGGGCCTCCTGGCTGCACAGAACTCCGAGGGCTACTGGCCCTACCCGAACCCAGAGTGGGCCGGCCGCATCGCCACCGTTGAGGGATGCTTCGGCGCCCTCGGGTTGCTCGAAAGCTATTCGCGGGTCGCCGAGCCTCCACTGCTCGATGGAGCACTCGCCTGGAACGAATATGTCGAGCAGGTGATCGGGTTCCGTCGCCAGGAGGACGAAGCCATGCTGGCGGTCAACTACTTCGCGCACCTGGGCGGTGCCGAAGGCGGAGTGCCCAACAACAGCACGCTGATGCTGTGGTTCCTGGCCCGCCTTTTCGAGGTGACTCGCGACGAGGGCTACCTGGGGCTTGCCGCTCCGATGGCCCGCTGGTTGGAGCACGTCCAAGTCGATTCAGGGGAATTGCCGTACCGAGTCGGCAGCCGAACCGCGGAAGGCCAGTTGCACTTTCTGTGCCACCAGTACAACGCTTTTGAGTTCATGGATCTGGCGAGCTACCAGCGGATCACCGGCGACGACTCGGTGATACCGATGATGGAGCGTCTCGCCGAATACCTGTCGACCGGCATCACCAAGCGAGGCTACGCCCGACACGACTGCAACAACGAGAGGATCGAAGTCGTGTATTACACGGCGGCTGTTGCCCAGGCGCTCAGCCAGGCAACGAGGTTGGGGTTCGGTGATCACTCGGAACTCGTCGAACGGGCCTACGCCCGTGTTTTGAAGCTGCAAAGGCCCGATGGCGGCTTCCGCTTCCACTCGCGGGCCAACTACCGGGTCCTGAGTGATCGACGGTCCTATCCCCGGTACCTTTCGATGATTCTGCACCACTTCTTGTTGGAGCATCGTGCCGAAACACTCCGCGGTCAGGACCGATGATGGCGTCAGATTCGGCCGGCGACCGGCCCGCAGAAGGAACCTCCGCGCAGAGTCCGCTGAAGGTGGCGTACGTCCTGCACCGGTTTCCCTACCTCACCGAAACCTTCATCGCGCGCGAGATGCACTGGATTCGCGAACATGGCGTCGATCTGACGATCTTCTCGTTGATGCCACCGAAACACACGTTTCGTTCCCGGCAGGCGGAAGATCTGGTGGCCCTGGGGCGGTATAGCCCGGTATTCTCCTGGCGGGTTGCCCGGTCCCAACTGCACTTCCTGACGCGAACCCCCCTCCGGTACCTTCGAGCCTTCGGCCGATTGATCTGGCAGACGTACCGAGAACCGAAAGTCCTGTTGTTGATGATGAGCCTCTTCCCGAAGAGTGTGTACTTCGCTCACGAGATGAAGAGTCTGGGCATTGATCACATTCACGCCCATTTTGTCTGGATCGAAGGCATCGCGGCCGGCGTTGCCAAGGATCTTCTGGGGGTTACCTTCTCGATTCACCCGCATGCTTTCGGATTGTTCAGTCGAAACCAGCGTGACGTTCGCCACGAGCTGGAGAATGCTTCGCATGTGGTCACGATCTCGGAATACCACCGTCGCTACATAGGCGATCTGGCCCCGCAGGTCACTCCTGGAGGCATCGACGTTGTCCATTGCGGCATCGAACCGGATCGCGTCCAGCCCCCCGATCGCCGCCCGACCAACGTCCCGCTGCGGATTCTGGCGGTGGGCCGGGCGGTGGAGAAGAAGGGCCACGAGTATCTCATTGCGGCCTGCGCCGAGCTGCTGGCTCGAGGGCGGTCGTTGCGATGCGACCTGGTTGTCGGCCGGGGCGGGCGCCGGGAACAACTGGAGGCCCAAATCGCTCGGCTCGGCGTGAGCGAGGCAATCACGCTCCTCGACACGCGAGACGAGGATGGCATCTTCGAGCTACTGCGGGAGGTCGACATCTTTGCCCTCCCATGCGTCGTCGCCGAGTCCGGTGACCGCGATGGTATTCCGGTGTCGCTCATGGAAGCCATGGCTTGTGAGGTACCCGTAGTGAGCACTCCGGTGACGGGGATTCCGGAGCTCGTCGTGGACGGTAAGACTGGGCTCATCGTCCCCGAGCGTGATGTCACAGCTCTCGCTGATGCGCTCGACCGTCTGCTCGCCGACGAGGAGTTGAGAACTCATTTGGGCACCCAGGGGCGGGTCAAGGTGCTCGAGGAATTCAACGTTCAGGTCAGCGCTACCAGAATGGCCGAGATCTTCCGGACGGTCAGCAGGGAGCGTGTCGGGTGAACCGAGAAGAACGGATTCGAGCCGCGGTGGGACAATCGGCAGACGACTTCTCCAGGAGGTCGGGCCACCAGACAAATATGAGGGGATCGGCGTCGTGAGAATAAGCCTTCTTGGGCTTGGCTATGTGGGCACCGTGACGGCGGCATGTCTGGCCGCCATGGGTCATGATGTCATCGGCGTTGAAATCAACCAGCGCAAGCTGGACACTCTGAGGTCGGGCCGCGCCCCGGTAATCGAACCAGGACTCGATCAACTGGTGGCGGAGTCCACAGAGTCCGGCCGCCTGGAAGTTACCGATGATGTCTTCGACGCGGTCGGTCGTAGCGACCTCACCATGGTGTGCGTCGGCACCCCCAATCGTCCCAATGGCAGCTTGGATTTGACCGCCGTCGAGCACGTTTGCCGCCAGATTGGGGAGGCGATCGCATCCACTGCCGCCTATCACGTGACCGTCATTCGCAGCACCGTGTTACCGGGCACTGTGCGTGATCGCCTCATCCCTGTCGTCGAGGCCGCGTCCGGCAAGGTTGTCGGCGGGGGGTTCGGCGTTGTGATGAATCCCGAGTTCCTGCGCGAGGCGAGCGCTGTCGCCGACTTCTACGGCCCGAGCGTCACTGTGATTGGGGAGTTCGATGAGAAGAGCGGTGCAACCGTCGAGGAGATCTACCGCGACATCGATGCCCCGGTGGTGCGCGTGTCGCTCGAGACGGCCGAGATGGTCAAGTACGCCAACAATGCGTTCCACGCGACCAAGGTGACCTTTGCCAATGAGATCGGCAATCTCGCCAAGGCTCACGGCGTCGACGGGCGGGACGTCATGGAGATCCTGTGCCAAGACAACCAGTTGAATATCTCGTCTGCATATCTTCGTCCCGGGTATGCATTCGGGGGATCCTGCCTTCCGAAGGACACGCGGGCGCTGGTGTATAGAGCCAAAGAGAGAGACGTCGAGTCTCCGCTCCTCGCCTCGCTGCTGCCGAGCAACGAGATTCACACGCGGCGGGCCGTCGAATCAGTTGAGAACTCGGGACGGCGAAAGGTGGGGATTCTTGGTCTCAGCTTCAAGGCAGGCACCGACGACGTGAGGGAGAGTCCGATGGTGCCCCTGGTGGAGACGCTTGTCGGCCGGGGATACGACGTGGCCGTCTACGACGAGCATGTGAGGCTGAGCAAACTCGTCGGCTCGAACAAGTCATTCCTCGAAGAGGAGATTCCCCACATCGCATCCCTCATGAAGAGCGACTTGCAGGCAGTCATAGACGAGAGCGAGGTGGTGGTGGTCGGCAACAACACGGAGGCATTTCGAGCCGTACCGGGGCTCCTGCGCCGTGATCAAATGTTGCTCGACCTGGTCGGCCTGGAAGGCGGATCGGACGCGACACAGGGGGAGTATGAGGGCATCTGCTGGTAAACGAGTTCTCATGCTCCTGGAGAACAACCCGTATCCCCAGGACGGCAGGGTACGCCGCGAAGCGCAGTCGCTGACAACGGCCGGCTATCGGGTGACCGTTATCAGCCCGGCCGGCTCGGGTCAGCTCGGGTCTGAGAGCGTCGCCGGGGTACAGGTGTACCGCTACCCGGCCCCCAAGGAGCGCGACGGCTTCCTTGGATACCTCCTCGAGTACGGCTACTCAATGGCGGCCAGCGCGCTCATTACGTTCTATGTGTTCGTTCGCTCGGGCTTCGACGTGATCCACGCCCACAATCCGCCCGACACGTTCGTGCTGGTTGCGGCCTGGTACAAACTGTTCGGCAAGAAATTCGTATTTGACCACCATGATCTGTCTCCCGAGATGTACGACGCCCGGTTCGAGGGACGCGCCAACCCGGCAGTGCATCGGGCGCTGCTTTTGTTCGAGAAGCTCACGTTCCGGATGGCCGACCACGTGATTTCCACCAATGAGTCATACAAAGAGATGGCCATCGGGCGCGGCGCTATGGCCGAAGATCGGGTCACGATCGTGCGCAACGGGCCCCAACTCGATCGGGTTGCCCCCGTCGAGGCCGATCCACAACTGCGGGATGGCGCGGCCACGGTGATGGGCTACGTCGGCGTGATGGGACCCCAGGACGGTGTCGACTATCTCATTCGAGCACTAGATATCCTGTCGAACGAGCTTGGCCGCGCCGATTTCAGGTGCTACATCGTCGGCGAGGGGAGTGAAGTCCCGAGCCTGAAAGCGCTCGTCACAGCTCGCGGTCTGGACGAGGTGGTCCGCTTCACCGGCCGGGTCTCCGACGAGGAGCTGATGCGTGTGCTCTCCACTGCCGACATTTGTGTAGACCCTGACCCGCTCAGTCCGTTCACCGATCGTTCGACCATGATCAAGATGACGGAGTACATGGCCATGGGCAAGCCGATCGTCGCATTCGATTTGAAGGAGCATCGGCGCACCGCGGCCGACTCCGCCGTGTACGCCACTCCGAACGACGAGTCGGACTTTGCCCGGCTCCTTGCCGAGCTCATGGACGATCCCGACAAGAGGCGTCGTATGGGCGAGGCCGGGCGGCACCGCGTCGAGACGGAGTTGGCCTGGCAGTACCAGGAACGCAGGCTGGTCGACGCCTACAACCAGCTCTTGTCGCTGGGAGCCTGAAATCACAATGGCGCCAACTGCAGGCACGCCCGCCAGTCACCTACAGAGAATCGTGGTGGACCCGCTGACCGATCCCAAATGGGAGGCGCTCGTCAGGCAGGCACCGACAGACGTCTTTCATTCACCGCAGTGGCTTCGCGTGTTGGCCGCCACCTACGGATTCGCGCCGCGGGCAGCGATCCTCGTCGACGAGGGTGGGCAACCGGTGGCAGGCATGCCGTATTGCGTGATCGAAGGTATTCCTACGCGCAGAATCGCCGCCCCTCCGTTCTCGGATTTCTGCGATCCGATCGTGGCCGATACCGCCCAGTGGCAAGAGCTGGTTGGCCCGTTGCTGGAGGAGGGGTGTCGGCTAACAGTGCGGTGCCTCCATAACGAGATTCCAGTTCGGGACGGTCGTGTCCCGGCCGTCGATCGGGCGAAGTGGCACGGCCTCGACCTCACGGCGGGAGCCGACACAATCTGGCAGGGATTGCACGGGTCGGCCCGTCGCGCCGTGCGCAAGGCGCAGAACGCCGGTGTGGTGGTTCGGCCGGCAGAGAACCTCGAAGACCTACGGTCGTTCTACGAGCTTCATCTCAAGATACGCAAGTACAAGTACCGTCTCCTGGCGCAGCCCTACAGCTTCTTCGAAAACATCTGGGATGAGTTCGGCGTCCCGGGCAACGGATCACTGTTGGTTGCCGAGCATGAGGGCAAGATTGTCGGCGGCGTCTTCTTCCTGCAGTGGAAGGGCGTGCTGTATTACAAGTTCAACGCCTCAGACCCGGACCTCGTCTCGGTACGTCCCAACGATCTCGTCATTTGGTCCGCCATCGATGACGCCTCGGCGAAAGGCCTCGTCAAGTTGGATCTGGGCCTCAGCGATTGGGATCAGGAAGGTCTCATCCGGTACAAGCGGAAGTACGCGTCGGAGGAGAAGACCATCTCATTCCTCCGCCATGAGCCTCCGGGCGGTGAGTCTACGCAAGCGGCCCATGTGCGGGCGCTTCTGCCCGTCCTTACCGATCTGCTCACCGATGAAGGGGTGCCGGACGCCATCACGGAGCGAGCGGGAGATCTTCTCTACCGCCTATTCGCGTGACAGTTCGGCAGTACGGAGAGGCGCGGCCGGCGGCCCCGATTTTCACAGCTAGTCGCTGGAATCCCGACTGAGCGGTTTAGCGCAGTGGAGGATGGTTTCGTCGGGCAGCAGCCCGTATCTCTCCATGGCCTGGCTGTCGATCTCGTCGCCGCGATCCATTGTGACCACAAATCCACAAGCCTCGAGGCGATCCACCACGTCGTACCCGTAGTAGCGAACGTGGCTCCGCTCGCCGAAAGCCGACTCGCGTGCCTCTGGTGTTGTGATCGTGGGGTCCTCGAACGTTGGTTGGTCGAGCATCACCGGAACGGTTATCAGCGCCCATCCGCCGGGTTTCAGAACGCGGTACAGCTCCTGCATCGCGCTCCGATCATCGTCGACATGCTCGAGAACATGAATACAGATGACAGCGTCGAAGGAGCCGCCGCCCAATGGCATCGAGCTGACGTTGGCCTGCACATCGAGGTGCGGGCGTTGCTCGATATCGAGACCGACGTAGTCGATGTCTGCCGCACGAGATAGTCGGCGGGAGAGCGCAAACCTCGGGGAGATGTGAAGGAGGCGCCGCCGCTGCGTGAACAGATCGGTGCGCTCCTCGAGATACAGCCAATCCCGACGATGCCTCGCCTTCGAGTTGCATCGGGGGCAGAACCCGTGATGCCTGGCCCGAAGCGAGGAGCCTCCCTTCGTGAATGTTCGCAGTCGCCAACGACAGCAAGGGCACTCATATCGACGTCCAACGAACGGCACCGCCCGGATTGCCAGCGCCGCATCCACAATCATCGCCCCGAATCGAGTCCGCATGAGTTCGGAAATCATGAGCGCCACCCTCCGCACGGCGCGGCGAGCCTAGTAGGCAGTCGGTGGCGCAACGGCGGCTGACTTCCTTGTGGTTCGCCAGCCACCGCCGCACTACCGGCCGAGGCGCGGTGGAGAACTGCTACTTTGGGCGTGGTGGCCAGGGCAGGCTCGGGGGATTGATCGATGGCAATCTTGATACACCGGTGGACGTCCTGCTCGCTGGGAACTCTCTCCGATGGGCGTGCCAATGAAGCCTGAGCGACACACAGCCGGGCTCGGCCGGACTCCCCATGAATTCGTGGTGTCGGAATCCCTCGATATCGAGGGATGGGACGACTTCGTCTCTCAACATGAGGTCGGACATCACGTCCAGTCCACAGCGTGGGCTCGTTTCCAGCGGCTCCGCGGATGGACGCCGGTTCGCATATTCGCGCGAAGCGGCGATTCACTCATTGCCGTCGCGCAGATTCTGACGAAACGCGCGTCGGTCTTCGGCCATGTCGGCTACCTCGACCGAGCGCCTCTCGTCGATCCCGGTCATCTCGAGGTGCTTCCGTCGATGATTTCGGCGATCCAGGCTCTAGTTCGAGAGCGGTCCGTGAGGATCTTGGTGTCGCAACCGTCATCTGAAGATGCGGCGTCGGTCATGGCGGACGGCGGATTCAGTCGAACCGACTTGATCATTACCCTCCCGGCGACAGTCCGCGTTGATCTCACATCCGACATCGACGACGTTCTGGCCGGGATGAAGTCGAAGACCCGGTACAACGTTCGAAAGGGTCTGCGGTCCGGCCTCACTGTGCGCGAAGGCAATCGCTCCGACGCCAGGTTGTTCCACGAAATGCTGGACGCGACGGCCCAAAGACAGCATTTCGAATCGAGCTCGATCGAGTACGTCGAGGGCCTCTGTGACGCTTTGGGCACGATGTTCATCGCTGAAGACGGGACGGGGCCCGTTTCAGCCGTTCTCCTGGTGGCGTTCGGCAGCGTGGTCGTATACAAGCGTGGGGCCTGGTCGGGCCGCGCAGGCAAGCTCCATCCGAATGAACTTCTTCATTGGACTGCCATGCAGTGGGCCAAGGAGCGCGGCTACGACAAGTACGATTTTGATGGCATCGAACCGGAGATTGGCTGTCTGGTTCTCGAAGGTCGTCCCATTCCACCCGACGCAGTCCGCGGCGTGACGAGGTTCAAGCTCGGATTCGGCGGTGACGTTGTCATGTTGCCGAGTGCCCTGATATATATTCCCAACAGGTTTCTCCGGTTTGGTCACGACAGCGTCTTTCGGCGGTTGAGCGGGACGAAGCTCTCGAAGCGCGTCGTCAAGTGGATACAAACCCGATGACTCGAAAGGTGCGGGGTCCCGTCGTAGACCTAGATCGACCGCACGCGGTCGTAGCCGGTCTCGATTCGATGCAGGGCCTGCAGACGGCGCGCATCCTGGCCGCTCGCGGAATCCCTGTGATCGGCACATCAGAGCAGCGCAAACACCCCGCGGCCCGGTCGAGGAGTTGCCAACGGGTTGTGATCGCAGAGACCGATGACCAGCTCATATCCGAGCTGGAACGCCTGGGGTCATCGCTGACGAGAAAGGCAGTCCTCTTCCCATGCAAGGACGGGATTGTCAGAGCGGTTTCCAAGTCCCGGGACCGGCTGTCGAGCGCCTACGAGATCGTGCTACCGCCACACGACATCGTCGAGATGCTGATGGACAAGGACAGGTTCGCCGCATACGCAGAGGCGCACGGGTACTCGATTCCTTTGACCAGGAAGGTGTCCAACCGGGCAGAGTTCGAAGAATCGGTTCGCGACCTCCGATATCCCTGCGTGATCAAGCCGGCTTACCGATCACCGACGTGGGCGGCCAATACGGTCGAGAAGGCTTTTCTGGCGGGGGACGAGGCCCAGCTCCGGTCAGTCTATGATCGGTGCTCGGCTTGGTCGGAACGGCTGATCATCCAGCAATGGGTTCGCGGCGATGAATCGGATCTGTTCTCCTGCAACGTCTATTACACCCGGCGCGGGGAGCCGGCCGTCACGTTCGTCGCTCGCAAGCTGCGGCAATGGCCGGTCGACACCGGCCAGAGCTCCCTGGGAGAGGAGTGCCGCAACGATGCCGTCCTCGACGTCACCCTCGATCTATTTGGACGGATCGGTTACTCGGGTTTGGGATATCTCGAGGTCAAGATCGATCCAACCGACGACGAGCTATACATCATCGAACCCAATGTCGGTCGCCCTACCGGCCGCTCGGCGATTGCCGAGGCCGGCGGCGTCGAATTGCTGTACACGATGTACTGCGACGCAGTCGGTTTGCCGTTGCCCGAGGCGCGGCGGCAGATATATCGGGGTGTGAAGTGGATCCATATCCGGCGGGACTTGCAGTCGGCCGTCGTCAAATGGCGGCGGGGCGATTTGACGATCGGAGGGTGGTGGGCGTCGATTCGAGGGCCCAAAACGTTTGCCGTGTTCTCTCTGCGTGATCCACTGCCCTTTTGGTTGGACATATGGGATACGATTCTGTTGGTGGTGCGCGGCAGAAGATTCTCATGACCGCGACAGTGCACCCGATCGGGATCTGGTGCCGTTTCGGGGAGGGGTAGGTCGACTGTGCGGGCGATAACACACATCCACACGCGCTACTCCTGGGATGGCAACCTCGCGCCCTCGCGCCTGATCGATGCGCTCGTAGACATCGACATCGACCTGGCAGTGGTCAGTGATCACGACAGCTTTCAAGGTGCGCTCGACTGCAGGCAACTGATCGGCGAGCGTGCCCTTGCCCTACAGGTACCCGTCGCCGCCGAGATTCGGACCGATCGCGGTGACGTCATCGTGATCCTCGAGAACGCCGGCGGATCACTCCCGCCGATCCATGAGCTCAAAGAGTGGCACCGCCTGGTGCCCGCGGTGCGAGACCTAGAGGGGCTGATCTGGCTGGCACACCCGTACCGGGGCCATGAATTTGTCGAAGAGCTGGCCGCAGCGGCCGATGTTCTGGAAGTGTTTAACGCCCGGTGCTCGGCAGAGGAGAATCGAAACGCAGCCTTGTTGGGCAGCCGCCACGATCTCATCCCCGGCTACGGCGCCGACGTTCACCGCAGAGCGGAGATCGGTGGTTGCGTAGTCGAATACGAGGACCGGGGTTCGGTCATCGAGACGCTGCGCGTTGCACCGAACCCATTGGCGGCCCGGCGCACCCCGCAAAGCAGCATCATGTCGGCCGAACTCACCTACGCCATGAAGCGGCGCCGCCCGGCGAAGATGGCCTACTCCGCCCTGCGCTGGGCCCAATACCGCAAACGGGAATCGGTGGAGAGGCGGCAAACATGAAAGGGTCGGGCCCGCTCGCCTGTGTTATCGGCGACATGGACATGGTTCGCCCCCTCGGCCTCGCAGGCGTTCGGGTAGTGGCAGCCGGATGGACCGGACCTGAGACCCGCTGGTCGCGCTACACGGTGGATCACATCGAGCTCCCGGATCTCTGGGAGGAGGGCGCGGCCACGGTGGCTGCCCTCGTGCGTTTTGCACGGCGCCAGGAGGAGCGACCCGTGCTGTTCTATCAGAATGACCCATCCGTTCTGCTCATTTCCCGCCACCGCCAAGAGCTTGCCGACCACTTCGCATTTGTTGTGCCCGATGCCGATCTGGTCCTAGACCTGGTCGACAAAGCGCGCTTCACCGAGCTCGCCCTGCGCCACAACTTGCCAATACCGAGGACTGCGCTCACTCGGGGGGGCGAATCCAACCCCAACTTGGCCGACCTCTCATACCCGGTGATCGTCAAGCCGGTACTGCGCAAGGACACCACCGAGACCTGGAATCCGGTTGCGGGCAGTGCCAAGGCCCGCTCGGCGGGCTCCGCCGCTGAGTTGGCCGCGCTGCTTTCCCGCCACGAGCTCGAAGGAGTTCCCTTGGTCGTGCAAGAGGCAATCCCCGGCCCTGAAGACCGGATCTCCAGCTACCACGCCTTCATCGACGAAGCGGGCACGACTCGAGGGGAGTTCACCGGCCGCAAATTCCGGACATGGCCGGGACAGTTCGGCCAGTCCACTGCGGTGGAGATCGTGGCCCAGGACGATGTTCGCGCCCTCGGTCGCGAGATCCTGCACAAACTGGAATTCACGGGCGTCGCCAAGGTCGACTTCAAACGTGACGATGACGGTCACCTCCTCCTATTTGAAATCAACCCGCGGTTCAGCCTGTGGCATCACCCGGGGGCCGTTGCGGGCGTCAATATTCCAGCGCTCGTCTACCGGTCGCTCACAGGCTCGGCCGTTTCTGCCTCCGAAGCCCGGAGCGGCATTTGCTGGTGCAACCTGTGGAACGATTGGCGGGCGGCGCGCGCCCAGGGTGTCGGGCCGATCGAATGGCTCCGATTCGCAGCAGCGGCCGATGCCCGCCGAGCCGCCCATCTCGATGACCCGGGCTCGACTGTGGGCGCCCTGGCGTACGTGCTGCGAGACAAGCGGAGAGAATCCAAGCGCTGATCGGGGGTAGTGATGGGTGCTAGCTTTGCCGGCGGAGGTGGGGTCTTTTGGAAACCGTGATCATTAGAGGTGCCCGCAGCCAGTTTCGTGAGATCGAGGTAGTGGAGTCTTGCGCAACCGGGGGGCTCGGCGCGCTGCTGTGGCTCGGCGGGGTCGTCAAGGGAGGCACCTTGTGACCGCGGTCGCCTTGATCGGTGGCGACGGTGCCGGCAAGACCACCTTGGCGGAAGCACTCGTGGATCGTTTCCCTAAGCGGGTCGACTATCTCTACATGGGGACGAACGCGGCATCTTCGAACTTTGCTCTACCGTCGACAAGATTCGTTTACGCCCTGAAGGTGAGACTGGAACGTCAGGCTCGTCGGAAAAGGGGAGAGGCAACGAGCGGGCCGATCTCGCTTCACGGGATCGAACACCGGAGAGATACCCGCGGACATCTCTGGGCCGCGGCCCGGTTGGCGAATCGGGTCGCCGAGGAGACCATGCGCCAGATCGTATCTTGGGTCTATCAGGCGCGCGGTTCCGTGGTTGTGTATGACCGGCACTTCCTCTTTGACTTTTCGAGCGAGAATGACCAGCAACGCAGGCTGTCCGAGCGGCTCCACATGTGGTTTCTGGAGCATGTGTACCCCAAGCCACACCTCGTACTCTTCCTCGATGCGCCTTCGAGCGTCCTCTACGACCGTAAGCATGAAGTGCCCGAGGACTACCTTGATGGAAGACGAAGGGTCTTTCTGCAAAGGGGATCGAGCATGGCGAGATTCGCACTAATCGATGCCACTGAGCCTCCGGAGAAGGTATACGAAGACGCGGCCGGGATGATCATGACACTCCTCGAGGGCAGATCGAGGTGGTGGAGGAGACCCCCTAGAGACCGCACCCGCATGGGAGGTAGCTGATGTCGAAGGCCGGACAGTTCCGGACTCTATTGGAGTCAGATCAAACCGAGTTCATCCTCGAAGCCCATGACGGCCTCAGCGCCAAGATCGTCGAGGAGGCCGGCTTCAAGGGGATCTGGGGGAGCGGGTTGGCGATGGCGGCCTCGATGGGTGTCCGCGACAACAACGAAGCGAGCTGGACCCAGGTTCTCGACGTGGTGGAATTCATGGCGGACGCGACCACGATCCCGATCCTGCTCGATGCCGACACCGGTTACGGGAATTTCAACAATGTGCGTCGGCTCGTGGCCAAACTCGAACAGCGGGGCGTTGCCGCGATGTGTCTCGAGGACAAGCTTTTTCCCAAGACGAATTCCTTCATCGGAGGAGATACTCAACCGCTCGCCAACATTGAAGAATTCGCGCTCAAGATCAGAGCCGCAAAAGATTCGCAGGTGGATCCCGCTTTCTCGGTCGTCGCCCGCGTCGAAGCCTTCATTGCCGGCTGGGGGCTCGACGAAGCACTGAAAAGAGCGCACGCCTACCGGGAGGCCGGTGCGGACGCCATTTTGATCCACAGCAAAGAACCGGATGCGCGACAAATCACAGAGTTCATTGAAGAGTGGAACGGTGCGAGCCCCGTCGCGGTCGTCCCAACTATGTACCCCCGGACGCCGACCGAGCACTTTCAGGCCATCGGCGTCGGCATCGTCATCTGGGCTAACCATATGCTGCGAGCCAGCATCACCGCGATGCAAGAGGCAGCCCGCAAGATTCATGAATCGCGGTCGCTGATGTCAGTCGAAAGCAAGGTCGCACCGCTTGCCGAGGTGTTCCGACTTCAGGACGCCGCCGAGCTCGCGGCCGCAGAGCGTCGCTATCTGCCGCCCTCCGGTGCTCACTAGAGCTAAACGGAGAGAACGATCACAGAGCGAGCCTCCGGCCGATGGAAGGAGTATCGCCCTGAGAGGTCGGCTGAATGCTAAACGATGGGTTCTTCCGATATCCGGCGTTCTCGCAGCGGCGGGCCCAGTGGTGACCTCGTTAGCATTCTGCCTGGCTATCGTGATTTCAAGCACGTACGAGGATTATGGATCTCAAGACGCTTATATCCGTTCTCGCCCGCCGTAAGAGGACGATAATCGTCACCCTGCTGGCGACGATGCTGTTGACGGCGATCGGGTTGAGCTCCGTGACCAAGACCTATACAGCGTCAACGACGCTCCGGTTCACGACCTCGGTGAGTGGGTCACTGACCGCCGTTGACTACGAGGTCGATTTCGCGGACCGCCTGATGAACACGTACTCCGAAATCGCCGCTAGTGCTCCGATACTCGATGACATAACAGTGAAACTCGACCTCGTGGAACCGCCCGAATTCGATGTCGCGATCATGGCCAACACCGAGCTCATCAGGATCGAGGCATCGCACAGTGACCCTGAGTTGGCGGCCAAGATGGTCAACACCCTGGCCGAGCGTCTCATTGAGGAAGTTGACCTGGCGGCACGTTCCGGAGAGGCAACCAATGCGGCTTTGACCGTGCAGCTCACGCAGCTCGAATCTGATCTTGTCGAGGCTCGCCGGGATTACGAATCCATGGTCGCCACGGCACTTCCCGGGTCGCCCGAGCTGGCCGTAGCGGCCCGGCGTCTCGAGGATTCCCAGGATCGGTATGCGACTCTGCTGCTTCAAGTGCGAACCAGAGACGCCATCCAGGCGAATTCGCTGACCGTAATCGACCCGGCAGTTGCGCCGATCTCGCCTTCGGCTCCACGGTCACGGTTGCTGCTGGCGATGGCGGGCGTGGTCGGCCTCCTCGGAGGCCTTGGGCTCGCCTTCCTGGAGGAGAATTTCGACTCGACCCTGTACTCCGTGTCGGAGATCGAAGCGCTGGCGCACGACTCCGCTCCCATCCTTGGTTTGATTCCGCGGCTCAAGGGTCGCGAATTGCGCAACGCTCAACGAGGCGGCGATGAGCGTCGGCGATTGATGGGCCGGCGGCGAGCAGCTGTGTTGCCTATGCGGGGTGGTTCTCTGGAAGTCGAAGAGGGGTTCCGTCGTCTCCGTGCCTCGATTGCGGCAGTTCACTCGAGCGACGATATCGAGTCACTGATGATCGTCAGCGCCGAGCAGGGCGCCGGGAAATCGACCGTGGTGGCTCACCTGGCACGGTCATTCGCGATGGCCGGGAGGCGTGTTGTTGCGGTGGACTGCTGCGCGTCTTCCCCGACGCTGGGGGAGATCTTCGACGTGCCCAATCATCTTGGGCTTTTCGATGTGAAACCCACAGGCGGGGTTCCGGCCGACGTCGTCCAACGGACCGAAGTTCCGTACCTCGATGTCATC
>Ga0316187_10002280_pt1 | contig 16690 bp, 17 predicted proteins | sample CroRivburrow1_MG_FD_204927 | JGI IMG/M metagenome (GOLD analysis project Ga0316187, IMG submission 204927) | Coastal sediment microbial communities from Maine, United States - Cross River worm burrow 1 | ecosystem: Environmental > Aquatic > Marine > Coastal > Sediment | place: USA: Maine... | reverse complement strand
CGCTCGACCCGGTGTTCGAGATGTTCGAGGTGTACCAGACGCGCGCGCGCGAGCGCTTGAAATTCGCCCTGACCCAGCTGGAGACCGAGCCGGATTTCTCAATTGATGAGACCTACCGCTTCGACCGCTCAGAAGAAGCCTGGGCCGAGTCTTCGGCGGAGCTGGACGAGATTTGGCGCCAGCGCGTCAAGAACGACGCCCTGAGTTTGGAGCTCGAGGAAGAACCCTGGGAAAAAATCCAGGAGGTCCTCACGAAGCGCTACAAGGGCTACCTGCGCCGATTGAACCAGGTGAACAACGATGATGTGTTCGAGCGTTTCATGAACTCGTTCGTGCACACGCTCGACCCACACTCCAGTTATCTGTCGCCACGCAACTCCGAGGAATACCGGATTCAGATGAGCCTGTCGTATTTCGGCATTGGTGCATCGCTGCAGACAGAAGACGACTTCGTCAAGATTGCGGGAATTATTCCGGGTGGCCCTGCAGCCATCGACGGTTCCCTCAAGCCGGAAGATCGTATTACGGGAGTCGGCCAGGGAGTCGATGCCGAAGTCGTTGACGTGATCGGCTGGCGTCTTGACGACGTGGTCGAGCTGATTCGCGGGCCGGCCAACTCGGTGGTACGCCTCGAAATCATCCCGGCCAACTCACTGCCCGGCAGTCCCAAGAAATTCATCGATTTGACGCGCGACCAGGTCAAGCTCGAAGAGCAGGCGGCCAAGAGCGAAATCGTCAAGATTCCACGCGACGGACGTGAGTGGTCTATCGGCGTCATCGACGTACCGAGCTTCTATCGCGACTACCGCGCGTTGAGCAATGGCGACAAGAATTACACGAGCACGACCAAAGACGTCAGGCGCCTGATCGAGGAACTCGAGGTTGAGGGTATCGACGGCCTGGTCATCGACCTGCGCGGCAACGGCGGGGGCCACCTGACTGAAGCTACCGCTCTGTCAGGCCTGTTCATCGACAACGGGCCGGTTGTACAGCTACGCAACTCGAATGGCCGCATCAGTCGCCTCGACGATCCCGACCCGGTTGCAAGGGTAGCCTACAACGGCCCGCTCGCAGTACTCGTTAATCGTTACAGCGCATCCGCCTCGGAGATCTTCGCTGCCGCAATTCAGGATTACGCCAGGGGCGTGATCGTCGGCCAGCAGACCTTCGGCAAAGGTACCGTGCAAAACCTGTATTCGCTGGACCAGTACCTGCGCAGCCAGGACGACGAGGGCTTCGGGCAACTAACACTAACGATTGGCAAGTATTACCGCGTAACGGGCGAGAGCACCCAGCACCGCGGTGTGGACCCTGACATTTCGTTGCCGTCACATATCAATGCCGAGCTCGTTGGCGAGAGTGTGCGTGACAGCGCCCTGCCCTGGGACACAGTGCCAACAACACGCTTCCGCGCCGGGAAGCCACTGGATAGCACAATCGAGTCGCTCACTGTCTCACACGCGGAGCGCGCGAAAGACGACCCGAATTTCCGGTTCCAGGTGGACGTCGTCCAGGCCGCGGAAGAAATGACAGCCAAAAAAACCCTGTCACTTAACAAAGAAGCGCGCCGCAAAGAACGTGAAAATGAGCTGCAGCGCCAACTGGACCGCGAAAATGAGCGTCGTCTGGCACTGAATCTGGAGCCGATTGCCAGTCTCGACGATATCGAGGATGACGACTTTCCGGATATCCTGCTGGAACAGGCTGCCGACATCGTTACGGATCTGGCAACCATGCGCGAAATCGCGCTGAAACCGCCCCAGACAGCGCAGGTGGATCCCTGATCTGACCGCGGCTGAGCTGGCTTGACCGACTAATTCGAGGTGTTATACTCGACTATAACACCGCGACGATTGCCGAGGGTAATCACCGATAGGGGGAATGCCATGGCAGTACGACAAACAGCGTCGAAGCAAAGCGAAATCGCTGCAACCCTGGCGCTCCTGGCGCTGGGCGCCTGGTACTCCGCGCCGGCGTTGGCCGCCTCTGACCACGACATCCTCTGCGAAGAAAGCCACAGCGCAACCCTCCAAGTTGCCAGGAACGAGCTTATCCCAAGACCTGTCAGCCATGATGTCGACTCATCGCATATCGCCGACATGACCTCGAGCAGCAGCGATATCCTGTCGAAAGACCCTGTGCTCAAGAAACGTGTAGATGCGACCGTTCGTGAGGTTTTCGCTGACACCGAAAGTGAGCCGCTCACCGAGGCAGAGACCGCGGGCGAGCCGGACGACAACGATATCCTGGAGCCTCACGCCCCTCGCATGAGTGACGGTCAGTTTGCACGCTTCAAGCGGCAGATGTACCGCAAAGACATCTAGGGCCTTGCCGCTAAGAACCTAGCGGCTCATAACCTTGGCAACCCCGAAGTAGTTCTCCCCGAGAAGGTTCGCGTCTGCCTGGCGCACGACGCCGTTGGCGTCGATATCGAACAATGTAGCAACGCTTCCAGGCGCCGGCACGGCGTCATCACCATTGCGGAATACCGCGTTCTTCGCGATCAGCTTGGCTCGTTTCTTCAGTATCTCGACCGATTCCCCCGCCTGCTCCACCGCTTCCCTGCGCGTGGCCAGAAGCTCAAGCAGCTCATCACAACCTGCTTTGCTGCCATAATTCACGGCACCCACGCTCTTCTCACGCGCCTCTTTCGAGAGAGCCGCGAGGTTGTCCTCGGCGTACTGAATATAAAGCTGCTGAGCAAATGACAGGACCATGAGATTAATCGAGCGTTTCGCCGCGATATCGAGCCCCTCATGAGGTGGTGGCTCGAGCTTCTCGATTCGCTCCAGCTCCAGCAGGAGTTCCTGCTCTTTGGCGTGTGCCTGTGAGATCGATGCCTCGATCTCTTCGACGGAATCGGCCTGCGAGCGACCGTGAAGCATTTTTGATATGCCGCCCATGGTCGTGAGTTTATGGCGTTCCGCCTGCAGCTGGTCTTCGAGAAGCTGCAGCCGCAATCTATGCTTGCCTATCCGGGCTTCGATCTCATCCGTTTCAAGCTGGCGCCGCTTGTTCCACTTGGCGAGCAGCTTCGCGTGCTGGCGTTGCTCACGCTGTTGCTTAAGCTCTTCCGCAAATCGCGCGACTTTCGCATCGCAATGAGCCGCAAGACGGCGTAACTGGTAGAACACGACGACGTTATGCACCCAGTCGGGGTCAAGCAGCAAGTTCTCCAGGTGATTGAGCTTCTGCTCTACTCGCTCGATCGCGCCGCGGTGTTCCTTAACGCGATCCTGCAGCTGGTATTTCTCGTTGCGCAGGGCCGCAAACTCCTTCTTAAGCTCAGCACGATTGCGGAACAGGTCCACGAGCTTGTCCGTGTCCTGTACTTCCTCAGGCTCAGTCTTGAAGATTCCTGTCAGGCTTGCCACTGCATACCTCTTTACATAATCCATCCCGGAGAGGCCTACGTCCGGCGCGGTATTAGACGTAATGATCGCAGTTGCACGCGGGGCAAACTCTGACTGAATCGACACTTTCGGCAGCTGGCCGATTGATGCAACTATCTTTCGAGGACGAGATGTCCCTGCTCGCTCAGGTAATCGAGCCATTTGTTGAGAATAACGTTGCGGCGCCAGCGCCGGTCCAGTTCCTTGCGATGCTCCCGCACCAGCCTGCGCAGGGCAACGTTGCGTTGCCGCTCGCCTATCGCCATTACCTCGGCGAGCTGGCCGTCGAGGTAAACGCGAACGGTCATATCAGGATCGATCAGAAGGCCGTCGTCGGTTTCCAGATGGTAAGTCAGTGAAAGGGTTACCGTGTACCTGCAGCGCTCCAGAACCTCGACGTGCAAATCGCAATCGCCGGCGACCCGGGAGCGAAAGCACCCATCCAGACGGCCAACTTCAGGCATCAAACGTAACAGGCGCAGGTAGTTGCTCTCATACAACGCCATCAGGCCGACGAAGCTGCGGGGCTTCGCGATGGTCTCGGGAACAAGATGTGAGTCGAGTAACATGCGACCAATATAGCAGCACGTGCCTCGCAATATCAGGGTCGAACTCTGCGCTCTACCCCGGTACTATCCAGGATTCTGCTCGAAATCTCCTCGATCGAGAAAGTCGTCGTGTTCACGTATGGAATGTCGTAGCGACGGAAGATCTTCTCCGCTTCACGCAACTCGAATCGAACCTGCTGGGCGGACGCATAGCGGCCCATCGGACGGCGCTCCTTGCGTATCTGCTGCAACCGTTCTGGCGTAATCGTCAAGCCAAACAACTTGTGTTTCTGCTCGATAAGAAAGTCCGGCAGGGTACCGCTCTCCAACTCTTCATCGGTGATCGGATAGTTAGCCGCAAATACACCATACTGCAGCGCAAGGTACAGGCAGGTCGGTGTCTTGCCTGAACGGGATACACCGACAAGAATGACGTCCGCCACATCGTAATTACGGCTTATCCCGCCATCATCATTCGCCAGCGCGAAGTTCGTCGCTTCAATGCGCCTCATGTAGGCATCGATATCACTGACGCCATGGGCCCGACCCGGTGCATAGTTCGGCTGCTCGCCGAGTTCGCTTGCGAGTGGGTCCAGGAACTCATCAAAAAGGTCCAGGTAAAGGCCCACCGACGTCCTTACGATTTCACGCAAATCGGGCTGTACCATCGTGGAAAAAACAATCGGCCGAACCGCATCCTGCTTCGCTGCCTCGTCGATTGTGCGCACAGCCGCGTGCGCCTTGTCTTCGGTATCTATAAATGGCAAAGTCACTTGCCTAAACTGCTGCCCGGTAAACTGCGTAATGAGGCTATGCCCAAGGGTCTCAGCCGTAACGCCGGTCTGATCAGAAATAAAAAATACTGCGCGCTCAACCATCGGTAGGATTGTCCATTTCCTGCCCAGGAACACAAGGGAGTCAGTCGTGGAGCCTTATGTCATCAAGCTCGCTGAGCTTGGCATGAATGACGTCGAATCCGTCGGCGGTAAGAACGCATCTCTCGGTGAAATGATCAGCAACCTCTCGAATCTGGGCGTTTCGGTCCCAGGAGGGTTTGCAACGACGGCAGCAGCTTATCGCAAGTTTCTCAGCACCGACGGCCTCGACCAACGCATTGCGAACGTGCTCGATAATCTCGATGTCGACAATATCGATGCACTCTCGACCGCTGGTTCCGCCATTCGTGACTGGATACTCGAGACACCGCTCCCCGATGACCTCATGCTGGCAGTAACGTCGGCCTGGGAGGAAATGAGCGCCGGAAGCGACATCGCCGTTGCTGTGCGTTCATCTGCGACCGCCGAAGATCTCCCCGATGCATCCTTTGCGGGGCAGCAGGAGACTTTTCTGAACGTTCGCGGCCTCGAGAACATGATCGAGGCCATACACCATGTATTCGCGTCCTTGTTCAATGATCGGGCAATTGCGTATCGCGTGCATCAGGGCTTCGCCCATGCAGAGGTCGCGCTTTCCGCCGGCGTGCAAACGATGGTCCGCAGCGATATCGGCGCGTCGGGCGTCATATTTACGCTGGATACAGAGACGGGTTTTCGCGAGGCGGTTTTTATCACATCGTCCTGGGGACTCGGCGAAACGGTCGTACAAGGCGCTGTGAATCCGGACGAGTTCTACGTCTACAAACCGGCGCTGGCCAAAGGTGATCACCCCATTTTGCGCAAGAATCTGGGCAGCAAGGCCATCAAGATGGTCTACAGCGACAATCCGGATCACGGCAAGACCGTGGATACGGTCGACGTGGAAGAATCTGACAGTCTGTCCTTTTCGATCACGGATGACGATGTCATCGAGCTCGCCAAAATGGCGGTCACTATTGAGGATCATTACGGGCGCCCGATGGATATCGAATGGGGCAAGGACGGCAACGATGGCAAGCTCTACATCCTGCAGGCACGCCCGGAGACAGTGCAAAGCCGCACGGGCCAGTCGATTCAGAGGTTCATTCTCAAGGATTCGGGGAACGTCATTATCTCCGGTCGCAGCATCGGCCAGAAAATCGGTGCCGGCACTGCAAAGATAATCAAATCGGTCGCGGAGATGAGCCGGGTGCACAAGGGGGACGTCCTCGTATCCGACATGACAGATCCCGACTGGGAACCGGTCATGAAGCGCGCCTCGGCGATCGTCACCAATCGCGGCGGTCGCACCTGCCATGCTGCAATCATCGCTCGCGAGCTCGGGATTCCGGCGGTCGTCGGCTGCGGTGATGCCACCGAGAAAATTAAAGACGGAACCGACGTTACGGTTAGCTGTGCCGAAGGTGACGAGGGCTTCGTGTACGAAGGATGCCTGGACTTCGAGGAAACGAGCATCGACATCGACTCCTTACCCGAGATACCTGTCAAGATCATGATGAACGTCGGCAATCCCGACCGCGCTTTCGACTTTGCCAGCATCCCGAATCGGGGCGTCGGCCTCGCACGCCTCGAGTTCATCATCAACCGCATGATTGGCGTTCATCCGAAGGCTCTTCTTGAATACGATCAGCAGGACAGCGACGTCAAGGCTGCCATTGATGATCAGATGGCAGGTTACCCGGATCCGGTCGAGTTTTTTGTCGAAAAACTCGCAGAGGGCGTCGCGATGATAGCTGCCGCATTTGCGCCTGAGCCCGTTATTGTTCGCATGTCCGACTTCAAGTCGAACGAGTACGCTAACCTGATCGGCGGTGAGCGCTATGAGCCGAAAGAAGAGAACCCGATGATCGGGTTCCGCGGCGCAGCGCGCTACGTAGCTGATAGTTTTCGCCCCTGCTTTGAGCTCGAGTGCCGGGCATTACGACGAGTGCGCGAGAAAATGGGACTGACTAACGTGCAGATCATGATCCCATTCGTTCGGACCGTGAAACAAGCCAAAGACGTCATCGACCTGATGGCGGCCAACGGACTCGAGCGCGGCAAGGAAGGCCTCAAAGTCATCATGATGTCGGAATTGCCGACGAATGCCCTGCTCGCCGATCAGTACCTTGAGCATTTCGACGGTATGTCGATCGGCTCGAACGACATGACTCAGCTCGCTCTGGGACTGGACCGCGACTCAGCGCTCGTCGCCGACTGCTTCGATGAGCGTGACGACGCTGTCAAAGCGCTGCTGTCGATGACGATCTCGGCCTGCAAGGCACAGAACAAGTATGTCGGAATTTGCGGACAGGGGCCCTCAGATCACCCCGACCTCGCTCTCTGGCTGCTGGATCAGGGAATAGAAAGCATGTCGCTCAATCCAGATACGGTCATCGAGACCTGGATGTTCCTTGCCGGCGAGACGGTCTGATCAGAAGCGGTCGTAGCGTGAACGGCGTTGCCAGCGAATGCGCGGCAGCCAGATACCCAGAATGATGCCCACGAGCAACACCAGGCCGCCTGCCATGAACCAGTAGCGGGTTGTCTGGCTGCTGAGCTGCCGGTTTTCCTGTTCGAGCGTGTCTGCTCGAATCTGGGCAGCCGTCAGCTCATCCATAAGGGATTTGTTCTGCTCGCTGATTGACAGCACGTTCGCTGCCGTGCGCTTGATGTCGGCGAGCTCCTTCTCAACTGCAGCTTTCTCGCGCTCCAGCGTTGCAATTTTCCGGTTGGCCGAATCGTGCTCGCCCTTGATGGCACTGAGTTGCGAGTTCAGGGAGCTGCCACGCGAGTTCGCATTCGTCAGTTGGCCGGTCAGCTTCTGCAGCTGTTCCCGCGCACTGGCCTCACTCATAAGGTAACGCGTCAGCACCCAACCTTCTGTACCTCCCTGCGTTCGTACATGCGTGTAACCACTCTCAGCATCACGCTCGAGTACTTCGAGCTGCGTACCGCTGCTCACCATTAGCTGGATGGCGTTACTTGTGCTCGGACCCGAGCGCAAGGTGATTTCGAACTGGTCGGTGACCCAGGCCGGTGCCGCAGATGCGGCAGAAGCCAGCAACAGACCTGCGGATGCTGCGATAGCGAGAAATATTTTCATAATGCGGCAACTATAAGGCAACACTTTAAATCCTTCCAGTTAATAGTGAGATAAATCAGTCGCTTATCGGCGACAATTTGGAAACGTTCTGCTCCCAGTTCTGGCCATCAAAAGCCGTGATGTTGACCGCATCAACGGTCTCCTTATCAAGGCAGCGCACATTCACGCTGATGCCATCCGGGTGCGAGCGTGGGACGTAAAACGACTTTACCCCGCAGTGTTTGCAGAAGCGATGCTTTGCCACGCCCGTATTGAACGTGTAGGTCAGCAGTGCGTCCTCGCCCTGCAACAAACGAAATTCGTGCAGGCTGACCAGTAGATGCAGGAAGCCGCTCTTGCGACAAATGCTGCAGTTGCACTCAGTGGCCTCGATAATCGCAGGCGCGTCAACTTCAAAGCGTACCCTGCCGCAATGGCAACCGCCCGTGTGTGTCGTCACGCCGACTCCCCTTTTTGCCAGACCGCCACACTGTTATTCGATGGCACAGCATACAGCCGTTGCCGGTGCATTCCCGCTGCCGCACCAAAGTCGTCCAGCAATTCGATATCACGGATTCCCATGACCGGGTCACGTCGGCGAAGCTCCGCATCGAAGTCTGCATTGCTTCGTGTATTGAACTTTCCATCGCGGCGAAACGGGCCGTACAGGCAGAAGACGCCTCCGCCGCACAGTGCTGTTCCAAGCAGTGAGAACATCCTCTCGACGGCCTCGATGCCCATGATATGTGCAGTGTTTGATGAGAACGCCGCATCGTAGGCATTTGCGTCAACACCACCCGTACGGACGTCCAACGACAGCGGCGCGATTACGTTTTCCAGCTGCGCGTGCTCCATCCACGCATTGATACCAACGTGATTCTCATCGAGGTCACTCGTCTGCCACTGAAGATGGCCGAGCTTTGCGGCAAATGTCACGGCGTGCTGGCCCGTTCCCGAACCTATCTCGAGCACGTTCGAACATGCACGAAACTCATGATCGAGAATTTCGAGAATTGGCGCCGCGTTGCGTTCGGCGTATTCCGCAAACGGCTTTTCAGCCATCGTCGCCGGCACGCTCCAGAACGCTGGCATCCAAAAGGTTGTCGCGATACCAGGCAAGTTCCTCGATCGAGTCGCGGATGTCCGACAAGGCGAGATGCGCTGATTCCTTAACGAAGCCCTTGGCGACGCCGGGAGCCCATTGCTGAGCCAGTATCTTCAGAGTGCTGACGTCCAGATTGCGGTAGTGAAAGTACGCTTCGAGTTCCGCCATTTCACGCGCGAGAAAGCGCCGATCCTGGCAAATGCTGTTACCACACATCGGGGACGCGCCCGCATCCACCCACTCCATGAGAAATGCCAGCGTAGCAAGCTCCGCTTCACGCGCACCGACCTCACTTTCGAGAACACGAGCAGTGAGCCCGGACTTACCGTGCTGGCGAGTATTCCACTCGTCCATGCCATCCATGGTCTCCGGCGACTGATGAATCGCCAACACCGGGCCTTCTGCGAGCTCGTTGAGGTGCTTGTCGGTAACAATCGTCGCGATTTCGATTATTGTGTCGTGCTGCGCACAGAGACCCGTCATTTCAAGGTCTATCCAAATCAGGTTGGTGCTGCGATCGTTAGCTGGTGTGGTCATGGTTCACGCAGTCTATACTTCCGTCATGAATCACGCCACGGTCATCGCCACGTACAGCCGACGCATGCGAATTCGCCTTCCGAACGGCGAGGAAGTCGATGCGCGCATCAAAGGCAAACGCATCAAGCCGGTGTGCGGAGACCATGTTGATGCCGAATTGATCGAGAACGAATCCGATTGGTTGATCACAAGTATCGCGACGCGACGCAACGAGCTGACGCGCCCGAACATGCGCGGCAAGGTTGAAGTGCTCGCGGCCAATCTTGACTACCTTGTCGTAGTCGCGGCGGTCGAACCGAAAGCCGACTGGTTCATTGTCGATCGCTATCTGTGTGCCGCCGAACTTATGGGTATTGATGCCGGCATCGTATTCAACAAGATCGACCTGGGAGCAGACCTGCCCACGGACGAACTGGCGAATTACCAGGCAATTGGCTACGACGTTGTGACCTGCAGTGCGGAGTCCGGTCAGGGTATTGAAGGCGTTCGGAATCTGCTGCGCAGCCACTGCGCGATAATCGTTGGGCAATCGGGCGTTGGCAAGTCGAGCATTATCAACGGCCTCGTGGGCGATGAATTGCAGAAAACCGCGCAGATCTCCGATAAATCGCGCGAAGGTCGCCACACAACCGTCAACTCGGCAATGATCTCGCTGCCCGGTGGCGGAGTAATCATCGATTCACCTGGCGTACGCGACTACGCGCCGGCGCTGGAATCATCGACGATAGCGTCACGGGGTTTTCGGGAAATCCGGGAAGCCGCGCAAGAGTGCCGCTTCGCCAACTGCCGTCATCTGCGAGAGCCGGGATGCGCTGTCAAGGATCGCTGTGAAACCGGCGCGATCAGCCCGCGGCGCTACGAAAGTTACAAACGGATTGTAAACCTGACAGAGCAACTGTCAGAGGGCCGCTTCTAGGCCGCCTGGCCCGGCGGCCACGGGGGCCACCCCATCGACCTGCCGCCCATTACGTGCAGGTGAATGTGGAACACGCTCTGCCCTGCACTGCCGTTGCAGTTCATCACTGCACGGTATCCTTCCTCGGCAATACCTTCCCGTGCCGCAATTTCTCTCGCTGCGGTATACAAGCTGCCAATGATCACCTCATCATCTTTCTCGATATCGTTGATGGTCGAGATGTGCTTGCGTGGAATGACGAGCACGTGCGTCGGCGCTTTTGAATTGATATCGCGAAACGCCACAGCTGTATCTGACTCGTAGACGAGTTCGGCCGGAATTTCACCGGAGAGAATCTTGCAGAACAGGCAATCCATGGTAGCTCCTCTAGTCAACTATTCGGCGACCGTAAAACGCGTGCGACAGCGTGCCGCCGTCGACGTACTCCAGTTCGCCGCCCAAAGGCACGCCGTGTGCAATTCGGCTCGCCTTGACGCCACGCTGCGTAGCGAGATCAGCAAGGTAATGCGCGGTTGCATCACCTTCCACGGTCGGGTTTGTTGCGATTATGAGTTCTATGACCTCGCCTTTTGCCAACCAGTCATCGAGCTGACTCAGGCCGAGTTCTTCCGGACCGATGCCGTCAAGTGGCGACAAGTGGCCCATTAATACGAAATACAAGCCACGAAAGCCAGTGGCATCTTCGAGCGCCATGACGTCGGCCGGTGACTCCACGACACACAGCTGGCTTGTGTCGCGGCCCGGGGCTGAGCAAATCGAGCACAGCTCGTGTTCGGTGAACATGCGACAACGACTGCAGTGCCCTATTCCGTCAACCGCTTCGGCGAGCGCGGCAGACAATGCGTTCGCGCCATCCCGATCGCGTTCGAGCAAATGAAACGCAATACGTTGTGCCGACTTCTGCCCGACGCCCGGCATACATCGAAGTCCATCGATCAGGCGAATCAGTAGCGGTGAGTAGGACATGCTGACCTAGAACGGCAGTTTCATGCCCGGTGGCAAACTCATGCCGCCCGCCATGCCGGAGAATTTTTCCTGGACGGTCTTCTCGACTTTGTTCACCGCGTCGTTGAATGCCGCCACGGTAAGATCCTCAAGCATTTCCTTGTCATCGCCGATCATGGAATCGTCAATTTCGACTTTCTGCACCTGATGCTGGCAAGTCATGGTCACGCGGACCATACCAGCGCCCGATTCACCGGTAACCGTGATCGAAGCCATCTCTTCCTGCGCCTTCTTCATGTCGGCCTGCATCTGCTGTGCCTGCTTCATCAACTGGCCAATGCCACCCTTCATCAATGCTCTCTCCGGTCTTCCTAGTCAGATTGCGACGGATTAATCAGCTCGATCGAATCCGTCTTGAGTTCTGCGCCAAACATGTTCTTCAGTGCCTGGACATTGGGATCAGCTTCGAGCGTCTGCCTTGCGGCTTCCAGGCGCTCGTCGGCCATACGTGATTCTTCCTGCACCGGTGTCTTCCCCGCATCGGCGCCGAGCTCAATGTCGACTCCAAGCTTCTCGCCGAAATGTGAAGACAGGCGCTCGGCCAGCGCATCCTTGCGTTGCTTCGTAAGCAGCGACTCGGAACGCGGATCCAGACCCAGGTGAATTGTCTTGCCCTCGCGGCGCAGGTACGCGCAGTTGCTGGCAAGCAGACGTACCGCGCCAGCCAAACCAAGCTGTGCAACCAGCGCGCTCCAGTCCGGCTCTGCCCAGGCTTGCACCTGCCGCGCGGGTTCACTTGCCTTCGTCCGTATTGCCGCGCGCGGAGGCTCGGCGCGTGCCACTTTTTTGGATCTCGGTGCAGCCGCATCGCCGCCTCCCGAACTGGCCGGAACATCGGCTGCCGCGGCCGGGCGAAACGCGAGCATTCTCAACAGCGTCATCTCGGCGCCGCTGCGTGGATCCGGAGAAAGCTGAAGGTCGCGCCGACCCATGATCGCAATCTGGTAGAACAGCTGCACATCAGCTGTCGTCAATGCCTCGGATAACTCTGCGTATTCTTGCTCATTGAGATCGTCTTCGCTGTCGCAGGTGCCTACGACCTGGAACACTGCTATGCGCTGCAGGTCGCGAGCCAGGTCCTCGAGCAACCGTGAGTAATCCGGAAACTGCTCGTCGATTTCCCGAATTGCATCGACGATTCCTTTTGCGTCGCTGTCGGCAAGCAACCTCAGCAAGCGAACGACGTGATCGCGATCGATTGTGCCGAGCATCGTGGCCACCTGTGGCTCATCGAGCTTGCCACCGCAAAAAGCGATTGCCTGGTCAAGCAGACTAAGGGCATCACGCATACTGCCATCAGCTGCTCGAGCGATAGTCGCCAATGCGTTGGTCTCGGCTTCGATAGCCTCGGCCTCACAGATATACGCCAGTCGATCGGAGATCAGACGTGGCGTCATACGTTTCAAGTTGAACTGCAGGCAGCGCGACAACACCGTGACCGGCAGTTTTTGCGGATCTGTCGTTGCAAGCAGGAATTTGACGTGGGGCGGCGGCTCTTCGAGCGTCTTTAGTAGCGCGTTGAACGAGCTTTTGGACAGCATGTGCACTTCGTCAATCAGGTACACCTTGTAGCGGCCGCGCGCCGGTGCGTACTGCACGTTATCGAGCAGGTCGCGGGTATCGTCTACCTTGGTCTTGGACGCAGCGTCGACCTCAATCAGGTCTACAAAACGCCCTTCGTCGATCTCGACGCACGCGCTGCATTGCCCACAAGGCTCTGAGGTAACGCCTTTTTCGCAGTTGAGCGCCTTGGCCAGAATGCGGGCTATGGTCGTCTTGCCGACGCCGCGCGTTCCGGTGAAGAGATAGGCATGGTGCAGGCGGCCCGAATCCAGGGCGTTGATCAGGGCCTGGAGAACATGCTCCTGGCCGACGGTATCCGCGAAGTCTTTGGGCCGCCATTTGCGGGCCAGGACGAGATAACTCATAAATGATCAGCTGCCTGTGGGGCTTGTTCCGGATCGGACAGTGTAACGTAAGTGGCCCGCGCCAGCCGCTTCCCGGCACCCGGCATCACCGCTACCGTTGCTCCCTTCCGGGCCTGGCGGAGTTCACGGCTGACCGTCGCGGAAAAGCCGACGCGGACCGGCGGCGATTATCGCCGCTGGCCCCCGCCAATACAACGGAATTTATCAGCCCCAGAGATGGCGGTCTTTTTCGATGACCTGGGAAGAGGATCCGACGATGAGTGGATCCGGGCCGCGCACAACGTGCTCATTCTTGCCCGGGTACTGAAGTTCCGAAAGGAAGTGTTGCATGCAATTCAGGCGAGCACGCTTCTTGTCGTCGGACTTGATAATGGTCCACGGCGAGTCAGCCGTGTCGGTATAGAAGAACATGGCCTCCTTGGCCTCGGTGTACTCGTCCCACTTACCCTGCGACTCCTGGTCGATCGGTGAGAGTTTCCACTGCTTTAGCGGATCACCGGAACGCGAGTTGAAGCGGCGATCCTGTTCCTGGTGCGTCACCGAGAACCAATACTTGAACACGCGAATTCCAGAGCGCACCAGCATCCGCTCCAGTTCCGGTACCTGGCGCATGAACTCGAGATACTCCAGCGAATCGCAGAACCCCATGACACGCTCGACGCCCGCGCGGTTGTACCAGGAGCGGTCAAAAAACACCATTTCGCCCTCTGTTGGCAAATGCTTGATATAGCGCTGGAAATACCATTGGCCTTGCTCGAGCTCCGTCGGCTTTTCAAGCGCAACGGTACGTGCTGCACGCGGATTCAGGTGCTCCATGAATCGCTTGATCGTGCCACCCTTGCCGGCTGCATCTCGACCTTCGAAAATCACGATAATGCGCTGCCCGGTTTCCTTTACCCAGCTCTGCACCTTGAGGAGTTCGACCTGGAGCTCTTCCTTGTGCTTTTCGTAGGCGCTCTTGCGAATTTTCGTCTTGTACGGGTACGTGCCATGGCGGAACAGGTCCTTGATCTGTTCGGGGCTGTGCCGCATCTCGCCAAAGATGTGGGACGGGGACTCTTTCCTCTCGTCAGAGGCCGCGCTGCGGTCGATATCGACAACGGTGTCCGGCTTGTCTGCTTGCTGGTCAGTCATGGGTGCGCTCGCTGAGGTTAATAATATTTCGGTATTTTCGGCTTATTTTGACCAATTAGTAATACGGAAAATACACTATTGCCAAGAAATTGCAGAATTCGCGTTTTGCGGACAGGGCCTTATTTCGAGCAGGGCTGCAGGTGACAGAATCGAACTTTACATATAGATTGGACCCGCTCTACACAAGGACCTCCAAATGCTCGCCATCCGCTGCTCCACCACAAGGCAGTATTGCCTTCCGATACTGCTGGCCAGCCTTTTCATAACGGGCTGCTCGACCACGACCACCCAGAGCTTCAATGTCGTCAAGGATTCCAAGGTCGAAACTAGTCTTATCGCCGTGGGCGCCGATTTTTCAAAATACGATCGTCTGGACGCTGAGGAGATGGGGATCTTTTTCCCCGCTGACGCCGCGCCGAGTGTTCAGGATCAGGAACGCATAAGGCAGATTTTCCGCGAGGCGTTCTTGTCCAGGCTCGACGGCTACGAGGTCGTGCAGGGCCAGGACGGCCCGACAACACTGCGCGTGCAGGCGACCCTCGTCGACTTCCGCAATGCGTCTGCCAAGGACATTATGTCGGTCCGCCGCGAGCTTCGCGACATGGCAAAGCCCGGCGTTCTGATGTTCCTGATGGAACTCAAAGACTCCAGAACCGGCGACGTGCTTGCCCGTGCCGCTGACAGTGCCGCTGCGCCCACATTCTCGACCTCGGCCGGTGTACCTACCGACTGGACCGCGGTAGAAGAAGCAGCCGCCCATTGGGCAGGCCTGTTTCGCCAATTCGTCGACGAGAACCTGAACAAATAACCAGGAGAATTGCGTGCGCAAATTCGCCCGTTTGACTGCCACAGCCGTGGCCCTTCTTGCCCTGGCCGCTTGTGGGTCCACAAGCCGGACGATTTCCACGTTCGACGGCCCGGCCTATGGTGGCCCTGGATTCACCAACGTGCTGGTGCTTGCTGTGGCAGACAGCTACAACAACCGTGCGACTTTCGAACGCACGCTCGCGAAAGAGATTTCGTCGGGCAGCGCATCCGCAACCGCGTACTACTCGTTGACGAAAATGGATGACCAAATCGATCGCCCAGCGATTGAAAAACTCGTCGAAAAAGGTGGGTTTGATGCGGTCCTGATTACGCGCGTGCTAAGTAGCGATATCGTCAGCAATGAAAAGACAGGCTCATCCGCGACGAAAGTAACCCGCAAAGACAGCGCCCTGTTCCGATACGACTACGAGGAGCTGAACGAGCCCGCAACACTGACGATGGACGTCAATGCAATTATTTCCAGCGAACTGTTTTCCGTCGCCTCGGGAGATAAGGTCTGGGCCATCGAAACCGACATCTCCGAGAATTCGAGCGTCGGCGTTATCGTGGTCGATGCGGCCGATATCGTGGCGCGGGAACTGCGTCGCGGCGGGCTCATCGCCAAGTAGGGTTGCCGGGGTCTATGTCGGATCGATAAGTGGCACGGCCATTGCCAGCTGCGCATCGATTTCGGCTTCGATCTTGTTCTCGAGTTGGTAGAAACGCGCCGCCTTCAGCGCTGGAAGGGCTTGCATGAATTTCGGCAAGTAGTCTTTTTTGACATCGAGAAGTTCTTGTTTGATGCCGAAGAACGTCTCCATCAGGTCGCTCGCGTACTCGTCGGACAAGTCACCGCTCTCGTAACGTCGCACGTAGTCTGTGAGCATGACTGTATACCGATCCATGATTGCCTTCGTCTCACCGGTGTAGGCGGCGTAGACCGGCCAGAACAACTCGGCTTCCTGTTCCGTCAGCGACAATTCATCGCGAATGATTTCGTCACGCCCGGCTTGCACCATGGCACGTCCTTGCGCGATATCGTCGTCCGCTTGCTGATTGGACTCCTGCGCCTGTACTTGCCCGAACGCCGTGAGAACTAACGCGGCGAGTCCCACAATAACCACCCTGTCCATAAGCTGCACTCCATTCATCTGCCACCTACCCCGTCGCGAATTGCGCCGCTGCAACAATTGTAGCGACCATATCTGGAGCGCTCTATACTACGGTTCCGTTAGACAAGCTCCAAGTCAATGCTAACAAGAAAACCGAATATCGAGTGGCTACTGTTTTCGGCGGCCATTTTGCTGTTGACAGCCCTGCCCGCAACCGCCCAGGACACGCCGGGCAAGTTCGAGCTGACGCCGTTCGCCGCATACAGG
>Ga0316187_10002279_pt1 | contig 16690 bp, 13 predicted proteins | sample CroRivburrow1_MG_FD_204927 | JGI IMG/M metagenome (GOLD analysis project Ga0316187, IMG submission 204927) | Coastal sediment microbial communities from Maine, United States - Cross River worm burrow 1 | ecosystem: Environmental > Aquatic > Marine > Coastal > Sediment | place: USA: Maine... | reverse complement strand
GCGTGCGGCATGAGAGAAGACGGATGAGCCAAGCGAGTACAGGCGACGGGGTCGGGCCATGACGGACCTTCCTGTGGCGCCGGTCGCGATATTCAGCTCGGCGACGACGATGCTGGACAAGCTCGGCTTCTCGTCGGAGAGAATCGTCGAGCGGGCCGGCCTACCGCAGTATCAGTATCTCGAGCCGCATCTGAAGATCCCAGGCATTCATCTCTACCGGATCCATGGTCTTGCGGCGCGTGCGCTCGGTGAAGAAGCATTCGGCGCCATGATTCCGGGCGGGATGCCGATCACCCGCGTGGGCAGTCTCGGTAAAGCGGTCACCGGATCCCCGACCGTCCACACTGCCGTCAATGAGGTTAGTCGACTCTACAGTCAGAGCAGCAGTGTGGCCCGTTTCTGGACCGCCGGGGATGGCGAAGGAGCTTGGTGGCTGCGCAAATCCGCCTTGCCCCCGTCTGTGGGCTCGCGGCAAATGGAGCTCAGCAGCCTGGCGTATATGGTCCAGACCGTTCGCGTGAGTGCCGGCTTCGATTGGCGTCCGGCCAGGATGTGCGTCGAGCGGGACTCGATTCGGCGACTGGACCAACTAGAGCCATTCGCCGGCGCCGAGGTCCTTCGCGAGCGTGGTGTCTCCGGCATCGCGATTCCCTTCTCCATTCTGTCGCAGCTCAACCCGCTCCTCGCTCTATCGGACCCCATCGAGGGCGATCGGTTCTTCGCGGACGCCCCGTCGGAAGAATTGCCCGGCGCGTTGCGGCAAGTCCTGCGAGCCATGGTCCACCTCTGCCATCCCCGCATCGAAACCATCGCCGAGATGGCGGGCGTGCAGGTCCGCACCCTGCAGCGGCGGCTGAGGGCCGAAGATTTCACCTTCAAAAAACTGGTCGACGAGGCCCGCTTCCTCGAGACGATGGATCTGGTGGGTGACCAGGACGTCACCTTCACCGAGATCGCACACCATTTGGGGTATACGGATCAAGCGCATTTCACGCGCGCCTTCCGCCGCTGGGCCGGCGTGACCCCTTCGAGGTATCGGTTCGAGCTGGTGCGCGGCTGAAGCCGCGCTGCGATCATCGGGACGAAACCTCGAAAGAACGGTTCCTCAACCCGATGGGATACCTATGGCGAACACGACAAAGCACATGGCGGCGAGGAATGCGAAGTTCACGAGCCGGGGTAGGCGGTGGCTGAGCTCTTTGAGCTTCAACGCGACGAGAAACGCGACCACACACTGCAACATGTAGAACAAAGCAAAGGCGCGTGATGCATAGGCAATGATCCCATTGACGTCCGTCGCCCATGTGAGCCCTACCGTCACCAGGAGGATTAAGAGATAGGCATGGCGGACCGAGAGCTTCTTCTGGGTGATGTCTTCGAGCAAACCGCCGGCGCCCGAGTCATCTGCCACCGCCGCACTGAATTGACTGCCAATGGCCGCAACGGCCAGGAGGATCGGAAGAACGACGGCAACAGGCTTCGTCATGTCGATGATAGCCGTCACATCGGCGCCCAGGCCTTTACGGAAGAGAACGGTCGTGAGGGCAAGGAACAAGAGATAGATCGCCGCCGATAGAAGCTGGGAAGCGCGCATCGTCGCAATACGCTGTTTGGCGGGGTATTCGTCGCCGAGGTAGCGCGATATCTCGAAACCTTGGACGACGATCAGCAATCCGAAAAGGACCCGAACATCGTGAAAGTCGATGACTGAGGAGAGCTCGGGCAAGGCCCAGTCGCCTCCGATCAGCAGCTTCACGTTATAGATGAGCAGCGCAACGAGCAGGGACCCGATCATTCCAAGGTTGAGGGCGACAGCATACTTCTCGACCGCTCCCAACTCTTTCAGACCACGCCACATTCCGATCCCGCCAATGGTCACCAGCAAGGTAGTCGTGATGACGTTAGCCGCGAGCAGGCTGTCGACGTTCAAGGTCTTGAGTGCGAACGCAGCCAGCAGCTGCAAGTAATAAGTGATCGAGATGAAGTAGGCCCCGACGAGCACGATGCGGGACAGAAACGCCGTATCTTCGGCGGGTCGGTTTTGTTTGGTGTTTTCGATGGGCTCGAAGTGTTGAATGTTGAAGCGGATCGCGCCGCCCACGAGGTAGGCCAGCAACAGCAGCACCGCCATGGCAAACACCGCCAGGTTGCCCACGATTCCTGCTAGCAGCGGGGCGCTAACGAGAAAACCGCTGCCCATGATGGAGGCGAGCGGCGTTACCGTGGCCTGCCAATTCGAGGACCCCGCCAGACGCTTGGAAAACGCCAGATACCCGCCAAGAAGAACTGCCACGACAAGTATGATCACATTCAGCATTGATCGTCCGATTCATCTCTTCTTGTTGAAGTCAGGGAGCTTGTAGCTTCATGAGCCATGGTTTTCACGCTCATTTTCCATCGCTTGATTCCAAATACTCGTTGACTGTTGTCGTCTTATGGCAAGCGAGGCCGCGGCAGGTGCGCGAGACTCCGGCCCGGTGTTTGTGTCAGGAGGCGTCGTGGTCACTTATGGAGAGAGAGCAACCCTTTTTGCGCGCAATCCAAGGCGCGCCGTTCGAGTCTGCGCCACGTGCGCGGCGGCTTTGCTGGTCGCAACGATCTCGTACCCGAGCCAAGGTATGGCGGACGACGACCCGCCCGCCGCTTCCGATTCAAAGCATGTGCTTTCCAAGGGAGCGGCGCCGGGAACACACTGCGACGACCCGGAAGCCGGCCATCCTCACAACTATCAGAATCACTGCAATTTGAAAGACGTACACAAGTTGCGCTCGCCCAAGAAGGCGAGCGACAGCGGCAACTCCGAGCTCGCATCCAAGCTCTCCAATCCAAGCGCGCCGATGCTCGCTATCAACACCTACTTGGACGTCACCCGGCATGGTGGCTCTGCGCCGGAGGCGGATCGGGCATCCTTCGCGATTACGATTCAGCCTGCGCTTCCTTTCCCCACGCGACAGAACAAGGGAAGTCTCATCTTTCGTCCCGGGATCCCGATCCAGTTCGGCCAGCCCTTTGTCACCGCGTCTGGAAACGTCGACACTGCTGTCAGTTTCGGAAACATCACGCTCGACACGTTGTTTGGCAAGACCTTGGACATGGGCCTCATCATCATGGGCGGCGTCAACACGACCTTTCCAACGGCCTCCAAGCCGGAGCTTCGAGCGGACTGGATCTTCGGCCCCGAAGTCGTGATCGGGTACGCCTCGAAGAAGACGGGCAACGTGTGGAACGCCATCGTGGGCTATACGTGGAGCTTTCCGGACCATGCGCAGACGGTCGTTGGGCAATACGCCTACGCGATCAACCTCGGCGGGGGTTGGCAGACGACCGCAGCGCCGTTTTGGTCCTACTCGCGAGAGAGCAAGACCCTGCGTTTCCCTCTAGGGGTAGGCATCGCAAAGACGGGGCTTTTTGGTAAGCTCCCGGTCAAGGTAGGCGCCCAAGCCTGGCTGTATACGACACCACCGGGTCCGAGCGGACCGGAGTGGACCGTTCGTTTCACCGTCTCACCGGTCGTTCGTCGGCCCTGGTAGGAGGAAATCACTTTGCGTGTGGTGAAAGAAACATAGACTGACCGGCGAAGACTTTCGCTCAGAAGATGACCTGAAGAAAGGGAATGCGAACATGACAATCTACGACATCGCGATCACTGGCGGCCGCGTCATCGACCCCGAGACCGGGCTCGATGCGGTGCGCAACGTCGGCATCCAGGGCGACAAGATCGCAGCGGTCACCGAGAAGGCGATCGAGGGCAAGGAGACCATCGATGCCACCGGGCACGTCGTGTGCCCAGGCTTCATCGACATGCATAATCACAACGCCGGTTATGCGTTCGGCCAGAAGCTGGCGTTGCGCGACGGAGTCACGACGCCCATGGAGCTCGAGCTCGGCGTCTATCCAGTGAAGGAATGGTACGAGGGCCTGGATGGCAAGTCGCGGACCAACTACGGGGGCTCCGTCAGCTCGGTCGCGGTCCGGGAGTTCATTCTCAACCCGGATCTCACGGAGATGTTCCACGGCAATTTCGTTCTGGACATGGTGTCTCCCGAAAAGGCCCACACCTCGATGAAGTGGTCCCAGCAGCCTTCGACCGCCGACCAGATCGAGCAGTTCGAGAAGATGATGGAGGAAGGGCTGCAGCAGGGATCGGTCGGGGTCGGCCACGCCGTCGGCTACATGGTGGACGGCTGCTCACAGCAGGAATCCGCGATCTGCCAGAAGCTGGCCGGCAAGTACGGCCAGTCGACCTACGTGCACTCCCGTTTCTCCAGCCAGATGCCGCCCACGAGCGGTCTGCTCGCCTTCTTCGAGATGATGGCGCCGCAGGAGATCTATGGCGGCGGTGTCGTTCTCCAGCATATGTCTGCCCAGGCCTTGCGGGATACGAAGACCGCGCTCGAGCTCTTCGACGCGGCTCGCGAAAAGGGGATCCAGGTGATCGGGGAGATCTATCCCTACGACTACGGCGCCAGCGACATTTTGGCACCCTACCTGTACCCGGAAAACTATGGCCGCAACATGGGTCGGACCTACAAGGACATCATCCAGATCTCGAACCTGGAGCCGCTGACGAAGGAAAGCTACGAGCATCTCAGGGAAACGGCCCCCTTTACACCGATCATGTTCTACAACGCCCTCGAAGAAGACGTCGTCAAGGGGCTGGAGCACCCCACCTCTGTCGTCGGGAGCGATGGCTTCGTCTGGACCGATCGCGAGACGGGCGAGATTGTCCTCGACTGGGACCATCCCTACGACACGGTCAACGGACACCCGCGCGGTGCCGGCACCCACGCACGGATCCTCGCCTGGACGCGGGAGAAGAAGCTCAACATCCCGCTCTCGCTCGCCGTTTCGAAGATGACCTACATGATCGCAAAGTACATGGAGGACAACGGCGTTCCCCAGATGGCGGACAAGGGCCGGATCCAGGAGGGCAAGGACGCGGACATCACGATCTTCGACCCCAAGACCGTCCAGGATAACGCCACGATGAAGGATGGCGGGCTTCCGTCGAGCGGCATCCCGTACGTGCTGGTTAACGGTACGGTCGTGGTCAAAGATTCCGAGACGGTGGACGATGTCTTCCCCGGCAAGCCGATCCACGGCACCGGCAAGCCGGCGTGACCATCAGGAGCAACCACCGCCGGCGACGCGTCGCCGGCGGCAGTCCACACATCCAGCAAGATCAAAGCGGCCGCCAGAGACCGCCAACTGATGCGGTGGCAGGAGACAGGAAGACAAGAAAATGAGCACAAATGAACTCACCCTGATCAAAGAATCCGGCGCCGGCAAGATGTTCAATACCGGTGATGACGTGATCCAGGTCCTTCAACTGCAAGGCAGCTGGCGCGAAATGGGCCAGCAGTATGGTGCGTTTGCAAAAGAAGGGATGCAGCAAATCTGGGACGCTATTGTCCAGCCGTATCTTGACAAGGGGTGGACGACACTTGCCGATGCGGAGCAGTTGTTTGGTCGCAGAACCTTCGATGCCTCGTCACACCGAATGAAAGAGATGATACGCGGTCTCGCCGAGGCGGTGGGCTGGTCTACAGACAAAGTGGCCCTGCAGAACCAGAGCTTCATCATGTCGATCTACCAGGCCAAGCTCCATTCCTTCGCCGGCTGCTCCAGCATCCTCGCCTGGGGTGATGCCACGCCGCATGGTGGAATGATCACGGCGCGAAACCTGGACTGGAGTGAGTCGTTCCTACCGTTTCCCCTCTACCTGACTGTCTGCAACCCGACCGATGGCTCGAATTCAATCGCAAATCTTTCCTGGCCCGGTTATCTGCTTGCATCAAGCATGGTCAATGAAAAGGGCGTGTATATGGATGTCCACGACGGCACCTCGATGGGCGGCAACGTCGTGTACCTCGACCGAGCGTCGATATTGAACGCGTTCTCCGACCTCATGGTGGAGTGCGACCATGCCGAGGCGGTCAGCAATAGATTGAACACCCTTCGCAATGACGCCTCCTGGATCTTTACTGTGGCGGATTCCACGCCCAATGGGTTCAGCTACGAGGCTCCGACTTTCGACAGCCGCCGCCATAACGCCGACGGCGACACCATGGCTATCGTGAACAGCTACATGAACCCGGACTGGGCCATCCACAAACGGGAAACCATGAGCAATTCCCTGAGGCGATTCGACAACCTCACCGACCGTCTGGCCGAGGCGCATGGCAAGATCGACGCCAACAAGGCGATGGAGATATTCGACAACAACATGTTCAACGATGACGGGACGTTTAAGAAAAACGGCGGTGCGACCAAACCGAAGAAGTTCGATGCGGACATCACGGTCCATCAAATCGTCACCGATCTGAGCGAACTCAAGGTGTGGCTGAAGATCCCCCAGAAAACGGACTGGCGTGAAGTGGATCTGAAGAAGCTGTTCACCGGTTAGCATGCGGTCCTGCAACAAGGACGCTTGACGGCTCTTACGAGCTAAGGGGACGATTCGCGATGACCGAGAGTCGGGGCAAGCCGAAGATACCCGTCACCCTGATCGCCGGATTTCTGGGTGCCGGGAAGACGACACTGCTCAATCACATCCTGAGCGGGGACCACGGCGTGCGCGCCGCGGTCCTCGTCAACGACTTCGGCTCGATCAACATCGACGCCAAGCTCATCGTCGGCGTCGAGGGCGATACGGTCAATCTCGCCAACGGCTGCGTTTGCTGTACCATCCGCGACGATCTGGTCGGGGCCTGCATCGGCTTGCTGCAGCGCCCCGAGCGGCCCGAGCACCTGTTGGTCGAGCTGAGCGGCGTCTCGGATCCGGTCCCCGTTCTGAACACCTTCCTCGAGACGCAGCTCGCGCACGTTTTTTCCTTCAACAGCCTCCTGTCCGTGGTCGACGCCGAGCAGCTTCCTCGACTCGAGGGCGAGATGTCGAGCCTGGCTCGCTTGCAGCTCGGAGCTGCCGATGTCGTCGTCCTGAACAAGGTGGACCTCGTGGACGCCGAGGAAGTCGAACGCGTCAAGCGGCTGGTCCATCTCGTGACGCCGGGATCGCGCATCATCGAGGCCGTCCAGAGCCGGATTCCGCTCGAGTTGGTTTTCGAGGGCGGCCGCGAGGCCCCGCAACCGCGTCCGGAAGAAGATCACCACGGAGAGCGCGCCCACGATCACGTGTTCACCACCTGGAGCTGGAGGAGCGACCGCGCCCTGTCATTGCCCAAGCTGCGCTCTGCTCTGGAGCAGTTGCCCGAAACAGTGTATCGCTGCAAGGGCGTGGTCCAAATCGAGGAGATGCCCCTCAGCCGATACGTCCTGCAGATGGTGGGCAAGCGCTATCACCTCGAGGACTCGGGCCGCTGGGGCGACGAAGCTCCCCGCTCGGAGTTGGTGCTCATCGGAGGCGGCGACGGGATCGACCCGGACCGATTGGAGTCCACCTTCGATGCGTGCATCGGGACCGGGGACGAGTCGCAGTCGCCGGTCCTCCGGCTGGTGCGAAAGCTTGCCCCGGAACTGCTGAACACCCATCACAACGAGTAGAGACCCATGGGGCATGGCATAGGAGGGCGCGGATGACGGCGTTTCGATCAGGGCGAATCGATCAGATTTCAGCGGCGTGGTTCGCCGCGGAGCCGTCCAAGGAACAGGAGGGCTGAGCGTGCCACTGCCGATCGAACCGCTCAGTACGAGCATCCTCGTGATGATGTATTTCGGCGACGTCGTCTTCGCCATCAGCGGCGCGCTGACAGCGGCGCGCTATCGAATGGACGTGCTGGGGTTCGTGATGATCGGCACCATCACCGGGATCGGAGGCGGCACCACCCGGGACCTGCTGCTCGGGCGCACTGTCTGGTGGACCCAAGACCCCACCGAGCTCCTCCTGTGCGTGGGAGCATCCCTGCTGACTTTTTTCTTCGTCACGAGCGACATCACGCGGCGGAAGGGAATGATCTGGGCCGACACCCTGGGCCTGTCCGTATTCGGCGTGGTGGGGTGTCACATCGCTCTGGGGTTCGGAGCGCCCGTCGTCATCGCGGTCTTCATGGGCATGGTGACGGCCACCGGTGGCGGCGTCATCCGGGACGTGCTCACCAACACCCAACCGATGATCGTGAGCGGCCAGCTCTACGCCACGGCGGCCCTACTTGGCTCCCTGAGTTACGCCGGACTGCGGAGTCTGGGCATCCCCGACATCACCGCGCAGCTATTGGCATGTCTGGCGGCATTCGCGCTTCGGGCTTCGGCCATCGTGTTCGACATTCGGATGGGACCGCCAGGACAATTCATCCGGATCGGCAAGGCAGACCAAGGCTCGGAGTAGTGGCCATCCGTATGCCCCTTGTGGGCCTTGGCCCCCTCATGCGCTTGGGCACCTCGGTGGTGCTCATCGCCGCGGCCCTGTTGCCGGAAGGTTCCGCCGTCGCGCAGTTCTCGCCGTCGGGCGGCGCGGGGCTCCACGCCGAAGAGTCGAGCGAACCCCCGGAACCCTCGGTCATCGAGCCGCCCGCGGACGCAGAGGAGGAAGAGGTCAAGCACGACATCGCCGGCTTCGACAAGGCGAATCTGAACGGCTTCTTCGTACAGAGTCGCGATGCAGAGTTCCGGCTGAACATCGGCGCCTACACCCAGTTCCGGTACAACCTTTCTTGGCTCGAGACGCCTCCGGCGGGAGAGGATGACTTCAGCGCCGGCTTCCTCTTCGCGCGCACTCGTATCTTCTTCGAGGGTCACTTGACCAAAGCCATCGAGTATCAGTTCCGCTTGAACATCGACGATACGGGCAACTTCGCGCTCTTGGTCGCCTACGCCGGCTACAACTTCAAGGACTATCGCCATCAGTCTCGCCACAACCACGGCGCATGGAACCTGCGGGTCGGCCGGCAGTTCATCGCCATTTCGCGCGAGGATTGGATGTTCCCTCAAGATCTTCTGACGACCGAGTACTCGGCAGTCGATCAGGTATCTGCCGTGGGTGCGGCAGATGGCCTACAGGCGTTCGTCGGGAAGGATCGCGGTCGTGCCTGGCTCGCCGTGACCAACGGTGCGGGGGGCAGCAAAGACGACTTCCCGAACAATGTCGCATCCCAGGTTCTGCTGTCGGCGCGCGGGGAGGTTCAGCTGTTGGGCGACGACTGGAGCGTGTTCAATGATCTCGTCGGGCGCCGAGGGCGGGCCCTTGGCATCTTGCTTGGCGTGGGTTCCGGCTATCAGATCTCGGGGCCAAACGCGCCGCCTGGCGACCCAAAGCACTCGGGCCAGGTCACCGTCGACCTCAGCGTGGGTGGCAACGGTTTTCAGGCGCTGGCCTACGGCACGTGGAGCTGGGCGGCGGTCGGGACGCTTCAGTCAAGCTGGGGCTTCGTCGCGCAGGGGGGGTACTTCATCTTTGACCCCTGGCAGGTGTACGCCCGTTACGAGCTGGTGGACCCTGGCAACATTCCGGACTTGATCACCTTTCACGCCCTGACGCTCGGAACTAACCTGTTTCCGCTGACTTGGACAAACCGTATCAAGCTCAGCGTCGAGGGCGGCTTGTTGTTCAGCGCCGTCAACCAAACGCTGGTCAGTCCGAATGGGATCATCGGTTGGCTCCCGGCCGACGAAGGCAACCAGTACTATCTCCGCTTCCAGCTGCAGTTCGGCTTCTGAGACGCGCTGGACACATTGCTTTGGGGCATCCACCTGTATCGACTCTACGCCGATGCGCGATTCCTAACATCACAGTACCCGCGCGCCGGGAGTTTCCACTAGTTGGCCCTATAGACCGTATTACCTTCCTTGATCGTTTCCAACACCTTGATGTCCTGGATGGTCATCGGATCCACGGTTAGCGGATCGTTATCGAGGATGACGAGGTCGGCCAGCTTGCCGGGCTCGATCGAACCCTTCCTGTCTTCCTCGAAATACTGCCACGCTCCCCAGATGGTGAGCGCCTTCAGAACGGTTTCAGGGTCGACGCGCTGATCGGCACCCAGCACCAGGCCGCTTCGGGTCACCCGATTCACGGTCGCCCAATATATCCGCAGGGCGTTCGGGGGAATGACCGGGGCATCCCCGTGTGTCGTGAACTTCATGCCTCGGTCGAGGGCTGACTTGGTTGGCGAGATTCTCTTCGCACGCTCCGGTCCAAGCACCGAATCGCGGTGCCAGTCGCCCCAGTAATAGGTGTGCGCCGCGTAGAAGGACGGCATGACCTCGAGTCGCTTCATCCGGTCGAGCTGGTCCTCCCTGGTGATTTGCGCATGGATCGCTATGGTGCGGCGCCCCTTACCCGATACGCGGGTACCGACCATTTCGATGGCGTTCAGGTACTGATCGATCGCAGCATCACCATTGACATGGGCAAGCACTTGCCACTCGTTCCGATAGGCTTGCTCGATGTATTTCTCGACGTCGGCATTGGTCATGGTTTGATAGCCGCGATAAGGGGGCTCCTTGCCGGTAGGCGGTTGAAAAAAGGGCTCGGTCAGCCACGCCGTCTTGCCTTGCGGCGAACCGTCAAGCCAGAGCTTGATACCGCCGATGCGGTAATGATTCTTGTAGTCCCGCCCCTGGTAAGCCCCTTGCATGATGGTGGGGTCGCTGGGGATCGTCTGCGCCTTGAGGTAAGACACCACGTCGAGCTTGAGCTTTCCCTGCTCGGCCGCAGCGATGTATCCCTTGACCAGTGACGGCGTTGTACCGCCATCCTGCGCCGTCGTGTATCCGAAGCTGGCATAGATATCCTGGCCCCTCACGATGGTTTCGAGCCCCTGATCCGGCCCAAAATGAGCCAAAATGAGTGTTCCTATCGCCTCAAAATTCGCGTTTTCTTCCAGCACACCGTTAGGCTCGTTCGACCCCTGCTTGCGCCGGATCACCCCGCCCGGCGGGTTGGGCGTCGATGCAGTCATCCCCAACGCCTCGAGTGCCTTGCTGTTCACGGCAGACAGATGCCCCGACTGGTGCAAAACGATGACCGGGTAATCCGTGGTGACGGCGTCCAGTTCGTCGCGCGTTGGATGCCGCTTCTCCTCGAGCTGCGAGTCATCGTAGCCGGTGCCGAAGACGATTCCGTTTTTCTTGGGAACCTCCGAGGTGCTCATCCACGTTTTCAGCGTCTGTTGCAGTTCGGCAATTGAAGTCACCTTGCCATCCGGTGGCGGCAAGAGGTTTGCCGCTATTCCGAACATACCCACCATCCCCATGTGTCCGTGCCCATCGATGAAGCCGGGCGTCACCGTGTTGCCTTCGAGATCGCGCATCGCGGTCTCGTCGCCCTTGTGCACCTCCATCTGACTCCGCGAACCGACGGCCAAGATCTTTCCGTCTTTGATGGCAATGGCCTCGGCGCCGGGCTGCGCTTCACTCATGGTGATGACGTTGGCGTTGACGAAGATGGTGTCAGCAGCGCCCTGCGCCATGGGCCGCTTGGAGTCAGCGTCCTGCGCCATGGGCCGCTTGGAGTCAGCGTCCCGCGCCATGGGCCGCTCGGAGTCGCAGCCGCTGCAAAGCGCGACCAGTGCCGCCAGCAGACACTTCCGATAATTACTCATAGCTCGGTTCCGTGTTGGGGGTTCTCATGATGCGCCAAGGCTGCCAGTTACGGCGGCGATCGTCTTGCCATTTTGCGACAAGTTCTCGTTGGGGTGTGCCGTGCCCTGTTTTTTCGGACCACGAGACGCAAAGCGCTTCGCTGACGTGCGGAAATCGTTGAGGGCGCTAGACTCCGCCATCGGCGTGCGGTACGAGCAACGACAGGTGAGCCAGGCGAGTGCAGGCGACGGGTTCGGGCCATGACCGCCCTTCCCATGGCACCGGCCGCCGTGTTCAGCTCAGCGACGACGACGCTGGACAAGCTCGGCTTTTCGTCCGAGAGAATCGTCGAACGAGCCGGCCTACCGCAGTACCAGTTCCTCGAGCCGCACCATAAAATCCCGGGCATGCACCTGTATCGACTCTACGCCGATGCGGCACGTGCGCTCGGTGAAGAAGCACTGGGTGCGATGGTTCCGACGGCGTTGCCGATCACCCACGTGGGTCGGTTCGGTAAAGCAATCACCGAATCTCCCACCGTCCACTCCGCCATCGATACGATGAACCGACTGTACGCGATGGCCAGCAATGTCCACCGCTACAGGACAACGGTGGATGGCCACGGCGTCTGGTGGCTGCGTTATTCGGCCTTGCCTTCCTGCGCGGGCGCGCGGCAAATGGAGCTCGCTAGCCTGTCGTATATGGTCCAGACCGTTCGCGCGAGTGCGGGGTGCGATTGGCGTCCCGCCAGGATGTGCGTCGAGCGCGACTCGATACCGCGACTGAACCAACTCGAGCCATTCGCCGGCGCCGAGGTCCTTCGCGAGCGTGGTGTCTCCGGCATCGCGATTCCCTCCTCCGTCCTGTCGCAGCTCAACCCGCTCCTCGCTCTATCGGACCCCATCGAGGGCGATCGGTTCTTCGCGGACGCCCCGTCCGAAGAATTGCCCAGCGCGTTGCGGCAAGTCCTGCGAGCGATGGTCCACCTCGGACATCCCCGCATCGAAACCATCGCCGAGATCGCGGGCGTGCAGGTGCGCACCCTGCAGCGGCGGCTGAGGGCCGAAGGGCTCAGCTTCAAGACACTGGTCGACCAGGCCCGCTTCCTCGAGACGATGGATCTGGTGGGTGACCAGGACGTCACCTTCACCGAGATCTCACACCATTTGGGATATACGGATCAAGCGCATTTCACGCGCGCCTTCCGCCGCTGGGCCGGCGTGACCCCTTCGAGGTATCGGTCCGAGCTGCTGCGCAACTGAAGCCGCGGGCCGACCGCGACCGGCACATTCGCTCGTCCGCTGTCGTCTTATGGCAAGCCAGGCCGCGGCAGGTGCGCGAAACTCGCCGCCTGAGTTCGCATAGGGGGGCGTCGGCCCCGGTAACTAGAGGAGAGTAAAGGCATGAGAACCATTCAGAGCGTGATGCGGGCGATCGTTGTCGCCTCCTTCAGCGCATTCTTTTTGGCGGCGTCCGCCATGAGCGCCCAGGCAGCCGACGATGAAAAGCCGGCCGTGACGGTCTTCAAGAACGTCAAGGTCTTCAACGGCAGCGATGACAAGCTGATCGACGCCGATGTGCTCATCGAGGGCAACCTGATCAAGCAGGTTGGTAAGAACCTGAGCGCCGACGGCGCCACCGTGATCGACGGCGGCGGGCGCACACTGATGCCGGGCATGGTCAACATGCATGAGCATCTCCTATCAAATCTGTCGTTCGATTACCTGCTGACGAGTGCCTACTGGGATGAAGTCGGCGCTGGTGGACTGATACGAGCGCAGGACCTGTTCGACATGGGCTTCACCACCGTGCGCGACGCCGGCGGCTGGGCTCTGGGGGTAAAGCGGGTCATCGATCGCGGCGACTCACGCGGACCCCGCATGATCTCGACAGGTGGCGCACTCACGCAGACCGGCGGCCACGGCGATTTCCGCCTGCCCTACCAGAACAACACGTTCCTCTCGCCCGCTTCCGATAATCCGGATCACTCGCTGGTGCAGATTTTGGGTGGTGCGATCCGGGCCGATGGTGTCGCGGAGGTCCGTCGAGTAGCTCGCTCGGGGCTCGCCGCCGGCGGGCATTTCGTCAAGGTGCTCGGCGGCGGCGGCGTGGCCAGCCCATTTGATCCACTGAGTTCCCTGCAGTACTCGACAGAAGAGTTGAGGGCGGCCATTGAAGAGGCGGAGAACTACGGCACCTACGCGACCATTCATGCGCACATGGACGCGTCGGTCAGCCGGGCCGTCGACGTCGGCTTCAAGATGATCGAACACGCGACGGTGATGTCGGAAGAGACGGCAAAGAAAATGGGCAAGAAAGGCGTCATCTGGGGAATGCAGACCGGGCTGTTCATGCCGGACGCGGCCACCAACCCTTCCTACTCCAACGACACGCAGCGTGCCAAGGGCAAGATCGTCGAAGAAGGCATGAAAAACTCCATCAAGTACGCCAAGAAATACAAGGTGAAGACGCTGTTCGGTACCGATCTCATCGGTCCGCGTAAGGCCTATCTGGAAGTGTTCCCGCAGGAATGGGAGTTCCGCAGCAAGTACTACACGGGTTTCGAGGTGCTGCAGCAGGCCACGAAGAACGGCGGCGATGGGGTGGCCCTGTCCGGAGTCAAGAACCCCTACCCGGACGGCCCGCTCGGCGTGATCGAGCCCGGCGCCTATGCCGATATCCTGCTGGTTGAAGGCAACCCGCTGAACGACATCCTGATCCTGCAGAACTACAAGGAGAACATCGACCTGATCATGAAGGACGGGAAGGTCTACAAGAATGAACTCTAAGAGCCGAACAGCATCCGTCTACCCATGGACCGGCGTTCTCGCCCTTGCCCTGCTGGGGAGCTTCGCGGTTGCGCTCGCGGGCTGCCAGCCCTCGTCAGATGCACCTGCACGTCAGCAAGAGGCCCCCGCAGAGAAGGTCGAGGCCGAAGCCCCACCCAAAGCCGCGGTGAGCGCCGAGGCAGCCGACGACGAAAAGCCGGCCGTCACGGTCTTCAAGAACGTCAAGGTGTTCAACGGCAGCGATGACAAGCTGATCGATGCCGATGTGCTGATCGAGGGCAACCTGATCAAGAAGGTCGGCAAGAACCTCAGCGCCGACGGCGCCACCGTGATCGACGGCGGCGGCCGCACCCTGATGCCGGGTCTGATCGAGTCGCATACCCACCTGGTCGGCGGTGCCTATACCGCTGATGTGCTGACCACCCCTTACTGGGATGATATCGCCGTCAAAATGCTGGTCCGTGCACAGGACTATTTCGACATGGGCTTTACCACGATCCGCGACGCAGCTTCCTGGTGCCTGGGCATCAAATCGGCCGTCGACGCGGGCATTGCCTACGGGCCGAGGATCCTGTCGCCCGGCGCGGGCATCACGCAGACCGGCGGCCACGGTGACCTCCGCCTGCCCTACCAGAACAACCCGTACTTCTCGCCCGCTTCCGAGAACCCGGAACATTCGAATCTGAATTTCCTCGGCGCCATGCGCCGCGCCGACGGGGTGCCGGAGGTGCGTCGCGCGGCACGCGCCAACCTCGCGGCGGGCGCGCATTTCATCAAGGTACTCGGTGGCGGCGGTATCTACAGCTTCCTGGACCCCATCGAGTCGCTGCAATACTCGGAAGAAGAGCTGAAAGCGGCTGCCGAGGAGGCGTCGAACTACGGCACCTACGCGACCATCCACGCGCATCTCGACGAGGCGGTGAATCGGGCTATCGACCTGGGTTTCAAGATGATCGAGCATGCGACGGTGATGGAAGAAGACACTGTCAAGAAGATGGCGAAGAAAGACGTCATCTGGGGGATGCAGGCTTCCCTGTTCCTGGCCGACCCTGCCACGAATCCAGCGGCTTCCAGCCCCGTTCAACGGCACAAGGCGCAGGTCGTCTATGACGGCATGCGAAAGACCCTCGAGTACGCCAAGAAGCACAAGGTGAAGACGCTCTGGGGCACGGACATCATCGGTTCGCGCGAAGCCTTCTTCGAGCTTTTTCCAAAGGAATGGGAGATCCGCAACGACTACTACACGCCCTTCGAGCAGCTGCAGCAGGTCACCAAGAACAACGGTGAGATGGTGGCCATGTCCGGTCCCAAAAACCCCTACCCGGAAGGCCCGCTGGGCGTGATCGAGCCTGGCGCCTATGCCGACATCCTGCTGGTCCAAGGCAACCCGCTGGAGAACATCCTGATTCTGCGGGACTACAAGGAGAACATCCACCTGATCATGAAAGACGGCAAGGTCTACAAGAACGAGCTGCAATGACGGAGTCACCGCCTCGCGAAAACACGAGCCATGCCAACCCGCAGGTCGTGTTTGACACCGGCCTGGGGCGGATCGTGATCGAGGTGTACGACGACAGGGCTCCAAAGAACGCTGCCTACTTTCTGGAATTCGTCGAGAACGGTAGCTACGGCGGCGGCAGCTTCTATCGCGCCGGAGGCTCGGTATCCGCCAGCGCGAAGTCTTCCCGGATCATCCAGGGCGGTTTCTTGTGGAACGCCGCGACCGGCGAGTTCTCCCTCGAGGGTGACGGTGCCCGCGTGAAGACGCTTCCCGCCTTCGACACGACGGACGATTCGGGCATCAAGCACGTCTACGGCACGGTGTCCCTGGCCCGCGACCTCTTCGCCAGCGGTGACGGCATTCCGGAGTTTTTCATCTGCACCGGGGATTCCCCGGTGTTCGATGTTAACGGCCGCACCGAGCCAGATACCCGGGGCTTCCCGGCCTTCGGCAAAGTCGTTGAAGGGATGGACGTGGTGGAGCAGATCGCCGCGCAGCCGACCGACGGCGTGAGCAAGGCGGAGGCCGTGAAAGGCCAGATCCTGACGGCGCCCGTACCCATTGAAAGGACCTACCGCCGCTAATCAAACGAAATGCACACACCCAAGAGAACGAAGCCACGCTGATGGAACAAACCAGGAAGCATCCACACCAGGCCAGTTGTTGCCTCAATGACAACAAGCACTTTGGCGCCAAATTGAAAGAGGTGAAAAGATAGCGATTTTAAAGAATGAACCCGTATTTGAATTCAAGGATGAAGACTATTGCAAGCCCCGTCACATTATCGTCGAGGGCTCCTACGAGGAGATCGGCTACGACCTGGGGAAACTCGCCCGCGAAGAATATGGCACGAAGCTCCGCAAGTACCGTGATCCGGTCTATGCCAAGGCGAAGCGTGACTACCTCGAACGGAACTGGCCGG
>Ga0316187_10002275_pt1 | contig 16695 bp, 16 predicted proteins | sample CroRivburrow1_MG_FD_204927 | JGI IMG/M metagenome (GOLD analysis project Ga0316187, IMG submission 204927) | Coastal sediment microbial communities from Maine, United States - Cross River worm burrow 1 | ecosystem: Environmental > Aquatic > Marine > Coastal > Sediment | place: USA: Maine... | reverse complement strand
TTGGATCTAGATTTTCTATGGAGCAAACAATAATACAATTATCTTTGTGATCTCTCACAACTTCCATTTCAAATTCTTTCCAACCCAAAATAGATTCTTCTATTAAAAGTTCATTAGTCGGCGAAAATTCCAATCCCCTTGTACAGATTTCTTCAAATTCTTCTTTGTTGTAAGCTATACCTCCACCACTTCCTCCCATTGTAAAGGAGGGCCTGATAATGGTTGGATAGCCAATAGACGACTGCACTTGCAACGCTTCTTCAATACTGTGCGCTACCGCTGCCGTTGGCATATCCAAGCCGATTTTAATCATGGCTTGTCTGAATTTTTCTCTATCTTCAGCCTTGTCAATTGCCGTTTTATCAGCTCCTATCATCTCGACATTGTATTTTTCTAAAATGCCTTCTCTTGCAAGATCTAGAGCACAATTTAGCGCTGTTTGTCCACCCATAGTAGGCAGTAAAGCGTCTGGCCTTTCTTGTTCTATGATTTGAGCCACTCGTTCCCATATGACAGGTTCAATATATGTGGAGTCAGCCATTTCCGGGTCGGTCATAATAGTAGCCGGATTAGAGTTGACCAGGATAACCCGATAACCTTCCTCCTTAAGCGCTTTGCATGCTTGCACACCGGAATAGTCAAATTCACAGGCTTGACCGATTACAATCGGCCCAGCGCCTATAATAAGTATGCTTTTAATGTCTGTTCGTTTTGGCATAAATCTCAGATTATATTGTGTGTTGTGATAATTTTCTTGTGCATTGGATTAGCACCGATATTTATTTAATGGTCTAACTTATTAGCATATTTGTCTATAAGACTCACAAATACATCAAACAGATTTGCTATATCATGCGGGCCTGGACTGGCCTCAGGGTGCCCTTGAAACCCCATTGCTGGCATTGTCGTATGCTTAATCCCTTGTAAAGAATTATCAAATAGTGAACGATGAGTCGCTTTTAGTTGTTGTGGAAGTGTCGATTCATCAACGGAAAACCCATGATTTTGGCTTGTAATTACTACTTCACCTGTCTTAATGTTTTGTACTGGATGGTTGGCACCATGATGGCCAAATTTCATCTTAACCGTTTTGGCGCCGCAGGCAAGCGCTAATATCTGGTGTCCCAAACATATGCCAAATATGGGCAACTTTTTTTCTAATAAGGTTCTTATTGCAGTTTGAGCGTAACCACAGGGTTCGGGATCACCTGGACCGTTTGATAAAAATACAGCATTTGGCTTCAAAGCAAGTACTTCGCTTGCATCAGTTTCAGCAGGAACCACAGTAACTCGGCAACCTCTGTCTACAAACAACCGTAATATATTTTTTTTTACACCAAAATCATAAGCAACAATATGATATTTCGGATTGCTTATGTTATCTGATTGCGGTTTATTGCTTGCAATTATATTGATACTGCTTTCATTCCATTCATAAGGTGATTTTGTTGTTACTTCTTTGGCAAGATCAAGCCCTAATAACCCAGGAAAGGACTTGGCTTGATTAATCGCATCATCTGATTTTAAGTTGTTACCAGCAATAATACAGGCGTTTTGCGCACCTTTATCTCTTATAATCCGCGTAAGTTTTCTGGTATCGATACCGGCAATGGCAACAACCGATTTTTGCTTTAAATAATCTGACAATCCAAGCTGATTACGCCAACTACTGGCAATGAGCGATAAGTCTTTAATGACCAAACCACTGGCCCACACGCTATCAGATTCTTGGTCATCTTCATTTGTGCCAACGTTTCCAATATGTGGGTAGGTTAGGGTTACAATTTGTTTGCAGTAAGAAGGATCAGTGAGAATTTCTTGGTATCCCGTCATTGCTGTATTGAATACGATTTCCCCTACAGTGACACCATCGCACCCAATAGATATCCCTTGAAATACGGTACCATCTTCTAACGCTAATAACGCTGGTGTTTGCAAACACGACCTCCGAGTTCAGATGTGCAAAGCGGGAGAGGCAAAATTAGCCACTCCCGCTTCGATTGGTTCATATTATCTTAGATTAAAATACACAAAATATGCTTTTTACCGATACACACTCACAGAATCGTAGCGGTTTATTGCTTAACCTAGAATTATTGCCCTAATTTTACTTTAGTTAATCAACCAGTGTCTATGTGCGAGTATCAAAATCACAACTAATTTTCACTAATAGCGAATTTTGGTGAGCACAATCCTGAAACTTAATGAATGGTCATTGTGAAAATGGCTGGCCGAGTCGTGTCAAGCCCGAGAGTCAATGCAATAATTGAAGGGATTCAACCTGTTAATTCATATTTTTTTATATAATTCAACAATATAAAGAAATAATTCAATGCTATACTTGAATTGTCTTGTGAGAAGTTATCTTATAAAACAATAGCATGCGCGATTTTTTTGAGTTAAATGCAAAATGGAACATCTGAGGCCTTCCATTTTACATTTCTGTTACAGTATACTAAATAGGCTTGTTTGAGCTTGTTTCCAGGAAATCCAAAGTCGGAAATACTTAACATATGGACATTCACCGTTTAATAAATACCATTAATTGTAGAAATTTTATTCTTATTAAATTTCTATCTACAACTAAATATTTATTTACTGGTTCTATAATTACTCTTTTTATCGCGTGTAGCCACACTCCAGAACAACCATCTGTGCACGACGATGCCGTTACTGCAATGATCGCATCCATGAATGCATCTGCTAATTTTCAAACGTATCTTCACAGCCAGCTGGATCTCGAAAAAAATGAATACCCTGGCTTGGGCTCCGTATACGAAGATATCAAGCGCCACTTTGATATACAGACCACGACCGACTTACTCGTCCCCATCTACAAAACTTATTTTTCCGTTGATGATGCACGAATTGCAGAACGCTATTTTACCAGTGAACTTGGTAATAAAATGACCCACCTTCTTCAGTCAAACATGAGCAATAGTCAAATTGAAAAAACGCTAAGCAAACAAGAAATGCGACAAGAACTGTCTTACGCGAAAATGCGTTTCAAAGATCCAGGGGTATGGTTTAATATTTCTGCTGATTTTGAAACAGCTGCCGCATTAACAATTCAAAATATGTTATCGAAAACTATAAAGACAGGGTTATAAGTCACCATTTGGAACCTAAAATCCCAAAACATCCTGCATACTGTACTTACCGACTTTTTTCTGTCCAAGCCATTTTGCGGCTTGAACAGCTCCAGTTGCAAATGTCATGCGACTCGATGCTTTATGACTAATTTCGACTCTTTCACCAATACCTGCAAACATAACAGTATGCTCACCCACAATATCTCCGGCTCGAATAGTCTCAAATCCGATAGTGTTAGTCGCGCGTTCACCCGTATGGCCCTCTCGACCGTAGACCGCACATTTGCTTAAGTCGCGACCCAAAGTTTTGGCAATAACTTCTCCCATCGCCAGAGCTGTACCAGACGGTGCATCAAGTTTATGGCGATGATGTGCTTCAATAATCTCTATATCGATGTCATTATTCATGACTTTGGCAGTTAATTCCAAAAGCTTAAGGCATAAATTCACACCAATACTCATATTTGGCGCTGCCAGAATAGCAATATCTTTGGCCGCTTTGTTTATAATTTCTTTTTGTTCATCATCAAAACCAGTCGTGCCAATCACAATTTTGCGCTTTGCTTTATGACACAGGGCAAGATTTTGTAAGGTGTTTTCAACCGTTGTAAAATCAATCAAAACATCAAAATCGTTTATGACTGACTCAAGATTATCACAAATAGCAATATCTTGTGTTGTAAGCCCAACCAACTCACCTGCATCAACACCTACCACACTACTGCCCGGTCGAACTATAGCGGCGGCAAGCTTTGCACCTTCATTTTGAATGACTGACTCTATTAAACAACGACCCATACGACCTGTAGCGCCAGATATAGCTATATTGATCATAAATTTCCTGTAGTTTTAGTTATATTTACCAACTAAGGTATGAGTAACCTTGTTCCTGCAGTTCCATTAAATCTGCGGCACCAACCTCAACTATTTTCACATTGTCTATTATATCTTTTTCAGTCCATTTTAAAGCCTTCATGGTATTACCACAGGCATGAAATTCCACCCCATATTGAATCAAGCTACTGATTTTTTGTCGAACTTCCTTGCTTACAGGCCGTTTGGGATTTTTACCCAACACATGAATCCCAGGACCAATTCCAACAACGGTAATCTGGATGTTATCCCCATATTTGCGTAACATCGCGCCAACCGAGAACAAAATAGCATTATGGTAAGATTCTTCAGCTTTGTTAAGTTGGTAGACTACTTTATGATCAGCTGGATCACCTGGAAACCGCGGTTCTTCCGCCTCTTTTGTAGGCTCACCTGCTTGAGTACTTGTCACCATAGATGACGCCGTTAAAACAGCAAGACCGGTGGTAGCTATTAAGCGCTGCAATAGTTGTCTTCGAGTGTGGTTTATTGACGATACGAATTTGGATTTGTTTATTTTAAACGCCATGATAGTTCCTTTGATAATGGTACATAGAAAGGATAATGACTCATAACCAACTTTGTGGTCAAGGGAACATGGGAATCGAGGCGTTTGCTCGTTTCTAGAAAGTTTTATTACAATTTCAGATCTTCAAAAAAACTCTTAACACCATCCAGCCATGAGCTTTCTTTAGGGCTGTGCTTAACCGATGAGTCCGCCATTGTTTTATCAAATTCTCGTAATATTTTCTTTTGAGTTGAATTCAAGTTTACCGGTGTTTCAACCACAACACGACATAAAAGGTCTCCCGTTGGACCACCTCTTACAGATTTGACTCCTTGACCACGCAGTCTAAATAATTTACCGCTTTGAGTTTCATTTGGTATTTTTAATTTAACTCTACCGCTTAAGGTGGGCACTTCAAGCTCCCCACCCAGGGTGGCTGAAACAAAACTAATGGGAACTTCACAAAAAAGATCGCTCTCCTCACGGGTGAAAATCGGGTGTTCTTTAACTGTAATTTGCACATAAAGATCCCCAGGGGGCGCATTTATCTCTCCTGCCTCCCCTTCACCGCTTAAGCGAATTCTATCACCGTTATCAACACCAGCTGGAACTTTTACGGATAAGGTTTTTTGCTCTTGAACACGACCAGCGCCATGGCACGCAGAACAAGGGTCTTTTATGATTTGACCTTCTCCTCGGCAATTTGGGCAAGTTTGTTGTAAGGAAAAGAATCCTTGTTGCATACGAACCTGGCCAACTCCATTACAGGTGGTACACGTTACTTTTGATGTGCCTTTCTTTGCGCCACTTCCATTACAAGTCTTACAAGTTACGGGTGTGGGAATACGAATCTTAACAGTTGTGCCTTTAACTGCTTCTTCAAGACTTAAGTCTAGATTATATCTAAGATCACCGCCTCGTCGAGGACCACCGCGTCCTCCTCCACCACCACCGCCAAAAATATCACCAAATACATCACCAAATATGTCACTAAAACTCGCACCGCCTGTACCGGCTCCACCTGGTCCTCCAAACCCACCTTCTACACCAGCGTGTCCAAACTGGTCGTAGGCCGCGCGTTTTTGAGGGTCAGATAAAATATCGTAGGCTTCTTTTGCCTCTTTGAACTTTTCTTCTGCATTTTTATCGTCTGGATTTCGATCTGGATGCAGTTTCATTGCAAGACGCTTAAAAGCTTTTTTAATTTCAGCTTCGCTGGCATTCTTGCTTAGAGCCAATATTTCGTAATAATCGCGCTTTGACATATAATTTTATGGAATATTATATTGTAATCTGGTCTGGTAAGTTGTTATTTACACATTAAAAAAAACGAGCATCAGTAAACTGATGCTCGTTATTTTAGTATTTTATTTATCTTCTTTAACTTCCTCAAATTCGGCATCTACTACCTCTTCGTTGGAAGAAGAACCACCTTCGGCATTAGCATCACTCGCCTGGGCTTGCTCTGCCCCTGCTGAATCCTTGGTTTTTGCGTAGGCTCGTTCGGCTATTTTGCCTGACGCTTCAACCAACACCTTGGTTTTAGCTTCAATGTCAGCCTTATCAGATCCTTTCAAGGCTTCTTCAACGTCTTTAATAGCCGCTTCTATTTGTGTTTTTTCGTCGCTGGATACCTGATCACCTAAATCTTCTATTGACTTTTTAGTCGCATGAATTAGATTTTCAGCTTGATTTCGAGCGTCAACCAATTCATGAAACAATCGATCCTCTTCAGCGTGTGCTTCGGCATCATTAACCATTTTATTGATTTCATCATCAGACAATCCACTGGAGGCCTTAATAACAATTGACTGTTCTTTACCTGTGGCTTTGTCTTTTGCAGAAACGTTTAATATACCATTTGCATCGATATCAAATGTTACTTCGATTTGTGGAATACCTCTAGGAGAGGGTGGTATATCACTAAGATCAAACCTACCCAAAGACTTGTTGGCAGAGGCCATATCTCGTTCACCTTGCAATACATGCACGGTTACGGCAGTCTGGTTGTCATCTGCAGTAGAGAATGTCTGGTTGGCTTTAGTCGGAATAGTGGTATTTTTATCAATGAGCTTTGTCATAACACCGCCCATGGTTTCAATTCCCAAGGATAATGGGGTGACATCAAGTAACAATACATCCTTGACTTCACCGCCTAGTACTCCACCTTGTATAGCGGCGCCGACTGCTACTGCTTCGTCTGGATTAACATCCAGACGTGGATCTTTACCGAAGAAGTTCTTAACGGCCTCTTGTACCTTCGGCATACGGGTTTGACCGCCAACCAAAATGATATCATTAATGTCAGACACAGAAACGCCAGCATCTTTCATTGCGATTTTACAAGGTTCCAACGTTTTCGCAATTAAGTCACCAACTAATGATTCCAGCTTGGCGCGTGTTAGTTTGATATTTAAATGCTTCGGACCTGTAGCATCAGCCGTAACATAGGGCAGATTAACGTCAGTATGCTGACTTGAAGACAATTCAATTTTGGCCTTTTCCGCACCTTCTTTCAATCGCTGCAATGCCAAGGGATCATTACGTAAATCCATACCTTGTTCTTTCTTGAACTCATCAACCAAATAATCAATTAGTCGTTGATCAAAATCTTCACCACCAAGGAAGGTATCCCCGTTTGTTGAAAGGACTTCGATTTGATGTTCTCCGTCGATATCTGCAATTTCGATAATAGAGATATCAAAGGTTCCACCACCAAGATCATAAACGGCAATCTTACGATCGCCTTCTTTTTTGTCTAAGCCAAAAGCCAGTGCAGCGGCCGTGGGTTCGTTAATGATACGTTTAACATCAAGCCCTGCAATTTTACCAGCGTCTTTTGTGGCTTGGCGTTGAGAATCGTTAAAATACGCAGGCACAGTGATTACGGCTTCTGTGACCTCTTCGCCCAGATAATCTTCGGCGGTTTTTTTCATTTTCATTAAAATACGCGCTGAAACTTCTGGTGGTGCTAATTTTTTACCATTTGCTTCCACCCATGCATCGCCGTTTTCGGCCTCAATGAGTTTGTATGGCACTAAATCGATATCCTTCTGGACCTCCTTATCCTTAAATCGGCGCCCAATTAATCTTTTTACGGCGTAAATAGTGTTTGCTGGGTTGGTTACTGCTTGCCTTTTGGCCGAAGCACCCACTAAGGCTTCTTCCTCTGTGTATGCAACAACAGAAGGGGTTGTGCGATCGCCTTCACTATTTTCTATTACTCGAGGTTTACCACCCTCCATAACCGCAACACAGGAGTTTGTGGTGCCTAGATCAATTCCAATTATTTTGCCCATATTGCCTGGTCTCCAGTATTATCAACTCGTTAGATTATGTTCCAACAAATAGCTTTCAAATAACATATATTTAATATTGTCTTGTAAATTGGGGGCACTTACTTAGCTTTCAAGCCTTTTCATCAACATTTGTGCCCACGGTTTCATTATTATCTGATTCGGAATTATCTGATTCGGATGAATCTTTATCTTCTGTTGGTTTTTTAGCCACTATTACCATTGCGGGACGGATTAAACGACCGTTTAGCAAATACCCTTTTTGCATCACCGTAATAACACTATTAGGCTTATCGTCATTGCTCTCCTGCAAGGACATGGCTTGGTGGAGTTCGGGATTAAAGGGCTGACCTTTTGGATCTACTGTTTCAATGCCGTATTTTTCCATAGTGTCGGAGAACATTTTTAGTATTAATTCACTTCCCTCGTGCAATTTCTCTATATTGGCACTATCCGTTTGCGTCGCTGCTACTAGGCCCATTTCGATGCTATCTTTAATCGGGAGAAGATCCTCTACGAGCTTCTCCAATCCAAATTTTCTTGCTTTTTCAATATCTTGTTGGGCGCGACGTCTTGCATTCTCCAAATCAGCGTTGGCTCGCAAATAGAGTTCCCAGTTTTCATCGATTTTATTTTTCGCCGTTTCCAATTCAGACTTGAGTACACTTAATTCGGCCTCGAGAGAATTAGGCTCTTTAATCTGCTCGTTTTCGGAATCGGTGCTATCTAGAGCTTCCTCAATCGATTCAGCTGTTTTAGCACTTGCGGTTTTAGGCGCCTTGGTGTCTTTTTTGTGTTTTGTCATTAATACACTCCGTAATTTCAAACCTGGGGAACTAATTGATCAATAAAACTAAATAGTTAGCTTGAATATGGCACACAATTAAAGTTTCCTCGCGATTTTGAAGATTCGGTTTCCAGTTAAATAGCAAATTCTTGTTTTTCCAGTCTTATTGTTACAATACGCTGGTTTCAAGATCAATATTTTTTACAGCATCTCAAGAGTGAAAATATTAGGGTTTAATCGAATTATTTCAAGGACAATCATTAATTAATCAGCGAATTCACTAACCACATCCGTATAGAAGCAGCGCTCCAAATAGATGAACCGGCTTAATTGCTGCTCACCATAATGATCAATTGTTCAATGCTTTAGCAAGATAATTACCGGTCATTTTGATCGAATACAGAACCGAGCAATTTGGCGGTAATTTCTACTAATGGAATCACACGATCATACGCCATTCTGGTGGGACCAATAACTCCCAAAGCGCCGATAACCTCGTTATTGGCAGAATACGTAGCCGTGACAAAACTGCAATCATCCAAACCTTTATCACCGGACTCATTGCCGACAAAAATCTGAATCCCTGGTGCCTTTAATGTCTTGTCTAATAAATACAGAATACCTCTTTTCTCGTTAAATGCTTCAAATAAATTACGTAAGCGATTGATATCTGACATTTCTTCAAAGTTCATCAGATTGGTCTCACCTGCCAAGACATAATCAAGGGTAGAATCATCTTCCTGAAATACCTTATTAGCCATTTCGATCGCCGAAATCATGATTTTGTCCATGGCGTCTTTTGCCGCTTTCATTTCTTTTACTAAATGCTCGCGCACCTGTTTTATATTTTTACCAAGAAATTCGCTATTTAGGCAATTGGATATTTTACGTAATTCATCAGTAGTATAGGCACGATTTGTATGGATAATGCGGTTTTGGACATCGCGTTCCGAAAACACCAATACCGTCAATACACGCTTCCCTGACAATGGTAGAAACTCAATTTGGCGTAGACTACTCTGTTGTTTTGTTGGTAGCATAACCACACCGGCCATTTTGGATATACCGGATAATAGGCCGGATGCGGATTCCAAAATACCCTGTGTATCGCTTTTTGTGCCAATATGTTGTGCTAAATCTTGTACTTCTTTTTGCTCTAGTGGCTTGATTGTTAATAAATTATCTATAAATAAACGATATCCCTGATTAGTTGGTATACGTCCAGCCGACGTATGCGGCGACTGGACGAGCCCTAATTTTTCAAGATCGGCAATAATATTGCGAATCGTTGCTGCGCTAAGGTCCAAATTTGAATCGCGGGCCAAGGTACTAGAGCCCACTGGTTGCCCTTCGCGGATGTATCGTTCGATTAAGGTTTTTAGAAGCGTTTGGCCTCGTTCATCTAAGGTGGATTCAGTCACTGCGGTATTTAATTCCAAATTCTAATTCACTCTATGGTAACATTTTGCTGCTTAAATCAAAATCGTAGTAGGTTCAGTTGAATAGTATGTATTATAGGCGTTAAATTTATTTAATGCTGGAAACAAAGCCTTAACAGTGATAGTTATACTGTGTATTACAGATTTATAAAAAAAGAGAGCATAAAAAATGGAAGAAAACTTTTCCAAAATCGGTATTATCGGCAAACATGGCGAGGCTCAACGAGTTTGCGAAGCAATTCATACATTAAGTCAATTTCTTCTTGAGTCGGGCAAGGAGGTATTATTAGATAGCGCCACATCAGAGCTGGTGCCAGACTTGGAGCACCAAGTTGTTAGCCGCAAGGAGTTGGGTGAGCTAACTGATGTGTGTATCGTGGTTGGGGGTGACGGAACCATGCTAAACGCTGCCAGGTGTCTGGCACGTTATGACGTCCCACTCATAGGTATAAATTTGGGCCGTTTAGGATTCCTGACGGATATTTCACTCGAAGAAATGATTTCTAAATTGGAAGGTATCTTTTCAGGTGACTACCATGAAGAACCACGTGGTTTATTGCATACGTCAATTTACAGGCAAGGTGAATTGATTAACGCGAGCATTGCATTTAATGATGTCGTAGTTCACAAATGGAATGGTGCGCGCATGTTGGAATATGAAACTTATATAGATGATAAGTTCATCAATACCACTCGTTCTGATGGACTTATTGTTTCCACACCCACGGGCTCAACTGGCTACGCACTATCCGGTGGTGGACCAATTTTGCATCCTTGTTTACATGCTATTGTATTGGTTCCAATTTGCCCACACACCATGACATACAGACCCATTGTGGTCTATGCGGATAGTACAATAGTAATAATTGTTAAAGATTGCAATCAAGCGGAGGCGCAAGTCACTTGTGACGGCCAAATAAATTTGGGTTTGCAGCCAGAAGACCGAATTGAAATTACGCGATATGAAAAATTAGTTCGGTTAATCCACCCTAGAAGTTATGATTATTATTCCATACTAAGAGCAAAACTCCATTGGGGTAAAAAACTTTAACTTTGATACTTATCATTATTTTATATGCTCACACAAATCCAAGTCCGTAATTTCACCATTGTAGACGAGTTGGATCTTGATTTACACGACGGTATGACAGTGTTAACTGGCGAGACCGGCGCCGGTAAATCAATATTATTAGATGCCTTAATGCTCGCACTTGGGACACGTGCCGATACTCAAACTATTCGTCATGGTTGTGACCGTGCTGATGTTACGGCAGAATTTAACCTAATTGAACTACCGCATGTAAAGCAGTGGCTTAAAAGTCAGGAATTGGATGCCGGTGATGACTGCTTTATTCGCAGAACTATAAACTCCGAAGGCCGATCCAAAGGTTTCATTAACGGTCTGCCGGTGGCTATGCAATCTTTACGCGATTTAGGTGAACTACTTGTTGACATACATGGCCAGCATGCGTTTCAGTCTTTGTTGAAAAAGGAATACCAACGCCAAGCCTTAGACAATTTTGCGAACCATGATGATTTGGTATCCGATGTCTATACACGTTACAAACACTGGAAAAAGCTGGATTCAGAGCGAGCCACACTATCAAAAAATAAAGCTGAGCGAGAATCGAGATTAGAACTATTAGAATACCAGACACGGGAGCTATCCGATTTAGCACTCGAAGAAAATGAATATCAGTCATTGGAAGAAGAACTATATAGATTGTCCAACCTTACTAAAATACTGGAGACTGGTAAGGGCGTAACTTTTTCATTAGATAACGATGAGGCATCATCCCTAAGTAATCAATTGAGTGCATTAATACGCGAGTTAGAAGACATTCAGCAGTTTGATACCGCTATTTCCAATGCAACTTCAATGCTTATCGAGGGTTCTGTTGCAATTAAAGAGGCCGCATCGGATTTAAGTCACTATCTTGATTCTCTCGACACCGATCCTCATCGACTAGAATATGTAAACGAACGTTTTTCGCTTACTCATGATCTTGCACGTAAGCATCATTGCAATCCTCAGGACTTATTTGGCTTATATGCACAACTGGATGCAGAGTTGACCTCCCTGCGTTCGACGGCGGAACAATCAATGTCCATGGATAATTTGATTGAAGAGGCGGAAACACAATATCGGCATTCAGCATCTAAACTTACAAAACAACGTCAAACTGCAGCAACCAGTTTGTCAAAAGCAATAACGAAAAACATGTGTTTACTGGGAATGAAGTCGGGAGTATTCGAGGCAGTATTGCTTGAAACAGATAATTTGTCTGCGCACGGGCTGGAAAAAATCGAGTTTCGTGTCAGTACTAATCCTGGCCAACCTTTGAAACCTCTAACAAAAGTGGCGTCTGGCGGTGAACTTTCAAGGATCAGTTTAGCCATTCAGGTCATAACCGCAAGTAAGGCCAGTATCCCAACTCTCATATTCGATGAGGTTGATGTGGGTATTGGTGGAGGAACCGCTGAGGTTGTCGGTCAATTACTAAAAAAGCTTAGTCTTAAAAAACAGGTTTTATGTGTCACTCACCAGCCTCAAGTCGCAGCTTTGGGGCACACTCATTTACATGTTAGTAAAACGAGTACGAAAAATAGCACGAAAACCACTATAGTGACATTAGAAAACGAACAAAGAACAGACGAAATCGCACGTATGTTAGGCGGAATTAATATCACTGAACAAACAATTTCCCATGCCAGGGAAATGCTTTCTCATTCAGAGTTGGAAACCAGTGAAGAAAGTTAATCCTTTTTATCCTGGCAATTTTTACAGATACCATATATGTAAAGACAATGATCCATCATAGCATAACCAGCATCTTCAGCTATGGCCTTTTGTCGTTGTTCAATAATATCATCAACGAATTCATCCACTTTGCCACACTTTAAGCACAATATATGATCATGGTGGCTGCCTTGACTTAATTCGAATACGGCGCTCCCACTCTCAAAATGGTGCCGAGTAACCAGACCGGCATTTTCAAATTGTGTGAGTACTCTATACACAGTAGCCAAACCAACATCCTCACCGGATTCGATTAGGGTTTTATAGATATCTTCAGCACTAAGATGGCGTACACTACACTCTTCCATTATTTTTAGGATCTTTATCCTTGGAAGAGTCGCTTTCAATCCCGCCTCTTTTAGTTCCTCATTGGCCAATCCAGTTCTCCAGCATGAAATTATTTGCTACATTATGTATCATTACCCACAATAGATACAACGCACATATGAAGCTTAATTGCCTTCATTAATTTGTAATTAATTTAAAAAAATGAAAGAGTTATGTCAAATATCACCAAAATTACCTTAATTATTTCAGTGTTATTATTGAGTTCTTGTATCGCTCACAAGATCGATATACAACAAGGCAATGTGGTAACTGCTGAGATGCTAGAAAATATTTCTACGGGAATGGGCTCCCAACAGGTTATGTCCATTATTGGTACACCGCTAGTAGTTGACCCTTTTCAAGCAAACAGGTGGGAATATGTATATAGCCTAAAACTTGGTAGCGCTAAAGAACCGCAATTTAGTTATATCACATTGTTTTTCAACGATAATATCTTAGACAAAATTCAAATAAATAAAACGCCCCTAAGAGAGGATGAGCTTAAAACGCTTGCTAAAATATCTAAAAGAAACATATAAAACATCGGTAAAACAATTCATGTAGCGCGTCTTATCTACTCTGCCTTGCCGCCACCTTTGCGCATGGCTTTTCCTTGTGCTGCTCGGAGCTTTCGCATTTCCTTTGGGTCGGCAATTAATGGTCTGTATATTTCTACTCGGTCCTTTTCACGCAGCACGGCATCTCTCTTACAAATCTTACTAAAGATGCCTATTTTCGTCTTATCCAGATCAATCTCCGGATAACTTTCCAAAATCCCGGATTGAACGACAGCCTCTTCAGCGGTGGTTCCTTGCGGCACAGATAACGGAATGATGGTTTGCACATCTGGTTTTGCGTAGGCCACCTCGACGGTGATAGTTGTTTGCTGTTTTTCAGCCATAGATTTTACCCGCCCGTTCACAAAAGGCATCAACTAAGGTGTTTGCGATTTTGTTAAATACAGGTCCAACGATGAGACTGAGCATTTTACTGGAAAACTCATAATCCATATCCAAAGAGACCTTACAGGCATCTTCGCCTAAGGCGTCAAATCGCCAGAAACCGTGCAAATGTTTAAAGGGCCCATTTAATAATTGCAGTTCAATCATTTTTCCTGTTTGCATTCGATTTCGAGTTGAAAATGTCTTGTTGATTCCGCCGTGCGCTATTTCTATGGATGCCTCTAGGGTATCAGCGGTTCGATTTATCACTTTTGTTGATCCGCACCAGGGTAAAAACTCTGGGTATAAAGCCACATCGTCCACAATATTAAACATATCGACTGCTGAAAATTTGACTAAGGCGCTTTTACTAACTGTTGGCACTCGTATAGTTCCATTTTTTTCAGGTTAAATTTTAATTAAACCTTTATCAAACCGATGGCATGCAAGAATACGAAAATAACGGCTAAAGGGGTTACATAACGCACGCTAATACGCCAGACTTGATAGGCTGGCCCCTCACCCATTTTCAATTCAGCGACAGTTGACTCTTTCTTCATAACCCAAACAACAAATATCGCAATAAAAAGTCCACCTAAAGGTAACATAATATTGGATGTGAGGTAGTCCAGTAAATCAAAAAATGTTTTGTCAAACAATTTTATATTTGCGGCCAAATTAAAGCTTAGAACCGTACCTAGGCCAACGACCCAGGTAAGGACACCTGCAATTACTGAAGCCTTGATACGGCTCATGCTGCGGTTTTCGATTAACCAAGTTACCGCGGGTTCTATTAAGGAAATCGATGAAGACCACGCGGCAAAAGACAATAATATAAAAAACAGTGTGCCAAAAAACACCCCACCGGCCATTTGCCCAAATGCAATAGGTAAGGTCGAAAAAATCAAACCTGGGCCCGACCCTGGCTCTAGACCGTTAGATAACACAATGGGGAATATGGCCATTCCCGCCAACAAAGCAACCAGAGTATCGGAAATCGCAACTAATATCGATGTTTTCGCAATAGACGCATTATCCGGCATATAGGATCCATAAATCATTATGGCTCCCATACCCAAGCTTAAGGTAAAGAATGCATGCCCCATGGCTGTCACGAATCCAGCTTTCGATAGTTTGCTAAAATCAGGAGAAAATAGATATGTGATACCTTCCATAAACGCTCCGGTTGATGTCGCATAACCCACCATAATGAGCAATAACACAAACAATGCGGGCATCAAAAAGCGAATAGCGACTTCCAATCCTTTTTTTACACCACGGGCAACGACGATCATGGTCATTAGCATAAATACCGTGTGCCAAAATAATAATCGTTGAGGATTTGCAATCAGCTCGTCGAAAATTTTCCCGATGTTGACAGCGGATTGCCCATGAAAAGCACCTGTCCCAGACTCAACGATATAAGCCAAGGCCCAACCTGCTATTACACTATAATAGGATAGTATTAAAAAACCGGCGATTACCCCGCTCCAACCCAATAGTTGCCAAGCCTTGTGACCGCCCTCTGCTTTTGCCAAATCTCGCATGGTATGAATAGGACTTTGGCGACCGCGACGTCCTAAAAGCACTTCCGCCATCATTATGGGAATACCAATAATGGCAATACAAAGGAGGTAAACCAGCACAAACGCTCCACCACCATTTTCGCCGGTGATATAGGGAAACTTCCAGATATTTCCCAAGCCAACGGCTGATCCTGTGGCGGCTAAAATAAAAATCCACCGGGATGACCATTGACCATGAATCGATTCTCGTTGCTCCGACATATAATACCCTCTATTCTTTAAATGCTATTTTCAACCATATTACTGTATTGCTCAATTACTAATTGTCTGCAGTTGTTATGTTTTTTTAATATTTTCTCCAAAAACCATTGTACCGCTGTATAATCCCCCTGAAATTCGGTCGATTGTAAGCTTTAGGAACATAAATGGCGAAGAAAAAACCGCAAAATGATAACACTATAGGGCGCAATAAAAGGGCCTATTTCGATTTTTTTATTGAAGATCGCTTCGAGGCTGGCTTGGTTTTAGAGGGTTGGGAGGTAAAAGCGCTACGGGATAAAAAGCTCCAACTACGTGACGCCCATGTTTTTGTCAAAAATGGCGAGGCCTGGGTAGTCGGTGCTTTGATTACCGCCTTACCAACGGCCTCAACGCACATTAAACCATCGCCTACTAGAGCCCGTAAGCTATTGTTGCATAAGAAGGAAATAGATAGGCTTGTGGGTGCTGTTGAGCGCAAAGGCTATACTATTGTGCCGCTCTCCATGTATTGGATAAGAGGTCGGGCAAAGATCGAAATTGGACTAGCCAAGGGTAAACAACAGCAGGATAAGCGTGCCACACTCAAAGACCGTGATTGGCAGCGCCAGAAACAACGTATTCTTAGGGGAAAATGATAGGTTAAAGGTTAAAGACAGGATAAAGACAGGTTAAAGGTTAAAGGTTAAAGGTTAAAGGTAATAGGTAAAAGGATAAAAGATTAAAAGATTAAAAGATTAAAAGATTAAAAGATTAAAAGATAAAAAGATAAAAAGATAAAAAGATAAAAAGATAAAAAGATAAAAAGATAAAAAGATAAAAAGATAAGAGTCAAAATCAGGGGTGGG
>Ga0316187_10002273_pt1 | contig 16703 bp, 17 predicted proteins | sample CroRivburrow1_MG_FD_204927 | JGI IMG/M metagenome (GOLD analysis project Ga0316187, IMG submission 204927) | Coastal sediment microbial communities from Maine, United States - Cross River worm burrow 1 | ecosystem: Environmental > Aquatic > Marine > Coastal > Sediment | place: USA: Maine... | reverse complement strand
GCTGTAACGGCGCGGCGAGGCGTCTCCGGTGAGAAACTCGGCTCGGCGCCACTCGGCGAGCCGCGATGGTAGAGAAATCGGCATCGAGGTCTGATCTCCATCTTGACGCTACACCACGCAGTGTCGGGGAGCAACGGTCGCTTCCGTCGCTTGGTCGACCCGGTTGGTGTAGCATGATCGTTTGCTGGAGGATTGGTGGACGACGCGCGAACCAGGAAACTGCACAGACTCCTCGAACGACTCGGGCGGGCTATTCATCGTTCGGTCGTCGACTCGGATGAGGTCAACAGTTGCCTCGCCGAGCTCCATGCGGACGGATGGGAGGCGGTGATGTTCCTCGAGGCCTCCCTCGGTTGCCGAAACGACGATGGCCTCGATCTCGATGAAGGAGCGCTGCGCATCCACGTGGGTCGCGCCCAGAGGGAGGCCGAGTACCTCATCGACTCGGGCGATGCTCGATGGCTCGCCGCCATCGGCATCTCCCCCACCAGACACCGAAGTCATCCACAGCGCGCACTTCCGCCTTTGAATCAGCCGTATCCACCCAGATGTGAAGACGGTTGAGGATTGGGACTCGCCGGTGACGAACGATCCTCCTGATCCGCGGCCCAATCTTGTCGGCGTCCCGCCGACGGAGATCGCGACCCTGGTCGAGCCGTACGTGGATCGACCGTTCCGCGTGCGCCAGGTCGGGCAGTGGATCATCGATCGCAACGCCACCGGATTCGAGGAGATGACGAATCTCACGAAGGAACTGCGGGCCGAGCTCGGGCGGCGCTTCCGGATCGCCGACCCCGAGATCCTCGAGGAGAGCGCCAGCGGCGATGGATCCGTCAAGTGGCTCCTGGGGCTCACCGACGGCCTCACCATCGAGGGCGTCTCCATGCCTGTGGATGGCAAGCTGACCATGTGCCTGTCGTCCCAGACGGGCTGCGCGGTGGGCTGCACCTTCTGTGTCACCGGAGCGCTGGGGGCCGGCCGCAATCTCAGGCCGGATGAGATCGTCGGTCAGTATCGAGTCATGCTGCGGCAGCTGAAAGCTCCCGTCGAGAGGGTCAATATCGTCTTCATGGGAATGGGTGAACCGCTGCTCAACACCACTCATCTCGGCGCCGCTCTCGAAACCCTCTACGAGCGGGTGAGCCCCAAGCGGATCACGGTCTCGACCTCCGGCGTGCTGCCCGGGATTGCCTGGTTGGCAGGGCTGGACCGACGGCCCAAGCTCGCGGTCTCGCTCAACGCGCCCGATCAGGAGCGGCGACAGCGGCTGATGCCCATCGCACGGCGGTACCCGTTGCCGGAGCTCATGGCCGAGCTCCGCGGCTTCCCGCTCGAGCGCGGACGCCGGATCACCTTCGAGTATGTCCTGATCAGCGACCTCAACGATCAGGTGGCCGATGCCGAGGCCGTTGCCCGGCTCATCCGCGGCATCCCGGCGAAGGTTAACGTCATTCCCCTCAACGAGGATCCACAGCACTTCCCCGAGCATCGCCGACCGGACGACGAGACCATCAACCGGTTCGCCATCACTCTGCGTGACGTCGGCCTCACCGTCACCGTGCGCTGGTCCAAGGGCCTCGACGTCGACGCCGCCTGCGGCCAGCTCAAGGGCCGGCATCAAGGAAAGGCACCGGTCTAGAGAACGCGGTGCGGGTATTGGGTTCAATCACGCGCCCCCGAGCCGGATTCTGCCAATGCCTCCCCTTAACCACAGAGGCACAGAGCCATCTCACCATGCGCGAGCGGCCTTCGGTATCGGCGGTGCTGATGAGCTGGAGGCAATATTTTTGAAACACGAAGGGCACGAAGATCCACAAAGACACCACAAAGGTCCGTTCTTGACTCATCGCAGGGCTTGGTGTGTCTTCGAGGTCAGAGGGAGTCCGGGTTAATATATGCGATGCTCCGTGGTTCCTTCGTGGTGGACCTTTTCAGAGGTTGAGAAAGACCATCGACCATTGGCGGCCTGCGGCTTCGCCGTCCCGCCTGAAGGAGGCGAGCTCCGGAGACTCCACCGTGCATCCGCCGACGGTCTCGATGTTCCCGGCGGGAACTCCGAGCGCCTCGAGGCGGGCTGTGAGAAAACCGCGGAGATCGAAGTGGTTGCCGTCGCGCCACCGAGTCTCGTCGAGACCGAAGGTTCGAAGGGCCTCCAGCACCTCGGGGCCAACCTCATAACAGCCACCGCAGACGGCGGGACCGAGGGCCACCCAGGTGTCTTCCGGCGAGATGCGGTGATCGCGGCCCAACCGCTCGATCGCCGCGCCGACGATGTCGGCGGCGCAGCCACGCCAGCCCGAGTGGACCGCGACGACGGCTCCTTCCGCTGCAAGCAGCACCGGGACGCAGTCGGCGGTCCACACCAGGAGGCCGACTCCGGGGGCGGCCGTCATCAGGCCGTCACCGGGTCCGACCTCCACCAACGGCTCGGATCCGGCCTCGATCCGGTGGATCGCTCGACCGTGGACCTGGTGACAGTATCTCAGTGCGACGACCTTGTCGCCGATGATGGTTGCAAGCCTCGACGGGTCTTTGGCCGTGCCTCGAGGGGGGCCGAGACCGAAGGCCATGGTGGTTGAATCGATCGAGCGCACCAGCGCGCGGTCGTGGCCGAAGATGCGCAGATTCCAGCTGTGATCTGTGGTTGTCTCCATCACGATGTGATCCTCATCCCAATGGTACAATGCAGGCCCCGGAGGCAGCGTGATTCCACCGACCATCGTGGTCCCACAGAAGGATCGAGAATCCCGCGGACTTCGCATCTTCGTCGCCACCGGCGGCCGCCGCACGCACCCGTTCAGCACCCGTCGAACGAGATCGATCGGCGAGGAGCATACGGCCCTGTGATCCGGATCCGCGGCGCCACCAAGGACTACGACCGGCGTCAGATCCTGCGCGGTCTCGACCTCTCCGTCGATGCGGGGGAGATGGTGTTTCTGACGGGTCCGTCAGGGGCCGGCAAGACCACGCTCCTGCGTCTTCTCTATGCCGCCGAGCGACCGACCTCCGGTGAGATCTGGGTGGCGGGGAGCCGGGTCGACACCCTCGCGCGGTTCGAGCTGCCACAGCTTCGACGAAAGATCGGGGTCATTTTTCAGGACTTCAAGCTCCTCAGGCGCAAGACGGTTCTGGAGAACGTCACCTTCGTGCTTCGCTTTCACGGGATTCCCCAGCGCGAGGCCCATCGTCGCGCCTACAAGGTGCTCAAACGTCTCGGTCTTCATCATCGGCAATCGGCCCTCCCCGAGGCCCTTTCGGGGGGCGAGCAGCAACGGGTGGCCATCGCCCGCGCCCTGGTCTACCAGCCCCGGCTGATTCTGGCGGACGAGCCCACCGGCAACCTCGACGCCGATCTCGCGTCGGAGCTTCTCAGTCTGCTCTGCGACATCAACTACCAGGGTGCGACCGTTGTCCTGGCCACCCACGACCACGCCCTGCTCGAATCGCTGCCGGCCAGAACCCTGGTGCTGCGCCGCGGGGTGATCGATTACGACGGGATGTGGCCCCCATGATCCGGCACGCGCTGGCCGAAGGCTGGCTCCTGTTGCGGAGTCGTGGTCTGATCAGCCCGGTCCTCGCCCTGGCCCTCGCCATTCCCATCAGTCTCGCCGGGGTGACCCTCAGCGTCCGCCAGTGGTTGGCGCCGGTGATCGAGCTCGGCGACCGAGAGAGCGTGGTCAGTATTCTGCTCCACCCGAGGCTGGGCGGTGCCGAACGTCAAACCTGGATGAGAAAACAGGCGGCGACACATCCTCAGTGGCAGCTGACGACGGTGGAGCCCGATGAGCTCGCCGAGCGTCTGGCGACCTGGTTTCCCTACCTCGAGGAGATCCTCGATCGCGAGGGACCCGAGATGCTGCCGACCATGGTCGAGATCAGAACCCGGGACCCTCAGGGCGTCCTCGCGCTCAAAGAGGACCTCGCGGTCCTTGCCGTCGGGCCGACCTCATCGGTCAACCGAGTTGTGGGTCGGGTCGCGCGGCAGTTCGCCCTGATGCTGATCTCGGTGGTGGTTGCGCTGATCGCCGGGGCGGTCCTGTTGGCGGCCGTCTGGGTTCACCTCGAGCTCCACCGGCATGCCGAGGAGATCGCGATCATGCGGCTCATGGGCGCCACCGAGGCCACGGTCAGGGGACCGTTCCTGGTGGCGGTGGCGGCGCCGGCATTGCTGGCCGCGGCGGCATCGGTGGTGTGTACGGTTCTGGCAGTGGGCTTTATGGCGCGGCTGGCCGCGCCGCTCGGGTTGACGACGGCGGGGGTGTCACCCTTGATTCTCTTCGTCCAGGTTGTCGGCGCTGTGGGCTTGCCCATGACGGCGGCCTTCATCACCTTGGAGCGGTACGCATCGGCTGACGAATAGTCGGCAGTATTCATACCTGAGACCCAAGACGAAAAACGCGGCCCGAAGGCCGCGTTGTGCTTTGGTGGGAAAATTCTCGGACTTAATTGCAGGTCTCGGCGTACTGACGCTGGAGCACCGTCAGCTGTTCACGCATCTGCCGGGCGCTCTCCATATCGCCGAGCTTCTCGAACTCTTCGGCCTGCATGGCGAGGGCGTCGATCTTGTTTTTGAAGTCCCTGCAGGCCGTTTCATGCTCGATGTTGCCGGCCTTGGCCTCTTCCTTCTGATCCATAGCGGCGGCCTGGCGGGTGTTGCCCGCCTCCGAGTAGGCCCGCTTGGCCTTCATGAAGTCGCGGTTCTTCTCGTACACGTAGCCCATCTGGTTGTAGATCTTCTTGCGAAGATCGGCGTTGCCGCTGCCCAGATCGAGGGCCTGTTGCAGAGAGGACAACGCATTACTGAACTGGCCGAGCGAGGTGTAGCTCTGGCCGATGTAGTAGTAGACCAGGGCGTTGCGTGACTGTTGGGCCTTGGCCTTTTCGAACCAGGTCAGGGCTTTGGAGTACTGCTTGGCGCCGAGCCATGATTCACCCGCGAGGAGATTGTGCTCAAACGTCGGGTTTGTGTTCGCAAGTGCCTCCGAGATCCTCGCAGCGTCGGTGTAGTAGGTCGATTTTTCGCTGGAGGATCCACTCCGTCTCGCGGCTGCGGTGGCGGCGCGAACCGCATATCGACCACTCGTATCGTTCTTGGGGTTGAGCTCGTAGGCGCGTTTGAAAGCGGTGTAGGCCGCCTTGTCGTCGCCGAGATCGTCCTGCGCCACCCCGAGGGCCTGGTAGAGGTCGGCATTCGATGAGTCAGCGCGGACCTGGGCGCTCAGAACATTCACCGCCTCGCCGGGGCGGTTGGTCTCATTTGCCGCGTTGGCGAACAGCAGGGCGTATGTCGATCGAAAGTTGTTCGGGAGGCTGTTGAAGCTCACCCCCTTGAGGACCGAATAGGCTTCGTTGTACTGCTTGGCCTGATTCAGAGTCTGACCCAGGGTGATTGTGTACATCGGGTTTGGTGTTTCATTGGCCGCGTCCAACTCCACCGCTTTTTGAAAGCTGCCCAGGGCGGCCGACAGGTTTTTTTGGGCGCGTCTGCAGAGCCCAAGCATATAGTGGGTCGCGGGCTCGTTTGGTTGTTCCTTCAAGACCGCCTCGAACTCCGTGGCTGCGGTCTTGTAGTCCTTGGCCTTGAATGCGTCCATTCCCGCAGCGTAGTCTGCGTGGACTGGGTGATAGGACACTCCGATCGCGATGATGAGCGCGACGCCGATCGTCCACCGGCTTGCTGTTGTTTTCATGTGTTGGTGCCTCCCTGGTTATTCGTCACCGCGCCGGGACGCTGCTGACGTCCCCGAGTAGTGGTCGCACTTGCTCGTCGAACATGGCGGCAATGTCTGAGCCCTTGAGCAGGGTGATCGCATTGCTGTGCTGCTCGACCATGGATCGGATCGCGCCAAAACCGGCCCCCTGCTCGATGAGAACCCGGGTGCCGGCGTACTGTTTTTCGATCGTGTGTTCACCGCTTTCGCCGACCACATCGAGAGCGACTGACCTGATCCGGTTGGCGAGTCCGATCAGGGTCACCGGACTCGGGCCCTGGTGTTTGGTCTCAGTCCTCGACTCGTCGGTGGCGGAGCGCAGAGCGACCAGCCCCGAGGTGATCATTCCGAAGAGAAGCTTGGAGACGTCGAACGCGGACCAGTGCAGCTGTTCGGCGATCTCCTCAATGGTGTGTTCATTGTCGATGCGGGTGACGAGGATCCACTCGTGGGGACTCAAGGTGACCTGGTCCGACTGATCCCCCGAGGTAAAGAAAGGGATCAGATCGAGGGAGGGGATCTTTCGCGACAGGACCCGCCACTCGTCGAGGCGGCGTGCCGCCTCCATCATGAGATTGGCGTTGGAGAGATGAATCGTGACCGTCTCGGTCTCTTCACCGGGGTTGAAGGTGAAGTCGCCTTCAGCCCAGATCGCCATCTCATAGACCGCGTTGTCGCCGCGCAGCGCGCCGACGACGGCATCGACGATCTGACCATCCCGAAGGAAGATTTTTCCCAGCTCGTCGTGGCGCGCAACCGAGAACACACCGGTCTTCCCCGAGACGCTGACCATCTGAATCACGTCAGGTAGAGAGAGCTCGGAGAGAGACCCTTGCAATGCCATGGACTATCCGTCGGCGACCCTACTGCAGGTTGAACCGTACAGTCAGAATGTACAGCACCTCCACCGGCTTCCCATTGAGGGTCGACGGCTTGAACTTCCATTTCCGAACGGCGTCCTCCGCCGCTTCCGTGAGGCCGAGAGGCAATGGTCGCAGGACCTTGACCGCCTGGACGCTGCCGGTCTTCCCGATGGTGCACTCGAGGACCACGACTCCCTGGATCCGAGCGCGACGGGCCGCTTCCGGATAGACCGGGTTGGGTCCGCTGAGCTTCTCGGGCTCGGTGATGTTCCCGCCCACCACGAAGCGCACCGGCCCTTCCGGCTCTGGCGGCGGTGGCGCGTCCGGAATGCCGAGGACCAGGTTGTCATCGGGAACGAAGTCGATGTCCTCATCAGGTTCGTCATCGCGGATGGGTTCCGGCTCGTCGGGCGTGGGATCCGGAATCGGAACCTTCTTGCTCTTGGGCTTCGGAATCTGCTGGAGCTCCTGCTTGGGAGGCTGTTTGAATTTGACCTGTTTGACCACGTAGATCTTGGTCTTTTTCTCGGTCGCATCCTTGAGACCGCCGGCAAAAGTCGGCCAGTGAAACGCGAATATGAAGATGTGCAAGACGACGGCCACGCCGACCGCGATGCGAGTGAGCTTCTTGTCCTGCTGCTCCTCCTGCGCGATGATCTCGATGACCGTCGGTTTCATCTTGACGTCAGGCGCCTTGGATGCTGGTGCTTTGGGCGTCTCGGTCATACTGCCTCCTCACCCCATCCCCAGGAGGTTCCAGATGTTCTCGATTTCCCGCTGGGTCGGGATCGAGATGGTCTTGATCTCGGTGAGATCCTTGCCGTGGACGTCCTGGTACAGGGCCCTGCGTTCTTCGCTGCCTTCCACTGGTTCGGTCCATTCTTCGTTGGCTCGCCGGAGCCGGTCGAAAACGGAGATCATGTCGCCATAGGTGGCATCGGGATCGGTCCGGAGGATCACCGGTTTGTCCGGGTTTTGCAGCAGCTTCTCGAGCACATACGGCAGCAAGCCCTCGATCGGCAGATCCTTCTTGTCGACCTCGATGGCTCCACCCGGCATGACGTGAACCTCGATGGCGTCTTCCTGTTTGATCTCCGGGGTGTCGGTCTCCTCGGGCAGCGCGAAGTCGAGACCACGGGTCGCTGAAAATGCCGAGGTGATCATGAAGTAGATGATCAGCAGGAACGAGATGTCGGCCATGGATCCGGTGAAGATCTCGGACGCGATTTCTTTCTTTTTGATATTCATCGTCGTCCCCCGGCTACAGTTCCGCCGCCGTCAGCTGCTCAGAGAGGAGGAAGATGTATTTCACCTTCGACTGCTTGAGCGCATCGAGAACCTCGTCAACCCGACCATAGGGCGCGTCCTTGTCGGCTTTGAGGATGAATTCCCTGTTCGGGTTTTTGGCCACCTCGGTCGAGGCGAAGGTGATCACCTCTTCGATGGTGCTCACGGGAAGCGCCATCTCCTCACCGGTGGAGACCCGAATCGTGGATCCCTTGTCGGGCGGCGCGATGGAGATCACGGCTGCCTTCTCGGGAATCTTTTTCCGGATCCAGGTTTCGGGTAGGTTCATCTGCGTCTTGTCGACCTCGACCTTGTACGTGAGGACGAAGAACACGATCAAGAGAAAGACGATGTCCGCCATGGAGGCGGTGAAGATCGCCGCCCCGGTTCCTCGGTCTCTGCCGCGAATCAGTGCCATCGCGGACTCCCTTCCTCAGGCCTTGTTCTCACCGCTCCCGTCCATCTCGGTGAAGGTTTCCAGGAGCATGTTGGTCGCGGTCTCGATATCGCGAACGAAACGCGTGATCTTCGTCGTATACCAGTTGTAGGCGAGCTGCGCCGGAATCGCGATGATCAGACCGGCGGCAGTGGTGATCAGCGCCTCGGAGATACCGACGGCAACCGCTGCCGGGTTGGTCAGACCCTGCTCTGCGAGAGTGGCGAAGGATTTGATCATCCCGGCGACCGTTCCGAGGAAGCCGAGCATGGGTGCCACGTTGGCGGTGGTCGCGAGAACGCCCATTCGTTTTTCCAGACGGTCGAGCTCATACAGAGCCGCGTTCTCGATGGTCTTCTCGATGTCTTCACGGCTGTGGCCATAGCGCAGCAAGCCGGCTTTCATCACCGAAGCCACGGGTCCGCGATTGCTCTCACAGACTTTGATGGCTTCCTTGACGTTCCGGTTGACCAGCAGCGCCTTGCGAATCTTGGTCAAAAACTCGTTGACGTTGATCCGCGCCTTGGTCAGCACGATGAATCGCTCGATGATGACGGTCAACGCCAGCAACGAGAAGAAGAGTAGCGGCCACATGAAGATTCCACCCTGGCGGAATAGATCTGCTACCTGTCCCACGTTCTTGCCTCCTCCTAGTTAGAGTTCGACGTCCGGGAAGAGTTCCAACCCGACCGCCGGTCTATTGTGAACGAGCGAATTGACCGACACAAGTGGCAATGCCACATGTGACCGTCCATCATTCGAATCCTGATTCATAAATGATGAAGGCAGTGCATCCTAGCATGAGGTTTTCGTGACCGTCAACGAAGAGGGGGACGGTTTTACAGTGCTTACAACTGATGTCCGCGAATCGCCGCGATCGCTCGGCTGTGGACGTGGGTCAGGGCGACGCCGGCGGCATCCGCCGCATCGCTCGGCGGAGCCTCGGCCAAACCCAACAGCCGAACGACCATAAAGGCCACCTGCTGTTTCTCGGCGTTGCCGTGACCGACCATGGCGGATTTGACCTGGGCGGGGGTGTAGGCGTGAACGGGAATCTCGGCTCGACCGAGGGCGGCGAGGACGACACCACGACTCTCGGCGAGGATGAGGCCGGATTTTGGATTCCGCCCGGTGAAACCGGATTCCACAGCTGCGCAGTCGGGAGCGAGTTCGGTGACGATGCCGGTGAAGAGCCGATCGAGATCGGCCAGTCGCGACGCGTGTTCCGTCCCCTTGGGCCGGACGATCCCGAAAGCCTCGAGATGGGTCCGGTTGCCGCTCGCGATGATCAGCGCCCATCCGGTGGCTCGGCTCCCGGGGTCGACTCCTAGGATGCGCACAACAGCTTCGCCCGGTCGAGTTGGAGCGTCATCGGACTGCGGCGGAGGGGATCAAGCGCCGTCCAGCAGACTGTCGTCGATGTCGAAGTTGGCCCAGACATTCTGCACGTCATCCTGGTCGTCGAAGGCCTCCATAAGCCGGATCATCTGCTCGGCCTTCTTGCCCTCGAGCTTCTGGGTGGTGGAGGGCTCCATGTCGATCTCAGCTCCCTCCACCACGACGCCGTTCGCCTCGAGACTCTCTTTGACGATGTGGAGTTCTTCCGGTGCGGTGTAGACCCGGAAGTAGTCCGCGTCTTCGGTATCGAGGTCCTCGGCGCCCGCCTCGAGCGCCTGTTCGAGGAGGGTGTCTTCGTCGAGGTCGTCGGTGCGTGCTACGAGGAGGAGACCTTTCCGGGTGAAGAGCCACGACACGCAGCCGTTCTCGCCCAGGTTGCCGCCGCTCTTGGTGAAAATATGACGGACCTCCGGCGTGGTCCGGTTGCGGTTGTCGGTGAGGGTCTGCAGAAGTACCGCTGCTCCCCCCGGGCCGTAGCCCTCGTATTGGACCTCCTCGTACACGACCCCGGGAATCTCACCGGTGCCCCGTTGGATGGCCCGTTTGATGTTGTCGGCCGGCATGTTCGCCGCCTTGGCCGCGGCCACCGCGGATCGGAGGCGTGGATTGGCGTCGACATCGCCGCCGGACTCCCGGGCCGAGACCGTGATCTCGCGAATGAGTTTGGTGAAGATCTTTCCGCGCTTGGCGTCGGCGCGCCCCTTCTTGTGTTTGATCGTGCTCCACTTGTTGTGGCCGGACATCGTTCCTCCCCGTCTGCGCCCCTGGTCCGGGGCTTCAAGCCCAGGCATTATAACCGTCTCGCGCCCTGAGAAGGAGTGCGACCGCGGTTGACTTTGGGAACCGGTCGCAGATAATGAGAACGGGCCCTTCAATCCGGGGAGCATCCAGGGACGATACCAATGAGCGCCAATATCTTACTCATCGAGTACGAGCAGAGTTCCGTCGATGACTTTCGGAACGCACTCGCCGGGCGAGGTCACCGCCTCGAGGTCGCCGGTGATCTGAACGCCGCGGTGCAGGTGTGCGCCCATTTCGAACCCAAGATCGTCGCCATCACTTCAGCGCTGCCCCAGGTCACCGTCGGTGATGCCATCACCCAGCTTCGAGCTCGTGCGGGTCTTCGAGTCACGCCCTTTTTGATCCTCATGCCGGGATACCTGGGGGAGGATTCGGTGGCCGACGCCGAGGTCCACGGTGCCCAGGACATTCTCGCGCCGCCGTTCACCGAAGACGAGACGCAGCAGAAGATCGACGCTCTCCTGAGGGCCTCGGCCGAAATCCTGACGACCCAGGCGGTGCCGCAGGAGACCCTCGACGCTCTGCGCCGTGGGAACACCGACGACGGTGGGGAGTCCTTCAGCTCCGATGATCTCTTCGCCGACATCCTCTCGGATGTCGAGCGCGCCGGGGTTCTTGAAAGCGAAACCCCGGCCAAGGGGCCACCGGCCGAGAAGCCGCCCCCAGCCGATGACACGAGCGTCGAAGATGCCCTGGCGGATGTCCTCGGTGATTCGGTGGCGGCTCGCGAGAGCTCGCGCGCCAAGACCAACGCTGAAGTTGACGCCATGCTTTCGGAGACCCTGGCGGGGCTCGAGATCTCACCCCCCGCACCGACCACCAAGAAGGCCCCGGAGGCTGAGAAAATCGAGACGCCCGAGGCCGAGACCCCATCGGTCGCTCCGCCGCCTCCGGAGGGCGCCCCCGAGGTTGAGGAGCCGAAGCCGGAGACCGTCGAGAAAGAACCCGCCGCAGAGCCGGCGGAAGACGACGGTGCGCCCCTGGTGCCGGCAGGCACGACCTTTGGACAGTACGTCCTCGAGGAACACATTGCCACCGGAGGGATGGCTCAGGTCTACAAGGCCCGGATGTTGGGCCTCGAAGGGTTCCAGAAGACCGTCGCCATCAAACGGATTCTGCCCCACCTGACGAACAATGAAGAGTTCGTCAAGATGTTTGTTGACGAGGCGAAGCTGGCGGCCCAGCTCAACCACCCCAACATCATCCACATCTACGATCTCGGGAAGATCGAACGGTCCCACTACATCGCCATGGAGTACATCGAGGGAAGAGACCTGCGGTCGATCCTCGATGAGTGCCGTAACCGGGGTGTCGGGATCCCGGTGCCCCTCGCTCTGCACATTGCCCATTCGCTGGCGGGCGCCCTCGATTACGCGCACAAGAAACGCGACTTCGACAATCGCGACCTAGGGTTGGTTCATCGGGACGTGTCGCCCCAGAATGTCCTGATCTCCTCGGTCGGCGAGATCAAGCTCTGCGATTTCGGGATCGCCAAGGCCGCCTCCAAGGCGTCGCACACCCGTGCCGGGGCTCTCAAGGGCAAGCTCCAATACATGTCACCCGAACAGGCCTGGGGCAAGGACATCGACCACCGATCGGATGTCTTCTCCCTCGGCCTCGTGCTGTACGAGATGTTGACCGCCCACAAGGTCTTTACCGGTGACTCGGAGCTGTCGATTCTCGAGCAGGTCCGCAACCCCGAGGTCGCCCCACCGTCGACGTTGCTGCCGGTGATTCCGGCGGAGATCGACCGGATCGTCTTGAAGGCCTTGAACTCGGAGCGGACCGGTCGCTACCAGACGGCACTCGATCTCCAGCGCGAGTTCGAGGCGGTCCTCAAGAGCCACGGTTGGGAGCCGGACACCGCCTCGCTGGTCGGTTTCATCGGCGAGCTCGAATCGGGCGCCGAGATCACGGACTTCCCGGCAGCGGAGGTTGCGGCGGCGGTTGCCGATGTTCCGCCGGCCGAACCGCCGAAAGAGCCGCCGGAGACATCAGGGGAACCACCGCCGGATGATGCGATGGACCTACCGCTACTGGCCGAGCCGATATCGGAATTGGCGGAAGCCGATACCGAATCGAAGGGCGGAGCCGGAAAGTGGTTGTGGATCGCGATCGCGGCGGTGCTGGTCGCGCTCATCGCCGGTTGGTGGTTCTTCATGGGTCCGGGTGCGGGCGGGGGTGACGCCTCTGCGCCACCGACACCCGTACCGGCGGCCGTTGAGGCGACTCCGACACCGGATGCGGGCGTCGGGGATGGCTTGATGGATGAAGCCGAGCTTTTAGAACGCGCCCGCGAGGTGGCGGCAGCCGAGATGACGAAGCAGGAGCAGGAGCTCAGAGACCGGCTCGAAAAGGAGTTCCCGACACCCACACCGCTGCCGCCCACCGAGACACCGACCGATACACCGACCGAAACGCCGGTTCCGAGCCCGACGCCGACCCCGCGGCCACCGACACCCACGAGGGTGCCGACGGCGACCCCGATTCCCATGACACCGACGCCGGTCGTCCTCGAAGGGGACATCGTCGAAGCGGGACCGGATGTGGTGGCGCCGGTTCTGATCCACCGGGTCGATCCGGAATACCCGCCCATCGCGCAGCGCGCCGGAGTCTCCGGTGATGTTGTTGCTCAGCTTCTCGTCGGCATCGATGGTCGGGTGGAAGATGTTCGGAATATCACAGCCTCGAGCAAGGGCGTAGGATTCGAGCGCTCGACCGAGGCGGCGATCCGCCAGTGGCGATACCGACCCGCGACCAAGAACGGGGTCAAGGTTCGAGTGTGGGTCCAAATCAAGGTCAATCTCACGTTGAATTGAATGTGGAGGAAAGATGGCTTCAAACCTGACCGACGACCAACGAGAGTTCTACGAGGAAGCGCGCCAACGTACCAAGGCGGAGGTCGAAGAATTTCAGAATCAGATCGACGCCGAACTCGCAAAGGTGAGAGAACGGATCCAGGGACTGAAACAAGGGGTCGAGGCGGCCCGCCAGATGTATGATGCTGCTTGTCTCATGCTCGGCGAGCCGAACGAGCTGGCAGACGCAGAGACCGAGGACTAGGGTCTTCGGCCCCGACAGTTGGCGCGACCCCGGGCGGCCCGGGGTTTCGCTACCTGTGGAGGCAGACCCGTCCCGGACTGGATCACGAGGCCGAGTTGAAATCCGAGGCCGGCGTCGATTGGGAGAAATAGGGTGGCAAAGCCGATGGCCCAGACCGAGGGCGTGCCCAAGGGGCTGTGGATCAAATGCAACGCGTGTCGGGAGATTCTCTATCACCGAGAGGTCTCGGGCAATCTGGACGTGTGTCCGCGTTGCGGTTATCACTTTCGAATCAGCGCCACCCAACGACTCGAACTCCTCTTCGACAACAAGCGCTACAAGAAGTTCTTCGGCCAGGTTCGCTCCGCCGATCCGTTGGACTTCGCCGACTCCAAACCGTATCGAGACCGGCTCAAGGTCTACAACCGCAAGTTTTCGGGGTCCGACTCCATCGTGGTCGCCCAGGGAGAGATCGAGAAGCAGTGCGCCATGGTGGCCGCCATGGAGTTCGGTTTCATGGGCGGATCCATGGGATCGGCGGTGGGTGAGAAGATCGCCCGCGCCATCGAGCGTTGCCTGGACAAGAAGCTGCCGTTGATCATCGTTTCGGCCTCGGGCGGTGCGCGGATGCAGGAAGGCATCCTGTCGCTGATGCAGATGGCGAAGATATCAGCCGGACTGGCGCGGATGCGCGACCGGCACCTCGCCTACATCTCGATCCTCACCGATCCAACCACCGGCGGCGTCACCGCCAGCTATGCCATGCTCGGCGACGTCAACATCGCCGAACCCGGTGCGCTGATCGGTTTCGCCGGCCCGCGGGTGATCGAGCAGACGATTCGGCAGAAGCTCCCCGAGGGTTTTCAGCGATCGGAGTTCCTTCTCGAGCACGGCATGCTCGATCTCGTGGTGACGCGCCACGAGCTCAAGGCGACCGTCGCGCGATGCCTCAAGTACTTCCGCTGAGTCTTCAAGGTCGTCGGCCCGGGCGGATCCGCCCCGAGCTCGGCCCCCTTCGGGATGTCCTGGCCCATCTCGGTGATCCCCAGTTGGTCTGTCCGTCGATCCTCATTGTCGGGACCAACGGCAAGGGCTCCACCGCCGCCATGCTTGAAGCGGTGCTCGAGGCAAACGGTGTGGCCACGGGGCTCACCACCTCACCTCACCTGGTCTCGGTAGAGGAGAGGATCCGGATCGGTGGCGAGGCCATCGACCATGCTCGCCTCGAGGGCTATCTCGCGCGTTTGAAGCCGTTTGACGACCTGACTTTCTTCGAAACGGTGACCACTGCGGCCTTCCTCGCCTTCGCCGAAAGTCGTGTCGAGGTGGCCATACTCGAGGCCGGTATGGGTGGAAGCTGGGATGCAACCAGGGTGGCCGAGAGCGAGATCGCCGGCATCACAAACGTCGGTTCGGACCACGTCGCCTGGCTCGGGGCCGAAGCGGTTGACCGAGCTCGTGACAAGGGGGAACCCTTGCGGGCCGCAGCGATAGCGGTGACCGGACCCGGCCTCGCGCCAGAGCTCGAGCCGGCCCTCGGAGCGCCGAGCGCGGTGCCGGCTTCAGAGATGGTCGAGCTGGAACCTCGGGACCACGGTGGGATCCGAGTTGCCTGGGGTGAGTCCGTCTTCGAGATCCCTGTGCCGCTTCCGGGTGCTCACCAGATCGACAATCTCCACCTCGCCCTCGCTCTGGCTCGGGGTGCGGAGATCGCCGGGTTGGTCACACGGCTCGAGCCCGATCGCATTTCGCGGGGTCTCGACGCGGTCCGCTGGCCGGGCCGTCTCTCCGAGGTCCGCGTCGGCGACCGGAGAATTCTCGTCGACGGCGCTCACAATCTCGAGGGCGCTGAAGCTCTGGCCGCCCATCTCGCACGCCGAGGAAGAAGGCGAAATCTCCTCTTCTCGTGTCTCGAGGACAAGCCGCTCGAAGCCATGGCTCGCGCCCTCGAGCCCGTCGTCGATGCAGTTGTGGTGTGCCAGTTGGACGATGACCGAGCCATGCCGCTGGATCTCCTCGCTGCCGCCTTTCCAAATGCCACCCGGGCACCGGGGCCCATGGCGGCCCTCCAGGCTCTTGCAGATCCGGTGGTCGCGGCGGGGAGCCTCCGGTTGGTGGGCGCCCTGCTCGAGGCCGCCGAAGGAGGTGTCGGATCATGAGCAGCACCTGCATTCGTCGACGGGCGGAGCTCGAAGAAAGGGAAGCACGCAGCCTCGCCCTCTACGGCGTACGGTCAAACGAAGCCGTCCGCCGCCGGTCCGCCGGTGAGCCCGAGGGGAGTTCCCGCCTCGCCTTCCAGCGCGATCGCGACCGGATCCTCCATGCGCGGTCGTTCCGTCGGCTCAAACACAAGACCCAGGTCTTCGTACCCCACGTGGCGGACCATCCCCGGACCCGGCTGACCCACACCCTCGAGGTGTCGCAGCTCGGGCGCACCATTGTGCGGGCGCTCGGGCTCAATGAAGATCTGGCCGAGGCGGTCGCCCTGGGACACGATCTCGGTCACACCGCATTCGGTCACACCGGAGAAACCGTCCTCGACGAGATCCTGCACGGCCGTAACCCCGAGGTCGATCTGCCGCCCGCGGTGGTCGTCGCTGCCGGTGCGTTCAAACACAACTACCAGTCCCTCCGGGTCGTGGATCTCCTCGAGTGGCGCTATGACCATCCGGGCCTCGATCTGACCGACCAGGTTCGAGAGGGCATCCTCAAGCACACCCGTTGGCGGGTGGGCTTCGATTTTCCGTTGCCCGACCCCGAGGGGCTGGCCCTCGATCGACCCTGTCACCTCGAAGGTCAGGCTGTGGCGGTGGCTGATGAAATCGCTCAGCAGACCCACGACCTCGAGGACGGCCTGCGGGCAGGCTCGGTGGCTTTCGAGGCCGTGGAAGAGCTCGAAATTTCGCAGCGGATCATCGCCAAGCTCGGCGATCAGTATCGATCGGAAAACCGTCGGTGGCTCCGTCAGAGCACGCTGATTCGAGAGCTCATCGGCTTCTTTGTCGCCGACGTCGTCGACGCATCGGCCCGCCGCATCGAGGCTTTCCTCGATCGCCACCGGATCGGCGACCATCCAGCTTTTGTGGAACGCGCTCGCGAGGTCTCCCAAACCACGATCTGGTTCTCCTCGGACACCCAGAAGCTCTTTGACGAGCTTAAGACCTT
>Ga0316187_10002270_pt1 | contig 16732 bp, 16 predicted proteins | sample CroRivburrow1_MG_FD_204927 | JGI IMG/M metagenome (GOLD analysis project Ga0316187, IMG submission 204927) | Coastal sediment microbial communities from Maine, United States - Cross River worm burrow 1 | ecosystem: Environmental > Aquatic > Marine > Coastal > Sediment | place: USA: Maine... | reverse complement strand
GTGGTAACAGCAACCCACATCGTCTGGGCCACGGGTGGCAGCATGGTGCCTGCGGCGGAAATGGATGCCTACTATCGTAAAGGTATTTTTTCCTGCGGCTGACGATATGCTGCAGACAGCCCGCTTGCCGTTATAACGGCGATCGCGAATATCTTCTATTAATTAAAGTGAGTATGATGACGCATAATCTTTGCATTAAAATTTGGCGCTAGACGTATGCAAAAGAAAAACCTGAATCTCCTGCTGCTCATTGGCGTCATCGGCATTGCCAGCGCAAATGCCTCCTCTAGCGTCACTATTACCGCACTGAAATCACCTGTGTGGGTACAACAGGACAACAGCAAAACCGAACTCGGCCGTAACAGCAAATTGAATATCGGGGACAATATTGCAACCGGCGATGCGGGTCGAGTCGAGATCCAGCTTTGGGTAAATGCCAGGTTACAGCTTAATTCGAATTCCGAAATCACGTTTCGAGCCGAAAAGAAAGGTGACCAGACTGCTGCCGACCGTCATCCCGAGTTGTACTTGCACGAGGGAAGGGCCTGTATCAGTTACACGGCTCTGTCCAGCAGCGAAGAGAAATTTGTAATCAACATCGGTGACATGATGTTTGCCGCCATCCACCTTCACGGCGATATATGTTTGTTTCGAGTTGACGGCCTGTCGTCTATCAAGTTGCGTACCGGTAGCGTGCAGGTCACCCATGCCGTTGATCCCAATATGATAATCCTTAGCGAAAGCGGAACTGAATTTCATATCCAGGATGACGGTGCATACAAGCTACTATTTCCCGGTGATGATGTTTCCACTCTCGAAATAGAAAAGCCGTTTATCGTCGAGACAGTCGTTGAGGAAGTTGCCCCGGTTGGTGCTCCCGAAATTATCGCTGGTAGCAATGTCGATACCGGGGAACTTACCGAGGCCGAGTTCGAGGCAACTGGTGAAGAGGACATCCAAAGCGTTGATAAAAACGATGTTGTCACTGACGGGTTCAAGGCAGCGGCGCCCGGGACAACCCCGCAGGATCAGGTATCAGGCTATATTTACACGGTGTACCTGTTTTCCACTCGCGACGAGGAAGTCGCCGCAGAGGTCAATCGGAGATTTCAACAGGCCGGCCATGATACCCGAATCCTTGAAAGCACAACCGGTTCGGTACTGCGTTACCGTGTCGTCGCTCCCGGGTTTGAATCGAGGCAGGCGGCAAAGAACTTTTCCGATGCTATTGTCGGGACACTCGGCGTTACCCAGACCTGGATTGGGAAAGAAAAATCGTTTGTCGCCGAGACAGTGATTGCGCAAGATGCAGCAGGTGAGTCTGGCGGGGTTGTTGAAGACAATATCGATAGCGGGGAAAGCACTGCAGCGCAAGTCGAGACGACTAAGCAGGATGGGCTATCTAACCATATTTACACGGTGTACCTGTTTTCAACTCGTGAAGAGGAAGTCGCCGCAGAGATCAATCGGAGATTTCAACAGGCCGGCCATGATACCCGAATCGTTGAAAGCACAACCGGTTCGATATTGCGCTACCGTGTTGTCGCTCCCGGGTTTGAATCGAGGCAGGCGGCAAAGAACTTTTCCGACGCAATCGTCGGCACTCTCGGCGTTACCCAGACCTGGATTGGCTGGGACACGCGATAATAGGGATGAAAGTTCGATGCCACTATATTCTATAGCGCTTTTATAAAACCGTAGACCAGTAGTGCGCAGGCTGGAAATATGGCAATCGTTCCCAGGCCATACAGGGTATAGACGATTTTATTGTTAATCGTACCCGTCAATCTTAAACCACGTTCACCACTGACAGCGCGAATGCCTATCGCAAACATCGATGTCCAGGTAAAAATAATGCACAGCCATTTTCGCTATCCCTTCGTCAGGCACAGCTTGCTGTACTAGAATCCGGCAGCTGACGTCTTTGTAGCAAAAGCGCTGTTGCGCATCTCACTAAAACGCCATAATGGCGCGATGCGGCTGCAACTGATAAGAAATATCTGGGAACCAACGGAACTAGTGCGGTTTCTGGTAACAGCCAATATTGTGCTCTACGTCACCTCTTTGTTCATTGCGCCTGGGGCAGTGAACTACGACCTGAATCCAATGGTTTTTCTCTCACCAGGTACCGGCGTACTTTTTAAACTTGGCGCATCAGGTACCTTACCTGTCTTTGCAGAAGATCGCTGGTGGACACTGATTACGGCCAACTACCTGCATGGCAGCTTGCTGCATTTACTGTTTAATGTTTCTGCCTTACATGCGGTTGGAAAAATTAACATTGAGATCTATGCGCCCAGTCGATTTTTCCTTATTTATTTTCTTGGCGGCTTATTCAGCATGGCTATTTCCAGCCTGGCTGGAATACCGCTCACGCTCGGCGCTTCAGGTGCGGTCTGCGCCCTGATCGGCAGTATGTCGTACGATCAATGGCGCGCCAGCAAGGGCAACCTGAAAATGCGCATAGCATCCGTCGGTACCTGGGTCGCCTTGATTGCCATTACCGGGCTGGCGTTGCCAAACGTAAACAACTGGGCGCATGCGGTAGGTTTTGTCAGCGGCTTTCTTTTGGGCTTCCTGTTCTGGCCGCAAACCTCACAAAGTGAAAGTAAAACCTTCCGTGTTGCGGCCACTAGCTGCATGCTGCTCACAATCGCCGCACTGATCTATGGATTGCTATTCAGCTAGCGACAGGGCTTGTAACCCGTTTCACGAGCGCCATCGAAATCAGCCCGATCACTAACAATAGGGGACAGGGCAGGTTTATTTTTCGAGCCGGGCAAACTGAAGGGGTATTAGAGAAAATTCCTCTCCGACTCCTAACTTATTTGTTATAGGATAGGTCTCCAGGTAGCTGCCGATGTCAGGGGAGATGATATGGCTGAGAAAAATCAGATGGTGACAAAACGACAAGTATCCACAGCCATGGGCTCTCAAGCGATGCGTATAACACTGCTAACTGCGGTGCTGTCAGCGCTCTTTATCACGGGGTGCACGACAGTCGGGCCTGGCGCTATTCCACGTGACCGGTTCGACTACAACACTGCAATCTCTGATTCCTGGAAAGAGCAAACTTTGCTCAATATTGTCAAACTTAGATACGCCGATATGCCACTATTTGTTGAGGTGGTATCCGTTGTCAGCGGTTATACGCTTGAAGGGTCGGTCAATCTGGGGGCGACCGAATCCTCCGAAAATGCCGTTCAGGGCGATTTTTTCTCACTTGGTACAGCCGGGAAATATACAGATCGACCGACTATTACCTACGCCCCCATTACTGGCCAGAAGTTCAACAGGAGTTTCATGACGCCGATTCCCCCGAAGGCGGTGATATTCCTCTTGCAGTCGGGTTGGTCGGCAGAGCTGATTCTTCCACTTACCGTTGAATCATTGAATGGCCTGCGGGCCCGCAGGGCAGCAGGTGTTGACCAGCGCACAGGTGATCCGAAGTTTTACCGGGCAATTGAGCTATTCCGAGAGATCCAGAAATCTGGAGCCGTCGGGATGCAGATTCTCAGTAGCGATGCACGCAAAGAAACGACCGTGTTGTTTTTTCACAGGGAATACGTCGGTGCTGATCTTAAAGCTAAAATGAAGGAACTGGATTCGTTGTTGGGTTTAAGCCCAGAACGACAAGAATTCCAGATTACCTATGGCATGCTTCCGGGAAGCGACGGCGAGATCTCTCTGCTTACACGTTCAATTCTACAAATCATGATTGCGCTAGCAACCGAAGTTCGGGTGCCATTACAGGATGTGACCGAAGGTCGAACAGTTCCTGGTGATAATCAAGGTGAAAAGGCGGACCCCGAGCAGGGGAGACTCATTGACATTAAATTCAGCAAGCAAAAGCCTGATAACGCCTTTACCTCAGTGAATTACAGAAACCATTGGTTCTGGATTGACGATCGCGACTTCAAGTCGAAACGTACCTTCGCTTTCCTGATGATTCTCTTTTCCTTGACCGAGACCGGTAACCAGGAAGGGCTGCCGCTGGTGACGATCCCGTCAGGTTAGAAACCTAAACGAATCAACGGGGTAGATCATTAAAATTTATCGCTTTAACCCTGATACGTGTAATGTTCATGCAAGTAAAAAAAAGACGATGGATGACAGGGGCGAATTGTTTTACGGGTAGTTATCTTCCCGGAAATTGTTTTCATTTCACCCCTGGACTTGTATCATACTGGAGGTACGGTAAATTTCGGTGCTTAATACCCTCTGGAGCTGATGAAATGATTGCAAAAGTAGATGACAAAAGCGTCACAACTGAAATGGTCGAGGCCATGACCGCCAGGGAATACAAAGCTTTCGAAAACCGGCTTCGGTCTCTAGCACGCAAGCATGGATACAAGATTAAAAAGTATGTTCACCCCATCAATGGTGATACCTACTCGGTCGTTGATGTCGATACTACCAGGCTAGAGAATTACGACCTCGACATATTCGAATTGCGCGACTATCTGTACGAGATGTAAAGACTCTGACATCGATTTTAAGCACATACCCAACATGACCAGAAGGCGTTATTCAAAAATATGAAAATGAAATTAAAAATATTAGCTTTCATTACCTTTGCGGCAATGTCCGCTATCAACCCTGCCAGTGCGGGGTTTTTTACTGGAGGGAAGTTACTACCCTTGTGTGAAAGCGGGTCAGCTTCGGAAAAGCGTGCCTGTGAAATGTATTTGGTAGGCATAACCGACGCGCATGATGGCCTGGACCGATTGGGTAGTTTGACTAAAGAATACTTCTGCCTTTCTAAAGGTGTATCACTCCCCCAGATAAGAAAAATCTTCATCAAATATACCGATGAAAATCCTCAATACTTACAACTGCCTGCGAGCCGTTTAGTAATTGGGGCCTTTGCAGAAGCATTCCCCTGCAAGTAAAACGTACCTCCCCAGATGCCATAAATCAGCGACAGCCAATGACTCCTTTAACTACCGGTTTCATGAAAATCTAAACAATATGGTTGTTAAGCTCCATTTGTTTGCCTTGCATAATCTTCGGCATCAAAATGGCCCAGCGAGGGCGCGACCAACCCAGGGCTCGCCGTCGTTAATAATAATTCCGGCAGAATCACTCGAATACAGGGATACTACTGCTGCGGCATCATGCTAACACCAGGCCCTGGTATAGGCAGCCGCGTGCTGGCTTGCCTGTTGACGAGAAATTGATATATTTTGGTACGTCTTAAAATTTCCCGGCTTTCACTGAAGTAAAGATTTATCAGGACGAGCTTGCGTGATCGGCTTCAGGCCGCGATAAAATAATACTTGCGCAAGGTCTCGGTGATTTCCCAGGTGCAACGCGTACCTTTGGCAACAAAAAAGGTGTCACCGGCAGTAAATGTTTCAGAACTGCTATCGTCGGTACTGGTCAAGGTGACCGAGCCCGATAATATCGTCATCATTTCGTGCACCGGGTATGGATCGTACACTTCCTTACAGGGAGCACACTCCCACACACCGGTCAAAATACTTTCGTCATCGGCGGCAAAATAAAAGTGGTTTGTTTCCGTTTTATCGTCGGTGGTAAACGTACCCGGCGAAGCAAAGCTTGACGGCAGCATTCCGGCGGGTGGATTGACTTCAAATCGTGAAAAGGTATTTTTCATAAGCGCTATTCCTGTCAGATTTTTAGAACATCATAGCAAACAAATGATTCTTTATCGGGATTACCAAATTAATTAATCAGTGTTCGGTCATAGCCGTTTGTCGTCGCTAGCTTTGCGACCGAGATCCGCGCGAGGATGACTTTAATTTTTCTACCTGGCTGGGCGCCAGCACAGCGACTGTGGAGCTTCGATTTCGATTATCGAAGCGTCAATTTCGACGACTGCATGGTTTATCCATCCCGGATAATTCGGTCCGGATTCCGATAGCGAACCACGGAACTGGATTTGCGGGTTTGCGGATAATTGCCCGGGCGTGAGCAGGGGGGCGTAACAGCAATCCACCGCGTCCAGCAATTGGTGCCAGTAATCCAGGGGACGCTGGATGATGTGTTCGGCGACTTCGGCAATCAACGCCTGTTGCGGCATAGTTTCGTATTGTCGGGACATCCACTGCGGTTTTTGCAGCGTGTCGCAAAAGTTTTTCCAGAACCCGGTTTCGATCGCACCGAGGCTGATGAATTGCTCATCGGCGCATTGATAGATGTTGTAACAGGCCGCACCGCCGTTGAGTATCGATGTGGCGCGCGCCCCCGCATTGGTCAATATGGGTAGATACTGCCAGCTCATAATCGATTCGGCGATACTGATATCGAGATAGATACTACCGGGATTATGTCCCCTCGCGTGCAGGGCGGCGAGCATGGCGACACTCGCCTGCATCGCCGCTGCATGATCGGCGATCGGTGGGTAACCGATGATGGGTCGTTGCGCGTCGCCGCTGACAATCGACTGTGAACTCAGCGCGTTATAGTTGATGTCGTGACCGGCGCGCAACGCGTCAGGTCCATTCTGGCCATAGCCTGACAAGGCACAATGAATCAGTCCGGGGTTGATTCGATCGAGCTCATTACGATCGAAACCGAGGCGAGCCAGTACGCCAGGCCGAAAGGACTCAAGCAGTATATCGGCATCTTTGATCAACTCATGCAGCAGCTGTTTGTCCGCTGCGGATTTCAGATCCAGCTTGCAGACGCGCTTGCCGCGATTCAGGTGGCGATAGATCGGGGACAATTCATCTGCCTCAGCGTGCATAAAGAATCGCATGGGATCGCCAGTGGGCGGCTCGACCTTGATGACATCGGCGCCGAGGTCGGCAAGTTGGCGGGTTGCAAAGGGTCCCGGAATATACTGGGACAGATCAATTACGCGGACATTTTCAAGAAAATGATGTGCCTTCATAGGCTTGAGCCTGCGAATCCTTATTCGTACTGGCGGACATCGTCGATGACCTTGCCATCGTTTGGCAGGCTGCCCAGGGCGACAATTTCGACCTCGCCACGCAGCTTGCAAATCGACCTGATGCTGTCGGCGATGGCATCTGTCAGCGATGCCGCGGCGCTGGCAACTTCACATTGCAGGGTTATCTGGTCGGTTTGCTCCACCCAGTCTATGACCAGTCGTGCCTTCGCAATTTCAGCATGGCGTTTAATAACCCGGTCGACCTGTTCGGGGTGGATGAACATGCCTCGTACCTTGGCAGTTTGATCGGCCCGGCCCATCCAGCCCTTGATGCGCTGGTTGGTGCGTCCGCAGGGACTGGCTGCCGGCAGATAGGCCGACAGGTCGCCGGTGGCGAAACGGATCAGGGGATAATCCCGTCCCAGGTTGGTCACCACGACTTCGCCGACTTCACCTTCGTCGACCAGTTCACCGGTCCCGGGGCGAACGATTTCAAGGTATACGCCCTCGTCGATAATCAGACCTTCCTGGGCACTGGATTCGTAGGCGATCAGGCCGAGGTCGGCGGTGCCATAGCACTGTTGCACGCGTATCCCCCGCGCGACAAAACCGGCACGTAATGGTGGCGGCAGCGCTTCGCCACTGACCATCGCCTTGTTGATGGAGCTGACGTCACTGCCGAGTTCGTCGGCCCGCTCGAGAATGATTTTCAGAAAAGAGGGTGTGCCGACGTAAGCGTTGGGGCCGAGGTCGGTGATCGTTTGCACCTGTAATTCGGTTTGCCCGACACCCGCGGGAATCACCGCGCAACCCAGCGCCAGTGCGGCGCTATCAAACATCTGGCCCGCCGGGGTGAAATGGTAACTGAAACAATTGTGCACCAGGTCGCCGGGACGAATTCCGCTGGCGTAGAGCGCGCGCGCGAATCGCCAGAAGTCGGTGACGGCGAAGCCCGGCTCGTAAATCGGGCCGGGAGAGGCAAATACATGCGAATGCATTGCCATGTTGTTCGCGGTGTAACCGCCGAAGGGGCGCTGTGCCTGTTGTAATTCGATGAGCTCCGATTTTCGCGTCAACGGCAAGGCGCTGAATGACAGCGCATCGGTGATCATGCCGGCATCGATATCCTGCAGTGATCTGGCGTAAGCCGGGGTATTGTTTTGTACGTGGACTATCTGCTCGCGCATTGCCTCGAATTGTGCCGCGGTTCGCTCATCGGCGCTGCGTGTTTCCAGGTTATCGTAGAATTCACTCATCATTCGTTCCTGTCATCCCAGGTCTCGTCATCCCCGCGCAAGCGGGGTTCTCGCAAAGACGCATACTATAAGATTCCCGCGTGCGCGGGAATGACAAGATACCGGGGGGTGGGGAAATCCGGCAGGTTTTCCGCCGGGCCGCGCAGGTTTGCGCGGGAATGACAGGGTGTGAGGTCATCCCCGCGAAAGCGGGGATCTTGTTGAGCTGCCATCATTACGGGGTTTCCGCTTGCGCGGCGGTCCGACATATCGGAATGACAAAAAATGGGGAATGACTGTAAGTTCAGGTTAGCCAGCGTTTGCGGCGACGATAATGTTTTACTTCGCGGAAGTTGACCCGCTCGCCTTCGCTGATGCCAAGGTAGAACTCCTTGACGTCGGTATTCTCGCGCAGCTCGCTGGCGCTACCATCAAGCACCACGCGCCCATTTTCGAGGATATAGCCATGACTGGCATAACGCAGCGCAATATTGGTGTTTTGCTCGGCCAGCAGGAAGGTAACTCCTTCGTCCTTGTTAAGACGGGCGACATTTTCGAATATTTCTTCCACCAGTTGCGGGGCCAGGCCCATCGATGGTTCGTCGAGCAATATCATCTTGGGTCGTGACATCAGGGCGCGTCCGATAGCGACCATTTGCTGTTCGCCGCCCGAAGTATATCCGGCCTGGGCGCGCCGGCGACTTTGCAGGCGCGGAAAATAACTGTAAACCAGTTCGAGATCACGTTGAATCGCAGCGCCGCCATCGCGTCGCGTGTAGGCGCCGGTGAGCAGATTCTCCTCGACAGTAAGATGTTCGAAACAGTGCCGTCCTTCCATGACCTGGATAACACCCCGCTTTACCAGTTCGGCCGAACTCAGCTTGTCTATACGATTGCCCTCGAACTCGATACTACCCTTGGTAATGTCGCCGCGCTCGGCGCGCAGCAGGGTGGAAATCGCCTTCAAGGTGGTGGACTTTCCCGCGCCGTTGGCCCCGAGCAGGGCGACAATGCCCTGCTCGGGTACTTCGAGCGATACGCCTTTCAACACCAGGATGACATGGTCGTAAATGACTTCGATGTTTTTAACCGACAACAGGGTTTTGTTGCTGGTTAATTCTGCCGCTTCAGTCACGTCTCTCTATCCTGATGTTGCCTTGCTGCAGCCTAGTTACAGCTACGTTCAGTGACGTTGTTTTCCGCCGCATACTGGGCCGAATCCTCGGCAATCAGCGGGCCGGTGATGTCACGCAAGGGCTCGTAGAAGCCGCTGACCAGGCTCCATTTCTTGGCCTTGGCATCCCATTGCTGCAACGCAACCTGGCCTGGGCCTTCGTGATTCTCACAGGTAACCTTAACCGGAATGGTAAAGTTAGCCAGGCCCAGTTCCTGCAGGCGTGCCTCGTCGACTTCGAGCGCCTCGAAGCCGTCACGTACGTGTATGCCCTTGATTTCGTTGGTGCCGTGAATTTCCATCGCCTTGCGAATCGCCTCGGATGTCCACATCGCGGCTACCAGGCCCCGGTTGTAAAGCACTTCGCCGATGCGATCGCGATCGCCCAGCCCCATGCCCTTGTCGTAGACGTGTTTCTTGATGTCGTCGTGGGCACCGAAGTTGTCGCCAGGCTGGTGGAATGCACCTGACAGGTAACCGTCAGCGGCTGCGCCGGCCGGCAATACGTCGTTTTCAGAGCCCGACCACCAGACGCCGATGAAATGATCCATCGGGTAGCGGATCGAGGCGGCTTCCTTGATCGCAACCTGGTTCATGACGCCCCAGCCCCACATCATTACCCAGTCGGGTTTTTCGCGACGGATCTGCAGCCAGGTCGACTTTTGTTCCTGGCCCGGATGATCTACCGGTAGCGCCATGAATTCGAAACCGAATTTTTCTGCCGCTTTCTCCAGCGTGCGGATCGGTTCCTTGCCGTAAGCCGAGTTGTGGTAAACCAATGCGATCTTCTTGCCCTTCAGGTTTTCCATGCCGCCTTCCTTTTCGCCAATGTACTGTACGAATACGGTTGCCTGGCTCCAGTAGGTTGCCGGGAAGTTGAACACCCAGGGGAATACCTTGCCGTTGGCGGCGGAGGTACGACCGTAACCCATCGAGAAAATCGGAATTTCATCGACGCTGGCCTTCGGGATCAGCTGGTAGGTGATGCCGGTAGACAGCGGCTGGTAAACCAGGGCGCCAGACTGGCCTTCGCCTTTGGTGTTTTCATAACATTCCACACCCTTCTTGGTGTTATACCCGGTCTCACAGGGAATCAGGCTGATACGAGCGCCGTTGATGCCGCCATCGCGTTCGTTGAGCATGTTGAGGTAATCCCCGTAGCCGTTGGCGAAGGGAATGCCGTTCGGTGCATAGGGGCCAGTTCGATAATCAAGGGTCGGCATGACCAGCTCGTAGGCGCTGGCGACACCGGAAATCATCGGTACCGCCAACAGCGCGGCCACGATTGTTCTGGTTAATTTTCTCATTTTACTTACTTCCTCCGGTTGTATTGCGAAACTACATTCTAAGTCATACGCCGTCAGCCGATCCACCCGCTAATAGGGGAAAGGCCACAGGCGCATTTTTTCCTTGGCGATCCGCCACAGGCGTGCCAGCCCGTGCGGTTCGACAATCAGAAATCCAATAATCAGTACGCCGACGGTGATTATTTCAATATGCGCCGACAATGCGCTGTCAGTGCCAAAACCATCGACCAGTATATTTTTCAGCATGATCGGCAGTATCACCAGGAATGCGGCGCCGAGAAACGAACCCAGCACCGAGCCCAGGCCACCGATGATAATCATGAACAGCACGAGGAAGGATTGGTTAATATCAAACGCTTCCGTGGGTTCAGCGGATCCGAGCCACACGGCAAAGTACAGGGCTCCGGCCATGCCGATGTAAAATGACGACACCGCAAATGCCGACAACTTGGCAATCAATGGGCGCACCCCGATCAATTCGGCGGCAATATCCATGTCGCGGATCGCCATCCAGTTACGGCCGATGCGGCCACGCGCAATATTCTTCGCCGCCAGCGCGAACACCGCGACGAAAGCGGCGACCAGGTAGTATTTGGCGACCCCGTTGGCTTCCGGGCCGGTCACTATGACACCGAATATTGTCATCGGGGGCGCGTTGATCATGCCCGACGCGCTGTAATTGAAAAACCAGCCGACCTTGTTGAACAACCAGATCAGGAAAAACTGCGCTGCCAGCGTTGCTACAGCCAGGTAAAACCCCTTGATGCGCAGCGATGGCAGGCCAAACAGCGTGCCGACCGCGGCGGTAATCAATCCCGATAGCAGTACCATTGGGATGAATCCCAGTTCGGGAAATGCGACCATCAGTTTGTACACTGAAAATGCGCCGACCGCCATGAAGGCCCCGGTGCCAAGCGAAAGCTGTCCACAGTAGCCGGTTAAGATGTTCAGTCCGAGCGCCGCCAGCGAGTAAATCAGGAAGGGCAGCAGGATTGCGTTGAGCCAGTACTGGTTCAACAGATAGGGCACGACGGCAAAGGTGATAAATAAAATCCCGAAAATGACGTAACGATCCTGGTCGATCGGGAACAGCGCCTGGTCGTCCTGGTAGTTCGCCTTGAATTGTCCGGTTTCTCGATAAATCATTCCTCAGACCCTTTCTATAATTTTTTCGCCGAACAGTCCCTGCGGACGAAACAGCAAAAAGGCCAGCGCCAGCATGTAGGCAAACCAGTTTTCGATTGCGCCGCCGACAAACGGGCCGAGATAAACTTCCGCTAACTTCTCGCCGACACCGATAATCATGCCACCGATAATCGCACCCGGCACCGAAGTGAAGCCGCCGAGTATCAATACCGGCAACGCTTTGAGCGCGATTAGCGATAGTGAGAATTGAACGCCGGATTTGGAACCCCACATGATACCGGCGACCAGCGCGACGATGCCGGCAACCGACCAGACGATAACCCAGATGGTGTGCAATGAAATGCCGACCGATAGCGCCGCCTGGTGATCATCCGCAACCGCGCGCAGGGCGCGGCCGATGCGGGTCTTCTGGAAAAAAACGGCCAGGAAGGCAACCATGATAGCGGCGGTACCGGCGGCGAACATTTCCAGTTTCTCGATATAAATCCCGCGAATGTAGAGCCATTCCCAGGCACCCTGGGGAATGCCGAGATCGAGCAGCTTGACATCAGAGCCCCACAGGATATCGCCCATGCCCTCGAGTACGTAGGCGAGTCCGATGGTCGCCATGAACAGGATGATGGGTTCCTGGTTGACCAGTTGGCGCAGCATCACGCGCTCGATCAGCCAGGCCAGTGCAATCATGACGGCGATGGTGCCGATAATTGCCAACCAGATCGGAAAGCCGAATTTTTCCATTAACCCAACCAGGGTCAGAGCCGCGAACAGGGCCATCACGCCCTGAGCGAAGTTGAATATTCCCGAGGCCTTGAAGATCAGCACGAAACCGAGCGCCACCAGCGAGTACATGACGCCGGCCATCAGGCCACTGAGCGTTACTTCGACAAAAAACAGAAAATCAAGCATGTTCATGCGGCACCCCAAGATAAGCGTCGATCACTGCCTGGTTGTTGCGTACCTCATCGGGTTCGCCATCCGCCAGTTGCTTGCCGTAATCGAGTACCAGCACGCGGTCCGACAGATCCATAACAACCCCCATATCATGCTCGATCAGCGCGATCGTAGTACCGAACTCGGCATTGACGTCGAGCACGAAGCGACACATATCTTCCTTCTCTTCGCTGTTCATTCCGGCCATGGGTTCGTCGAGCAACAGTAACTCCGGCTCCGCGGCGAGCGCGCGCCCCAGTTCGACCCGCTTTTGCAGGCCGTAGGGCAGTTTACCAACTGGTTTCTTACGAATTGCCTGGATGCCGAGAAAGTCGATTATGCGCTCGGCCGCCTCACGGTTTTCGAGTTCTTCGGCCCGCGCCGGACCGATATGCAGCGCCTGCCAGAAGAGGTTGGTTTTCATCTTCAGGTTACGCCCGGTCATGATGTTGTCGAGCGTACTCATACCCTTGAACAGGGCGATATTCTGAAACGTGCGTGCGATACCGTGAGTCGCGGCCACATGCGGCGCCATCTGCTTGCGGGTTTCGCCCTTGAAAGTAATCGAGCCTTGCTGCGGATGGTAAAAACCGTTGATGACATTCAGCATCGAGCTTTTGCCCGCACCATTGGGGCCGATAATCGAACGAATCTCACCCTGCCTGATATCAAAACTGATGTTATCCAGGACTTTCATCACGCCGAAAGACAGGCTGATGTTTTCGACCTTGAGGATTTCCGCTCCGATATCGCGTTCATTCATGCCGCGGCATCCTCCGCAACAGATTTAACCGGGTAGGTGTCGACGTCCCATATCTTGACGTCGGCCTCGAGCGTGCCGATGCGACCATCCTCGAAGCTTACCTGGGTCTTGACGTGGCATTCGCTTTGCTGCGAGTACAGCGCATCGACCAGGTCGTCGTAGCGCTCGCCGACAAAGTTGCGCCGCACCTTGCGCGTGCGGGTCAGTTCGCCGTCATCGGCATCGAGCTCCTTGTGCAGAATCAAAAAGCGTCGTACCTGTGAATTGCCGAGTCGACTGTCCTGTGCCAGGTCCTGGTTGACCTTGTCGATGGATTCCTTGATCAGTTGATAGACCTCGTCCTGTCCGGCGAGGTCTATGTAGCCCGAGTAGGCCATGTTGCGCCGTTCGGCCCAGTTACCGACCGCATCGAGGTCGATATTGATGAACGCGGTGCTGAAGTCGCGGTTGTTACCGAAGACCACGGCTTCCTTGATGAAGGCGAAGAACTTGAGCTTGTTTTCAATATACTTGGGTGCGAACAGCGTGCCGTCATTGAGTTTGCCGACATCCTTGGCGCGGTCGATTATTTTCAAATGGCCATTGTTATCATCGAAAAAGCCGGCATCGCCGGTACGCACCCAACCGTCCTCGGTCTTGGTACTCGCGGTAGATTCCGGGTTCTTATAATAAGACTGGAATACGCCGGGACTGCGATACATGATTTCGCCATTGTCGTCGATCTTGATTTCGACATCGATGGCCGGCGTACCAACGGTATCGGCGTAGACTTCACCGTTGGGCTGTACGCAGACTAAAACCATGCATTCGGTTTGCCCGTAAAGCTGCTTGATATTGATACCTAGCGAACGGTAGAAATCGAACAATTCGGGGCCAATCGCCTCGCCGGCGGTATAGGCGAGCTTGATACGTCTCAAACCCAATACGTCTTTGAGCGGACCGTAGACGAGTATATTGCCGAGCCTGTAAAGCAGCGAATCCTTGAGCGACACCGATTTTCCATCGAGGATCCTGACCCCGACCTTGCGCGCATGCTCCATGAAGTAGTGGAAGATATTGCGCTTGATACTGGCGGCGTCCTCCATGCGTATCATCACCTGGGTGAGCATGTTTTCATAGACTCGCGGCGGTGCGAAATAATAAGTGGGCCCGATCTCGCGCAAGTCGTTGGCCACCGTGGTCGCATCTTCAGGGCAGCTGACACAAAATCCGGCAACGAAAGATTGCGCGTAGGAAAACAGGTTGTCCCCAACCCAGGCCATCGGCAGGTAGGCGAGCACTTCTTCGTGTGAAGTCAGACCTTCTCGAATAATTCCGTTACGCGCGGTGATAATGACGTTGTCGTTGGACAGCACGACACCCTTGGGATGACCGGTGGTGCCCGAGGTATAAAGCATGATCGAAACGTCGGCACCGACACCGGCTGCTACCTGCTGGTCGTAAAAATCGGGATGATCGTGATCAAATTCGACACCGGCCTGCTGGATCTTTTCGAAGTCATGCAGAAACTCGTGTTCGTAGTGGCGCAGGCCGCGCGTTTCGTCGAAAATTATGTGTTCGACGCGGGGGCAACGATCACGCACCTCGAGCATCTTGTCGACCTGTTCCTGGTCCTCGACCAGAGCCATTTTGACATCGGCATTGTCGAGGACATAAGCCATTTCTTCGGCCACCGCGTCCTGGTAAAGCGGCACCGGGACTGCTCCCAGCGCCTGCGCTGCGGTCATGCCCCAGTAAAGCCGGGGGCGGTTGTCGCCGATGATGGCGAGCTTGTCGCCGCGCTGTAGCCCGAGACTCGCCAGGCCACAGGCAAGGGCGCGAATTTCAGCCGCGGCTTCAGCCCAGGTCCAGGATTGCCAGATACCCAGATCTTTTTCGCGGATTGCATCCTGGTCAGGGCGCAGCTTTACATGGCTGTGTAACAGCTTCGGGAAGGTGTCTAGCGTTGTGTCTTGATCCTTCTGGCTCATATCTGGCAAGCGATTTTATTATAGGTTTTCGTCGACATGCCATCTTCGTTTAAAAGCTGGATAATGTCGAATCTGAAAGTCCGTATTACAGCGTTAATTAATGAGCCTGTAAAACGAATTTATTGATATCCGCCCCTGGCGTCCGCTAAATCAGACGAATCACCAGTTGCTATTCCTCATAATTATAAAAACCGCGGCCACTCTTGCGCCCCAGGTAACCGGCATCGACCATCTGTTGCCAGATAGGGCAGGGGCGGTACTTTGAATCACCAAAGCCCTCGTGCAGGACTTTAATCACCGCGTAACAGGTATCCAGCCCAATCAGGTCGGCCAGCATTAGCGGGCCCATCGGGTGCGCCATGCCCAGTTTCATGATTTCGTCGATACCAGCGGCACTGGCCAGGCCCTCGTAGTAGACATAGGCTGCTTCGTTGATCATCGGAATCAGGATACGATTGGCGACAAACCCCGGGCTATCTTTGGCTTCTACCGGAATCTTGCCGATGAATTCGCTGAGTTGGTGCACAGCACGGTAGGTTTCATCGGTGGTTTGCAGGGCGCGAATGACTTCGACCAGCGCCATCATTGGTACCGGGTTCATGAAATGCATGCCGATGACCTGGCCGGCACGTTGCGTCGCACCTGCAATGCGGGTCAGTGATATCGAAGAAGTATTGCTCGCCAGGATCGCGTCAGCCTTGCAGATCTTGTCCAGTTGCTCGAATATCTCCAGTTTGAGCGCTTCGTTTTCGGTAGCGGCCTCGATAACGATGTCGACATTGGCCAGAGCTTCGAGCGAGGTCGAGGTGTCGATATTGGCGAGGCTGGACTGCTTGTCGTCCGCGGTGATTTTTTCTTTCCTGATCAGGCGATCGAGGCTGCCGGCGATCGTATCCAGTCCGCGCTTGACCTGCGCCTCGCCAATATCCTGCATGATGACTTTAAGACCCGCGGCCGCACATACCTGCACGATACCGTTACCCATGGTTCCGGCGCCAACCACGTCCACTGTTTTTATGCTCATTTATGTTCTCACTTCAGTATTGTGCCCACGTCAGCGGGGGTTATGGTCATCCCCGCGAAAGCGGGGATCCAGTAACTTCCATCGTCATCCCGATATGCCGGACCGGCGGAATCCAGTTTAGATGGATAGTTAAAAAATCTTGTGCGCTCTGCGAGCTCGGTTAGTAAACCGGATCCCGGCTTTCGCCGGGATGACATCAGCCTGTGGCTGCTGTCACATATTCCGCCGATACTGACCGCCAACCTCGAACAGCGAGTTGGTGATTTCACCGAGCGAACAATAGCGCACCGCGTCGACGAGTTCGGCAAAAATATTCTCATTGTT
>Ga0316187_10002269_pt1 | contig 16734 bp, 15 predicted proteins | sample CroRivburrow1_MG_FD_204927 | JGI IMG/M metagenome (GOLD analysis project Ga0316187, IMG submission 204927) | Coastal sediment microbial communities from Maine, United States - Cross River worm burrow 1 | ecosystem: Environmental > Aquatic > Marine > Coastal > Sediment | place: USA: Maine... | reverse complement strand
GAGACCGGGTCGAGCGGGCTGTTAAAAAACAGCACGATCGGTCGGTTCAACGCCCAGGTGTCCCCGTCACTGACGTTGATCGTCAGGACCTTGAACTCACCGATCGACTTGCCGTCGGCGCCGCAGGACGCGGGAAGCAGGGAAGCCGCCGCGAGAACCGCGGCGGCGAGGATGCGGGAAATGGGAGCGTCAGGACGCATCGTCAGGGAAGGTTGGTCCAGGCGAAGCCGAAGGCATCGAGCTCGGCCTCGAGATCCTGCTCGGAGTTGGAGACGAAGGTGAAGCGCATCTGGAAGTAGCGGTGGCCCTCTGCGACCAGGTCGTCAGGGTCCTCCGTCCAATCGATGGGCGTCGACACCGTACCGCAGCCGGTGGTCTCGACATAGTTGCCGAAGGCGTCGAAGTTCGAGCCGGCGTCATTCAGCGGGGTCGGGTCCGAGGCCGTGCAGTTGGCGATCGAGACGACCTCCGAACTGCGGAACTCGACGACCACCTCGGTCCCCGGGTTGGCCTGCTGCGGCGTCGGCTCCAGAGTCAGGTTGGAGAGCGCGGCCAGGTCGCCGCCGAAGTCGAACCAGTGGGTGTACACCCGGCTGACCGCAATCACGAAGTCGACTTGCCCCCAGTAGAGTTCCGGACCATAGCCCTTGGTCGTCAGGCCGCTCGAGGTGTTGTAGCCACCCGTCGGCGCGGTGCCCTCCGGCGGCAGGTCCGGACGCACCAGGTTCCAGTTGCCCTGGCCATCCCGGCCACCCGACGAGAACACGCGGAAAGCCGGCAGCGCCGACGAGCCGACCATGATCTGCACCTGGAAGCCGTTGAACCCGAACTCGGCGCCGAGCGGATAGCAGCGATACCGCATCAGGAGCGGCAGCGCGACCGACGGCACCTTGGTGGTCTGATAGACCGGCTGGGTCTGCACCACGCGAGGCGGCGCGCCAAGCGCCTGGCCCAGCGGCGCGCCACCGAACACCGTCGAGCCGTCGGCGACGGGCATCGAGGTATCGCGCCAGAGGTAGGTCTGCGAGAAGTCCGGCCACGGGTACATGAAGTACCCGCCGGCATTCGTGTACTTGTTGATGTCCGAGACCTGGTAGGACGAGTCGAACACGACCTTCTCGTCGAACTCGGCGTACTCGACCGGATCGTCCGAGAACGCGAAGATGTTCTGGTCGAAGTTCTGTGAACTGAGCCGCCGAAGGCCGGATTCCGGATAGCTCGGGTAGCCCGAGCCCGGGTCGATGTAGTCATCCGGCACGCGGTTGGAGTGTGCCAGTGCGACCGAATAGCGGCTGAAGACGGTGTCGAAGATGACGCCGTCGAACGGCGACCAGGACAGGCCCTCGACCGTCAAGTTGAACTCCGACGGGTTGGTCACGCCGAAACCGAGGTGGTGCGGCGCATAGAGCGTCATCAAGACCGCGCCGGCCGGGGTCAGCGGAGTCATCAGGCCCTGGCCGAAGAGCAGACGCTGGCCGACGTACTGGTTGGTCGGGTCAGCGGCGCGCGAGAAGCGCTGCAGCGCACGGCCGCGCAGCACGCCGTCGCCCTGCGCCTGGCCGAGTTGACCGCCGTACTCAGGCAGCTGGTCACCGTTCTCGTCCTGGCCGTTGCCACGCAGCGCGAAGTACTTGTCGGTCGGCCAGCTCGAGGGCTGTCCGCCGAGCGTGAGGTACTCCGACTGGTTCGGGTCGCCGGCGACGAATCCGGAGAAGTCGACCTGGTTGCCGGCGAGGTCGAAGATGCCGTCCGGGCCGTCGCGCAGCGCCAGGTTCAGGAACATGCCGGACGGGAACAGGCCAGGCCCCTCGCCGAGCGCGTCGGTCATGCCCGCCAGCGGCGTCAAGGTGAAGGTCCGGGAGTCGCCGGCCACACTGATCGGCCCGAACTGGATGCGGCCGGAGCCGCCCTCGAGGTCGAAGCCGGGCAGACGGTCGATGTAGTCGGACACGGTCTCGCCGCTGCCGAACGCGTTCCATGCGCGCGCCGGATCGGGGTCCTCGCCCGGTCCAGGAGCCGGGGCGTCGAGGTCCACCGAGGCCAGCACCATCGAGTCCAGCGAGCGGATCGTGCGACCGTCGACCGGCTCCGAGAAGCGCACGCTCAGCGACGAATACGGGTCCACCCCCACTGCCGGCAGCTCACCGGCCTCGGGGCTGAACTTCACGTAGCACAGCTGCAGCGCCTGGTCCGCGCTGGTGTAGCGCGTCGTCAGCGCGCCGGCGACCGAACCCGAGCCCGCCGCCAGCTCGCCGGCCAGCAGTGTCGCCTCGACCTCGTACGCGCTGGGGTTCGAGGCGCTGACGACCTGCGTGACCTGCAGCACCGCGTCATCGATCTCGAACACGTCGCCGGCCTTCGGCGTCAAGCCGCGGCAGCGCACGGCGTCCATCGAGTAGACCAGGGTGCGCACCGAAGCGCCGAGCGCCTGGATCTGCGAGATCGTCACATCCTGCGAGACGATCAGCGAGGGCTTGACGTTGTCGGTCATGAAGCCCTTGTAGGGGTCGTCCTCGTTGCCCGACCGGAACGCGCGCACCGAGACCGGATCGAAGCCGGCCTGCTCGAAGGGCTCCTGAATCGCCGTTCCGCTGCCGTTGCGGCGCACATCGAAAGTCTGCGACCCGGCCTTGTTGGTCAGGATCAGCGTCTGGTTCAGGAACGGGTTGAGCTGGGTCGGGATGCGAATCTTGATGTTCGAGCCGATCTGGTCGAACGACTCCGGGAAACCGACTCCGTTCTCCGGGATGCCCAGTTCGGCGGCGTCGAAGCGCGACACCGTCGGGTCGATGATGACCACACCGCGCGCCTTGCCATCCGCGCCGACCGCTTCCTTCACCACGTAGCGGACTTCCAGGTTCTGGAAGCTGCCGCCACCGATGTCGACCAGCACCTGGATGGTCTGCCGATCGACCGTGTCGGGGTCGAGGAACTCGCTGAACTCCATGCGCACCGCGCCGTTGCGCGCCACCTTGGTGAACGGCGGCGGCGAAGCGAAGCCCTTGATCTGCAGCGAGGCGAGACCGGTCTGGGCGTCGGCCAGCGCCTGTTCGAAAGCAGCAGACCCCTTCAGGTGCAGAATCGTGAGGATGTCCTTCTGCGTGAGGACGTTCTGCGACAGACGGTAGTTGATGCCGTCCGACTGCAGACTCTCGCGAATGACGACATCCGCCTCGACCAGGGAACCGGTGCCATCGAGCACGTCGACCAAGCGTCCCCAGTTCATGTCCTCAAGGAACAGCGTCGACTTGCCCGTGCCGGCGCCGGTGTCGGTGTTCGACGACAGGCAGGACGGCAGGGCCGCGAGGAGCGCGAAGGCGAGAAGGAATCGGAGGGAGATCGGATTCATGGCGTAGTGGCCCGAGGACATCACTGCTTCCAGGCGATACCGACCGCATCGAGCACCGGCTCGACGCCGAGCGTCGGGTTGGAGATGAACGTCGCGCGCATCTGGAAGTACTTGAAGTTGTTGCCCTCGAGATCGGCGAAGGACTGCGTCCAGCCACTCGGCGTGGAGACCGAGCCGAGGCCGGTGCCGAGGTGGTCTCCGTACGCGTCGAAAGGCGCGCCGGAGGACAGCAGCGGTGAGGGGTTCTCGAGCGGGTCACCCTGGTGGTCGACCTGCACGGAACCACGGAACTCGACGACGATGCTGGTGGTCGCGGGTTGATCCGCGTTGTTGGGTTCGAGCACGACGCCCAGCGCGTCGCCGAGCTGCAGGATCTTGCCCATGTCGAACCAGTGCGTGTAGGCGCGCGACACGCGCACCACGAAGTCGAACTGCGCCCAGTAGAGCAGCGAATCGCCCTGCGTGGCGGTCCGTCCGCCGCCCGGCAGGTAGCCGCCACTCGGCACCGTACCGCCGGCCGCCGGGTTGTCGGGGCGCACCTGGAACCAGGTGCCCGAGCCGTCCTGGCCGCCGGCCGAGTACACACGGAAGTTCGGCAGCGCGGAGGTCGCCATCATCTGCGTGGTCTGGAAGGCGTTCAGGCCGAGCGTGTTAGCCTGCGGGTAGGTGCGGAAGCGGCACAGCAGCGGCAACGCCACGGACGGCACTTCCTCGGGTGCCCAGTTCGGACCGGGCAGCCCCAGGATCGTCAAGTACTCCGCGTTCGGCGCGCCGACGGACTGCGGCGCACCGCCGACGAAGTCCTGCGAGATGCCGGTGTCACGCCAGTTGTAGACGGCCTGGAAGCTCGGCCACGGCATGAACGGCGTGCCGCCACTGGAGAAGAGGTCGACCGAACGCGGGGAGTAGCTGCTGCGGAACACCTGCTGCTCGTCGATCGCCCCCGAGGAGGCCGCGAAGCCGTGGATGTTGTCGTCGAAACCGGTCGCGACCAGACCCGACTGCGGGAAGTTCGGCTGCTGGGTAAGCGGGTTGAACGACTCGTCCGGCAGGTACCGCGCGTGCGACAGCGACAGCGAGATGTCGTTGAGGGTCTCGTCGATGACGACGCCGTTGGCCGGAGACCAGTTCATGCCCTCGATACCGATGTTGTATTCGGTCGGGTTCTGGTAGGCGAAGCCGACGTCCTGCGGACGGTAGACGCCCTGCACCACGGCACCCGCCGGAGTCAGCGGCTCGTTGACCGAGGTGCCGACCGGGCGCGCGCCGATCCACTGGTTGGTCTGGTCGGCGGACGCCGAGAAACGCGCCGGCGCACGACCGCCAATGGCGCCCGGGCGCGGGTAGGCCTGGCCGCCCCACTCCGCGAGGCCATCACCGTTCTCGTCCAGCGACTTGCCGAGCAGGCTGAAGTAGCTGGCGCGGGAGACCGCAGAGGTGCCGCCGGTCTGGCCGCCGTTGATGTCGCGCACGGCGATGAAGCCCGACTGGTCGTCGTTACCGGCCACGAAGTTGGTGAAGTCGACTCCGTTACCGGCCAGGTCGCGGATACCGTCCGCACCGTCGCGCAGGGCAATCACGTAGCGCAGGAACCCGTTGTCGTTGACGTCCGCGAAACCGGCCGTCGGCGACAACGTGAAGGAGCGGTCGCCGTCGGTCGACTCGATCGTGCCGAAGGCGATGCGCCCGGAGTACTCGGAATCCGCGACCAGCGTACCGAGGTTGTTGACGCGCAGGTCGTAGCCGCGCTGGCGGTCGATGTACTCGCCCACCGTCTCGAGCGCATTCGATTGGCGGAACCAGGCGGTCTCGAGCTCGCGCGGGTCACTCGGGTTGTTGTTGTTCTCGACCGTGATCGCCGAGAAAGTCCTCATCGAGGCCATCGACTTGCCGTCGATCGGCTCGTCGAAGCGAATCGTGACGGTCGAGAACGCGTCGATGAACACGCTCGGGAAGATGCCCGGCGTCGGCTGGAACTCCAGGAAACAGACCTGCAGCTGGTAATCGGCAGCGGCGTAGCGCGTGGTATAGCGCGCGCCCACCGGGTTCGAGCCGGTCGCCAGCGTGCCGCCGTCGATCAGCGTGCGCACCACGTAGGCGTTCGGGTCGCCGGAAGAGACCACATCGGTGACCGTCGCGATGTACTCGGTGCCGGCGGTCTGGATCTCGAACACGTCGCCGACTTTCGGCGTGATGGCCTTGCAGTTGGCCTCATCGACCGCGTAGGTCAGGTCACGGCGTTCGGCGTTTCCACCGGTCACGGCCGCCACCTCGGCGATGGTCGCGTCGAGCACGCCCAGCAGGCTGGGCCGGTCGTTGTCCGGCAGGAAGCCGCCGTACGGGTCGGTGTCATTGCCGGTCCGCGCGACGCGAACCAGCACCGGCGACTCGGCATTGACGGTCTCGAAGGGCTCGGTGGCGGTGTCCTTGATCGCCGGTCGCGCGCCGGACAGGCTGCGCAGCACGCGCGGCTGGCCGAAGAGCGGATCGGGCTCGGTCGGGATACGGACGCGCAGGTTGGCGTTGAGCTGCCCGAAGGAGGCAGGCAGGCCGACCGCGTTCTGCGGAATCGCCGCCTGCGCTGCCTGCAGCGCCGAGACGGTCGGGTCGAAGATGACGTCCCGCCCCTGGACCACATAGCGCCCGGTGAAGGTCTGGGTCGGCGGGTCGCCGGTCAGCACCTGCACGGTCGCCGAATCCGCGGTGGCGGGATCGATCTCCGACGAGAAGCGCAGACGCAGCGCGGCGTTGCGTGCGATCAGCGTGTACGGCGGCGCGCTCGACAGCCCCTTCGCGGCCACCGGCTTGAGCACCGAGGTCGCGGCCTCGTAGAGCGCCAGGAAAGCCGCGTTGGTCGCCTCGCCAGCCGCGTTCTCGCCGGCCGGCTGCAGGATGACCAGACTCTCGGTCTCGGTGACCGGGTTCAGGCGCAGCTGGTAGTTGATGCCGTCGCCCTCCAGATCCGGATTGATGAGCACGTCCTCGAGGATGTAGCTGGCGTCATCGTCCGTCACGTCGACGAGACGGCCCCAGGCCACTGATTCGAGGAAGAAGCCGGCGGAGTCGCTACTGCCGCCTCCACTGTCCGAGTTGGAGTTGAAGCAGGCCGCTGGGGCGAGCAGCAGCGCGGCGAGCGCGAGGCGACTCGCGGGGCCGACGATGGATTGGGGCGAACGGGTCATCGTGTCAGGGTCGATTCCTGGACGTTTCGGGTTCCGCGGGACCGGAAGGGCTCCCATCGTAGGAGCGCCGGCCGAAGCCCGCATCACGCCTCAATTGGCAATTCCCGTACCAAGCTGGTCTGGGGGCCTTGAGGGCGCTCTGAGGCGCGCGGGGCATGGGTTCCGTGCGCTTCCGCACGTGCCCCGTCAACCGCCCCACACATAGCCTGCCGACTCCGCCGCGTCACGCTCGCGGAAGGGTCGCAGATTCTCCGGGGCGATGCGCATCGCGGCCGGGCTGTGCAGCGGGTGGACGCGGTGCGTCGAGCGGCAGCCGGCGTAATCCACCGGCAGCAGGCCATCACAGAAGGCGCACAGGAAGCTACGGCGCGCACGCCCCACCACCCTCCAGGGCACCGGGAGGCCCTCTGCGCGGGTGATACAGGACGGATTCGGGCAGTTGCCGAGCTCATGGTCGGGATTTCCGGCCGGCAGCGGCGCCAACTGCGGCAACGACCAGCGGTCCTCGTGGAGCATGGCCAGGAACACCACCTGGCGGACCACCGGCCCCAGCCGGGCCTGCTCGAACCAGATCGCCCGCGGGTCGTCGTCGAGTTCGCGCGGCAGCTCGTCCAGGCGCGGCAGCGGGTGCAGCACCAGGCACTCCTCGAGCAGCGGGTCGCGGAGATCCGAAGCGCTCAGCCGGCAATAAGGCCGGTCCTGGGCCTCGGCGCCTCGCTCGCTCTGCAGGCGCGTCATGTAGAGCGCGTCCAGCCCGGACAGCACCGGCGCGTCCTCCGGGAACAGCGACGGCTGGACCAGTCCGCGCGGCTCGAGCAGGCGCGCCTCCGCGGTGCCCGTCCAGGTCTCGAACAGGCGGTGGCGGCAGCGCCGCAGGCGGTAGTCGAAACGGTCGAGCAGGCGCCGATCGAAGGAACTCTCCCAGTCCAGGCCGGGGCCCGGAAGCAGCACCAGGCGCACCCCCAGCGTCGCCAGCCCCCAGGCCAGCGAGCGGGCCGTGCGGCCATGCAGCAGATCGCCGGCGATCGCCACGGTGCGGCCGCGGAAACCCTCCCAGCGACGGTGCAGCGTGTACAGGTCGACCAGCGTCTGGGTCGGGTGGCCGAGCCGCCCGTCGCCGCCGTTGACCACCGGCACCCCTGCGCTCAGGGACGCCAGCCGCGAGGCTCCGTCCCGCGCGTGGCGCAGGACCATCAGGTCGCAGTAGCCGCCGATCACCTTGGCCGCGTCGTGCAGGCTCTCGCCCTTGGCGCCGCTCGAGCTCTTCGGGTCGCTGACCGTCAGCACCCGTGCACCCAGGCGGTGGGCCGCCGCCTCGAAGGACAGCCGCGTGCGGGTGCTCGGCTCCTCGAAGACGTGCGCGATGATCCGCCCCTCGAGCGCGCCCGCGAAGTCCTCGGGGCGCTGCTCGACGTGCCGGGCCCGACGGAAGAAGGCTTCCAGGAAGGCCGGAGTCAAGACCTCGGCCGAATGCAGGCCTTCCATCACGGGCAGCAGGCTCATCGTGCGCCGCCCATTCTAGCCGCGCGCCGGCCCTCCGTCGGCCAGCGCCCGCAGGGTCTCGCGAAAGGCCGCGCCCAGCGGCAGCAGCGTGGCCGGCGGCGGCGGCGGTCCCAGCGGTGCCAGCAGCGCGTCCTCCAACGCAGTCACCAGGCCAGCCGGGTCGACCTGGGCGCTGCCGCGCAGCCACCTGCCACCGAGTTCCCGCTCGGGGGACCAGCGCTCGCCGAGGTCGACGCGGTGCAGCAGAGCCACGTCCTCGGGCCGCCGCAGTTCCCGCCATGCGGCGACGACTTCCGGTTCAGGCGCGCTCGCCGCGTCGAGTACCCACACCGTCCGCCACGCGCGCTCGATCTCAGCGCGGCTGCGCGCCACCGCCTCGGCGTCGACATCGGCGGCCTGCGCCCACAACCCCGCGGTGTCCACCAGTTGCACGGGGAACGCCGCCTCGCCGGCGCCGACCGCGCGCAGCGCCCGGACCGCGTCGCGCGTCGTGCCTGCGAACGGCGAGACCGTCGCCCGCGGCCGCTGCAGCCACGTGTTCAGCAGCGTCGACTTGCCGGCGTTGGGCGGCCCAGCCAGGACCACCCGCGGTGGCGACTCGAGAGCCTCGGCCCAGGCCGCGGCCACCAGCAGCGCCTGCGCCTCGGCGCGCCGCTCTGGCTCGGGCAGGGCGACAATCCGTGCCAGACGGCGTTCGCGCGCACCGCCGCGCGCCGCCCCCCACGCCAACGCGACCCGTGCGGTCCGCGCCGCACGGAAGCCGTGCTCGGCCTCGTCGCTCGCGCCGCCCGAGGGCGCCTCCTGCCAATCCGAGGTGGCCAACCAGCGGCGCAAGGCGTCGGCGGTACCTGGGCCGCCATGCAGATGCAGCTCGACCTCGGCCGCAGCCCGGCGCCAGAGCAAGCCCTCGTCGAACACCGCAGCGCCGCCGACGCATACCGGCCGAAACGACCCCGGCGCGGGGAGCGCGCCGAACAGCGCGGTCAGCGCCTGCTCCGGCCCGCGCAACTCCCACAACGACAGCGCCGCGGCGCCGGGCGCGGACAGCCGACGGAAGCGCATCATCCCTCGGCGCGCCGCGCGGCGAGGACGCGCAACCCCTCCAGCACCAGGTCCGGTTGCCGCCGCCAAGCGGGCAGCAGCGGCGCGAGCGCCTCCGCATCACCACCGCTCAGGAGCCGCGGCGCTGCACCCGGTGCCAGGCCAGCCAGGACCTCGAAGCGGGTCGCGAGCCCGTCCAATGCGGCGGCCAGCGCGTCCAGCGTGCCGGCGCGGGTCGCCGCTGCGGTGTCCGCCGGGACTCCGTCGCGCGCCTCCGCCGCCGGCGGCGCCAAGTGCGGACAGGCCGCGGCCAGCGCCGCCCGGGCCACCCCGAGTCCCGGGCCAATCGCGCCGCCGCGGAAACTGCCGTCCCGGTCGACCAGATCCAGCGTGAAGGCGCTGCCACAGTCCGCGACCACCACCGGCGCGCCACAGATCTCGACCGCGGCCAACGCCGCCAGCAGACGGTCCGTGCCGGTCCCTTCGGTCAGGCGTGCGAGCGGCACATCATCGGGCGTGATCTGCTCGACTGATCGGTCGACCAGCGGACCGGCAAGCAGCGCGGCGAGCCCCTCCGGTGATGCGCTGGCGAGCAGCAGCGGCCGCGCGCCACATGCCGACAGGCGCGCAGCCAGGGCGTCGTGGGCCTCGGGGTCGCGCCACGCGTAGGTCTCGACGACTCCGTCGACATCCAGCTTCAGGCGCCGGTTGCCGAGGTCGCCGAGCAGTGGCGCTGCCACCGTCAGCGCGGCAGGCGGTAGCGGATCGTGCGCACGCCGCCGAGCCGCTTGATCTCGAGCGTGATGAGGTCGCCTTCGAAGTCGCGCATGCGTTCGATGACCGCATCGCGCTCCAGCGCGGGCTCGCCATTGACCGACATCACGATGTCGTCAGCCTGCAGGCCCATGCGCTGGAAGGCCGGATGGTTGAGACGCTGCACGCGCAGGCCCTCGACCTCGTTGGTCAGCGGGTTGCGCGCCGGCCGCACCGAGACCGCCGAGAGCAGTTCCTCCTCGCTCATCCCCCGCAGGTCCTTGGCGTCGGCGCTGCCGACCAGGTAGATGCCGGTGTCATCCTGCGCGGTGTACTCCGGCGTCGGCCTGCGCGGCATTTCCGTCGCAGGTCCCTCGCCCTCTCCTCCGGTCAGCAGGTCCATGTCGAGCGGCATGTCGCCAGCCCGCACGATCAGCTCCTCGCCGCTCTCGACGATCTTGAGCGTGATCTTGTCGAGTTCGACCTTGGCGAGCAGCAGCCGCACGCCGGGATGCGAGTCGACCTCGAACTCCTGGTCGACCGCGATGAGGTCACCTGGGACCGTCTCCGAACCGGACACCGACTGGGCGCCGGCCGGCTGCACCCACGCCGCGCTCGGGTACTGCACGAAGGGCACCTCCAGGTCGCGCGCGCGAATGCCGCGGCGAATCGGTTCAGATGGCCCCGTGTCGACCTCGATCGGAGGCACGTAGCCGGTGATGTTGAGGTCCTGGATGACCGAATAGGCCGGATACTCCTCGAGGTGGCTGGCCGAGGTCGTGCGCGACTCGCCCTGCGAGAAGCCGCGGCGGATCCGCACCAGGTCCTCGTCGCCGAGGCTGCCGGTGTAGGCCACCCGGTTGCGCGCGAAATCGACCATCTTCCAGCCGAACATCGCCAACGCGGCGATGCCGAGGGCGGACAGGGCGAAACGCAGGAACTTCTCGTTCACGAAGGGCATCTTAGGGCCTCCCAGGCAGGGATTGCGACGTCGGCACGCGGCTTCCTCTTCCCGCTTTCCCGGCGCGACCGCGACTTGCGTGTCTAGAAGCCCGCCTCGGCGGGCTCCCAGTCCCGCCCGAGCAGCAGGCGGACCAGCGCGTCCAGGCCATCTCCGGTCGCCGCCGAGACCTGCAGGCCCGCGCCGGCGGCCGCGAACAGCGCCTCAGCCTGGGCCCGCGCCGCGTCGTCCTCGACCTTGGTGGCCAGCAGGACGGTCGGCCGCGCCGCCAGCTCCGCGCTGTAGGCCTCGATCTCCTCGCGAATCGTCCGCCAGTCGGCGACCGGGTCGGCGGCTTCCGACGAGCAGTCGACCAGGTGCAGCAACATGCGGGTGCGCTCGACGTGGCGCAGGAAGCGATGGCCGAGCCCTTTGCCGTCCGCGGCGCCCTCGATGAGGCCGGGGATGTCCGCGAGCACCACGTCGCGCCCGTTGCGCCCGCCCGACAGGATGCCCAGCGCGGGGTCCAGCGTGGTGAACGGATAGGCGCCGACCTTCGGACGGGCGGCGGTCAGCACCGACAGCATGGTGCTCTTGCCCGCATTCGGCAGGCCGATCAACCCGACCTCGGCGACCAGCTTCAGCTCGAGCTTCAGCTTGCGCCGCTCGCCGGGCATGCCGCGCTCGAAGTGGCGCGGCGCCTGGTTCACCGCGGTGGCGAAGCGGGAGTTGCCGCGGCCGCCCTTGCCGCCGGCCGCGACCGTGACCCGTGCGCCGTCGGTCGCGAGGTCGGCCAGGAGGTTGCCGTGCTCGGCATCCCGGACGACCGTACCGACCGGGACCGTCAGGACCTCGTCGTTGCCGCGCCGGCCGGTGCGATGCCTGGGCTCACCCGGCCGCCCATCTTCGGCGCGCGCTTCCACGTGGCGCGCCAGGCGGTAGAGCGAGGACTCCTGCGTCTCGGCGACCAGCACCACGGAACCGCCGTCGCCACCGTCGCCGCCGTCGGGGCCGCCCATGTTGACGTACTTCTCGCGACGGAAGGACGAGCAACCTTGCCCCCCCTTGCCGGCCGTGCATTGCAGCACGGCCTCGTCACGGAACATCGAATCGGCGCGTCGGCTCAAGGCGACGCGGGCGCGTGCGCGCCTAGACCTCGGCCGGGACTACGGACACGCGGCGCCGCGACTGGAACAGCACCGTGCCGTCCCACTTCGCGAACAGGGTGTAGTCCGTGCCCATTCCGACACCACGGCCGGGATGGAACTGGGTGCCGCACTGGCGCACCAGGATCTCTCCCGAGCGCACCGCCTGGCCGCCGTAACGCTTCACGCCCCGCATCTGCGGGTTCGAGTCGCGCCCGTTCTTGCTGGAACCTCCGCCCTTCTTATGTGCCATCTGTCTGTTCCCTCGTTCTAAGCGCGGATTTCCTTGACCCGGATGCGCGTGTACGCCTGCCGGTGGCCGATGTGACGACGGCTGCTCTTGCGCCGCTTGAAGGTCCGCACGTGGATCTTCGCGTCCAGTTCCTCGCCGAGGACCTCGGCGGACACCGACGCGCCGTCGACGGTCGGAGTCCCGATGCGGACGGAGCCGTCATCGGTCTTGACGAGGGCGACCTGGTCGAAGACCAGTTCGCTGCCGGGCTCGGCGTCGGGGATGCGGTCAATCCACAACTCCTGCTCGGGCTCGAGGGTGAGGCTACGGCTGCGGTCCTGGACGATTGCGTACACGGGTATTCTCTCGCGAAAACGGCCGCACAGTCTACCCGGGGTCGGGACCGGCGGCAAGACCGTCCTGGCGTTCCAATACCGGCTCCCCGGAGGCGACCTGGACGTCCTCCACCAGCTCGACCTCGAAGCCGAGGCCGGCCAGCGCCTCCCGGTGGTGGCGGCGCAGCTGCTCGACCACCCCAGGCTGGGCCCGCAGGCGCACCCCGGCGCCGGCATCGAAGGCCCGCAGCCGCCGTACCGCCCGCAGCGCGCCGGCCTGGTGATGGGCCACGGTGCCGCTGCCGCCGCAGCCGCGGCACAGGGCCTCGGCCGCCCGCGGCAGGCCGGTGCCGACCCGGCGACGTGTGAATGACATCAGCCCGAAGGTGCCCAGCCGGCCGCACTTCAGGCGCGCGCGGTCGCGCCGCAGCGCATCCCGGAGGGCCTGCTCGACCTCGCGACGGTGGGCCGCGCGCTGCATATCGATGAAGTCCACCACGACGATGCCGCCGAGGTCGCGCAGCCGCGCCTGGCGGGCGATCTCGCGGGACGCCGCCAGGTTGGTGCGCAGTGCCGTCTCCTCCAGCGTGCCCCCGCCCTTGCGCCCGCTGTTGACGTCGATGGCGCACAGCGCCTCGGTCTCGTGCAGCACGATGGACGCGCCGCCCTCGATCGGCACGCGGCTGCGGAACAACCCCTGGTAGTCCTGCTCGATACCGAGCGCCTCGAACAGCGGCCGCGCCTTCTCGTGCAGCTCCACCGCCAGCGATGCGCGGCCGGCGTGGTCGGAGAGGAAGCCCTGCAGCTCCGCCGCCACCGTTGCGTCGTCGACCACCACACGCTCGACTCCGCCGTGGTAGAGCTCGCGCGCGGCGCGCAACGCCGGCGACTCCTCGGCCAGCACCAGCGCCGGCGCGGTCGCTGCCTCGGTCGCCTGACGCACCCGCTCCCAGCGGGCCTGCAAGCGATCCAGGTCGCGCCGCAACGCGCGGCGCGCCGCGCCCTCCGCGGCGGTGCGGGCGATGACCGGAAGCGGCGCGTCGCTGTCGCCCAGCGCCGCCAGTTCCGCGCGCAGCCGCGTGCGTTCCTCGGGGTCGTCGATGCGCCGACTGACGCCGGTGCCGCGCAGCGCCGGCATCCACACCATCAGGTGGCCGGCGAGCGAGAGATAGGTCGTCAGGGTCGCGCCCTTGCCGCGCTGCGGGTCGCGCAACACCTGCACCAACACGCGCCGGCCCGGCGACAGCAGCTCGTCGATGCGCTGCTCGGGTACGACCGCGCCGTCGACCTCGTCGAGCGCCGGGTGTCCACGGGAAGGCTGCGCCGCGACCGCGAACGGATCCCCGCCGGCGGCGAAGCCCGGGTGCACGTTGCCGACGTGCAGGAAGGCGGCGCGACTGTCGCCGATGTCGATGAACGCCGCGTCCAGGCCGGGCTCGACCTGCCGCACCACGCCGAGGTGGATGTCGCCGACCTGGGAGGTCCGATCGGTGCGCGACCAGCGCAGGTCGACGAGCCCCTCGGGGCCGGCCAGCGCGACGCGCAGTTCCTCCGCGTCCCGCGCGTTGACCGCGAGCAGGCCACCGCCGCCGGCCTCGCTCATCAGGCCTCCGCCTCGCTCAGCAGCTCGGCGATCCGCTCGGCTGCGGCCTCGGCATCCGCGCCGCTGGCGTGAACCTCGATCTCGGTGCCCTGCGCCGCGCCCAGCGTCATCACGGCCAGGATGCTGCGCGCGTCCGCGCGCCGGCCGTCGCAGTGCAGCTCGACCTTCGCCTGGAAGTCGCGGGCCGCCGACACCACCGCGTGGCTGGGGCGGGCGTGCACGCCGTTGGGGTTCGTCACCACCACGCGCACCACGACGGACCGCTCCATGCGGCCTAGGCCGTCGTCATCTCGTGAAGCAGCTCGACGATCTCGGCCGGGGTCCCGGCCTGACGCGCGAAGGACACGAAGTCGTCATGCTGCGCCACGCTGGCGATCCAGCGCAGCAGGCCGAGGTGCTCGTCGGCCTTGTCCTCCGGACGCAGCACGGCGAAGAACACGTGGACTTGCTCGCCGTCGAGCGCGCGGTAGTCGATGCCGCCGTGGTGCACGAGCAGCGCGACCCGCGCATCGTCGAGCCCGGCCAGTTTGACGTGCGGGATGCCGACTCCCTGGCTGCCGGTGGAGCCCTGCGACTCGCGCGCTTCCAGCGCACTGCGCACCTCCGCCTCGCGCTCGGCCAGTGCCGCGTCCCCGCCGACCAGCGCCTGTGCCAGTTGAGCCAACACGGCTCCGGCGTCATGCGCGGAGGTATCGAGGATCACGCGATCCTCACTGAACAGTTCGGCGTAGTTCATCGGTCCTCGTTGGCCTCGTGGCGGCGCGCCTTGACGGAGTGCTTCTCCTTGAACTTCAAGTACTGCTTCTCCAGTTTCCCCATCACCCCGTCCAGCGCGACCTTGGCGTCGTCGGCCGAGTCCTTGGCGATGAAGGCCTCGCCGCGGCGACGGCGCAGGATGGCCTCGCAGTGGACCGTCGCGTTGGTCTGGTCGAACACCAGTTCACCCCCTTCGAATTCCTCTCCGTAGCGCTCGATGGACGCCATCTGCTCCTCGGCGTAGGCGCGCAGTGCGGGGGACAGCGAGTCGGAACGGAAGGTGATCTCGATCTTCATGACGCAGGGTCGCGGGGAGGGCGGTTCGGGGCACCCGCCGCCAGAGGATAGAGGCGCGAGGCCGCCCCTGGAACCCCGGCGAAGGGGTCCTCCGCGTAGTGCACACGCCACAGGCACAGCCCCTCGGCCGGGGCCGTCGCGCCGGCGCGCTTGCGGTCGCCGGATGCCACCACATGCCCCACCCATTCCGGGGCCCGGCGACCGCGACCGACCTCCAGCAGGGTGCCGACCATGTTGCGGACCTGGCGGTAGAGGAAGCCCTCACCGCGCACATGGAAGACCAGGCCCCCGCGGGCCGGCATCACGTGCAGGGCGCGCACCGTGCGCACCGAGGTCTTGGTCGTTCGGCCCGCCGCGGCCATCGCCGACCAGTCGCGGCGCCCGACCAGGTGCGGTGCGGCGGCACGCATCGCGGCGAGGTCCGGCGGCGTGCGCTCCCAGGCGACCAGGCCGCGCAGCAGCACCGGGCGCACCGGCCCGGTGGCGAGGCGGTAGACATAGTGCTTGGCGATGGCCGAGGCGCGCGCGTGGAAGCCCGGACCGGGCTCGACCGCAGCGCGCACCGCCAGCTCCGGCGGCAGCCACGCGTTGAGCGCCGGGCGCACCTTGGCGAGCGGAAGGTCGTGGAAGGTCGACAGGTGGACGACCTGCCCCCACCCATGCACGCCGGAGTCGGTGCGGCCGGAGCCATGCACGACCGCAGACTCGCCGGTGACCGCGCTCCAAGCCGACTCGAGTTCCTCCTGCACGGTGCGGAAGCCCGGCTGGCGCTGGAAGCCCTGGAACGCGTCGCCGCGGTAGGCGACCAGCAGCGCGACGCGCCGCGCGCCGCTCATGCGTCGTCTCGGTCGACCTCGCGGCGGCCGCGGAAGGCCTCGGCGAGGATCTCGCCGTGCAGGTATTCCAGGCGCGCGCCCACCGGCACGCCGCGTGCCAGCCGCGTGACGCGCACGTCCTCGCCGGCGAGCACCTCGAGCACCATCAACGCGGCGCCCTCGCCCTCGCGGTCGGGCGCGGTCGCCAGCACCACCTCGCGCACCCCCTCGTCACGCACGCGGCGCTTCAGGTCGTTCAGCGCCTGCCGATCCGGCTCGGCGCCATCGCGCGGCGCGTAGCCTTCGAGCAGCACGTGGTAGAGCCCGCGATGGACGCCGGCGCTCTCCAGCTTCTCGACCTCGCGCGGTCCCTCGACCACGCAGACCACGGTGCGGTCGCGCTCCTCGTCGGCGCACAGCGCGCACGGAGAACGCAGCGTGACGTTGCCGCAGGTCTCGCAGCGGCGCGTCTCCAGGCGCGCGTCGCGCAGTGCGACCGCCAATTCGGCGACCTCTTCGCGTGGCGAGCGCAGCACGTGCAGGGCCATGCGCTCGGCGCTGCGCGCCCCCACTCCGGGGAACCGCTCCAACGCGCGGATGAGGCGCTCCAGGGGCTCGGGGAAAGCCAAGAGCGCTACGGCATGCCGGGCAGGCCGAGCCCTCCGGTCACCCCTTTCATGGCCTCGGACGAGGCCTCCTCGGCCTTCTGCAGCGCGTCCTTCAGGGCCGCGCCGACCAGGTCCTCGAGCATCTCGACATCGCCGGGGTCGACGACCTCCGGCT
>Ga0316187_10002268_pt1 | contig 16735 bp, 16 predicted proteins | sample CroRivburrow1_MG_FD_204927 | JGI IMG/M metagenome (GOLD analysis project Ga0316187, IMG submission 204927) | Coastal sediment microbial communities from Maine, United States - Cross River worm burrow 1 | ecosystem: Environmental > Aquatic > Marine > Coastal > Sediment | place: USA: Maine... | reverse complement strand
TCTATAATTTTAGATAAAATTGCTCTCTGACCCCGGACTCACCCTGGCAAGGAAACGCTGATTGATACCCCAGTATTTCCCAGAGATTGCAAAGCACGGACTGCGATACACTGCGCAGCGTTTAGTACTGTTTTTGAAAAACCTTGATGCAGATTCCCTTTGATAATCGCTATGTCACCCTGGGTGAGGGCTTTTTTGCCAGGACCGATCCAACGCCCGTCAAAAAACCTGAATTAATTAAGTTCAATGACGCGTTGGCCAGGGAACTGGGCATAGCCACCGATCACGTCGCCGCATTGGGTGCGGCTGTTTTCTCGGGTAACACGCTGCCCGAGGGGGCAGAGCCTCTGGCGATGGTGTATGCGGGGCATCAGTTCGGGAATTTTGTTCCGCAGCTGGGCGATGGCCGTGCGCTGTTACTCGGGGAAATCAACAGGCCGGATGGCGCCCGTGTCGATATCCACCTGAAAGGTTCCGGACGCACCGGTTTCTCGCGTAATGGTGACGGCCGTTCCGCCCTCGGCCCGGTGTTGCGTGAATACCTGGTGAGCGAAGCCATGCACGTACTCAAGGTGCCGACTACGCGTGCTTTGGCGGCCGTGACGACCGGCGAGCCGGTCGCGCGTGAGCGGTTACTGCCGGGCGGGGTGATTACACGCGTTGCTTCGAGCTTTGTTCGCGTGGGTACTTTTCAGTATTTCGCAGCGCGCGATGATGTCGCGGCGGTCAAACAACTCGCCGATTATGTTATTGAAAAAAGTTACCCGCAGCTTGGTGACAATGAAAACCCTTATGTGGCCTTGCTGAACGCGGTGGTCGAGCGCCAGGCCGCGCTGATTGCACAGTGGATGCACATCGGTTTTATCCACGGGGTGATGAATACCGATAATATGTCGATCGCCGGTGAGACCATCGACTACGGGCCCTGTGCGTTTATGGATGCGTATCATCATCACCAGGTGTTCAGTTCCATCGATCGTAATGGGCGTTATGCCTACAGTAATCAGCCTTCCATCGGTTTATGGAATTTAACCCGCCTGGCCGAGACGTTATTACCGTTGTTTGATGACGACCCACAGGCGGCTGTGGACAAAGCGCAGGACGTCCTGAAAGGCTACCAACCACGTTATGAATCACACTGGCTGGCAGGCATGAGGGCAAAATGCGGTTTAACCGCGTGTCGTGACGCTGAAGGCGATGACGACAAGACCCTGATTGAAGAATTACTGGCTGCGATGGCGGGTAACCGTGCGGATTTCACCTTGACGTTTTATCACTTATCGCGCCTGGCCGATCAGCCATCCGAACAGGACAACGACTTGCGCGCCTTGTTTGATAATCCCGCGCAGATGGATGCCTGGTTGGCGAAGTGGCGTCAGCGGTTAAGACTGGAGGCGTTAAGTGATGACGCGCGCCAGCAAACCATGCAGGCCGTCAATCCGGTCTATATACCCAGAAACCACCAGATTGAAGCCGCGATCAGAGCGGCGGAAGATCAGGATGATTTTTCTGTGTTTCACGCCTTACATGAAGTGCTGCAAAAACCGTATGTGCAACAGGAAGGCAAGGACAGGTATATGCAGGCACCTCAACCTGAAGAAGTGGTTGAGTATACGTTTTGTGGAACGTAAGGAATTAGAAAGGGACGGATAAACGGCGCTGACGCCGATTTTCGATTTCAATTTCTGCGGCATCCTATCGCGGCCATGAGGCCGTTCCTACAGGTGTTATTTTGTAACAGTGTTTGTAGGAGCGGCCTCATGGCCGCGATCAATCGTACCGAAGGTCGGCGTTTATACCCGATGGTTTTACGGGTGCTCCTGCAGGTGGCACGCCGATCCTTGAAGGTGGTTGCCGCACTAAAATCAGACGAGCATAATCTGTCATATCCATTGCACTGACTGCCCGCTTTGCCGACCATGGGCTTCACAAAGGAGGTTCGCACATGGCAAAACTGAAGGTTAACGGAGAATCCGTTGATATCGATGTGGATGGCGCAACGCCGTTACTCTGGGTGCTGCGCGAACAACTGGGGCTGACGGGTACCAAGTACAGCTGCGGTATCGGTTTGTGCGGTGCCTGCACGGTGCATATCGACGGTAAGGCGGTGCGCTCGTGTGTAATTCCGGTTGACTCAGTGACCGCCGCGCAACAGATAGTCACCATCGAAGGGCTGTCAGCCGATGGCAGCCATCCGGTCCAGCAGGCCTGGGCGGAACTGGATGTGCCGCAATGTGGTTACTGCCAACCCGGCATTATCATGGCCGCGGCCGCGCTGCTCGACAGTACTCCCGCCCCCAGCGATGCAGACATCGATGCGAATCTCCCTAATATTTGCCGCTGCGGTACCTTTAACCGGGTGCGGCGCGGCGTGCACCGTGCGGTGCAGCTGAACAAGCGCGGGAGGTCGTGATGGCAATTGAACAGGTCACGATTTCGCGGCGCGAATTTCTCATCGGCACGGCGGCGGCCGGTGCCGGCTTGTCGCTGGGTTTGTATTTGCCGGACGTTGGCGCGGCTGCGGCGGCTGAACTACCCCCGGAGGTGAATGCCTGGGTGGTGATCAAACCGGACGATACGGTGATTATTCGCATTGCGCGTTCCGAGATGGGGCAGGGCACGCTTACCGGCCTGGCGCAACTGGTCGCCGAGGAACTCGAATGTGACTGGTCCAGGGTTCAAACGGAATATCCCACCCCGGGTCAGAATCTCGCCCGCGATCGGGTCTGGGGCAGTTTCTCAACCGGCGGCAGTCAGGGTATTCGCGGCAGCCATCAATACGTGCGCACGGGCGGGGCGCTTGCGCGGGAGCTGCTGATCGAGGCCGCGGCCGATGCCTGGGGTGTCAGCAAGGAGGAATGCAGCGCATCGGCGAGTGTTATCACGCATCGGCCCAGCGGGCGAACCACAACCTACGGCAAAGTCGCTGCGGCGGCGGCACAACTGGTGCCACCGTTGCAGGTGGAACTCAAGGACCCGAAGGACTGGACCATCGCCGGCAAACCGGTCAAGCGCCTGGACACTCGGGATAAGCTCACGGGTAAACAGGTGTTCGGCGCTGACCTGCAACTGCCCGGCATGCTGAATGCCACGGTCAGGGCGTGCCCGGTGTTCGGCGGCCGACTCGTCGCGTTTGATGCGGCCGCGGTGCGCAAGTTGCCCGGTGTGCGCGCCGTGGTGCGCGTGGATGACACCGCCGTCGCGGTGGTCGCGGATACCTGGTGGCAGGCCAAGACGGCGCTGGACAAGTTGCCGGTGACCTGGGACGAAGGTCCGAATGCGAAAGTCAGCAGTGCGTCGATCGCCCGCATGTTGCAGGAAGGGCTGACGGCAAAGGACGCCTTTGTCGGCAACCAGAACGGCGATGCCAAGGCGGCGCTCAAGGCTGCGGCGAAAACCGTTGAGGCTATCTACGGCTATCCCTATCAGAACCATGCGACCATGGAGCCGATGAACGCGACAGCGCGCTGGACGCCGGAGCGCTGCGAGGTCTGGTGTCCCACGCAAAACGGTGAGGCTGCCCTGGCCGCGGCTGCCGAAGCGGCGGGGCTGCCGCCAACCCAGTGCGATGTTTACAAGATTCATCTCGGTGGCGGCTTCGGGCGGCGCGGAGCATTTCATGATTTCGTCAAGCAGGCGGTTGCGATTGCAAAGCAATTGCCGGGCACGCCGGTCAAGCTGCTGTGGACACGCGAAGAGGATATGCAGCACGGCGCCTATCACCCCATCACGCAGGCGAAGCTGGTCGGCGGACTGGATGACAAGGGCGAGCTGGTCGGTCTGCATGTGCGTATCTCGGGGCAATCGATACTGGCCTCGGTAAGGCCAGAAGCGCTGAAAGACGGGGCCGATAGCTTCATCTTTCAGGCGCTGCAGCCCGACGGACATCATGGCATCAGTTACACCATACCGAATCTGCTGGTCGATCACGCCATGCGCAATCCACCGGTACCCCCGGGCTTCTGGCGCGGGGTGAATGTCAATCAGAACGCGATCTATATGGAATGTTTTGTCGATGAGCTGGCGCATGCCGCGGGTAAGGACCCGCTCGCGTTCCGGCAAAAGCTGATGGCCAACCATCCGAAGAGCCTGGCGGTACTGAACGCGGTCGCGAAGAAAGCCGGTTGGGGTAAACCCGCCGCTAATGGCGCACACCGTGGCCTGGCCGTTTGCAAAGCCTTTAACAGTTACGTCGCCGCCTGCGCGGAGGTGACGGTCGATGCTGACAGCGGGCAGTTGAAGATCCACCGTATTGTCGCGGCCACCGATCCCGGCCATGCGGTCAATCCGCAGCAGATCGAGGCCCAGGTCGAAGGCTCGTTCGTGTTTGGTTTGTCGGCGTTGTTGTACGGTGAATGCACTATCAACGGTGGACGTGTCGAACAGGAAAACTTCGACACCTACCGGTCCATGCTGATTGATGAGATGCCCAAGGTCGAAACCATCGTGATGCCCTCGGGCGGTTTCTGGGGTGGCGTGGGTGAGCCGACTATCGCGGTTGCCGCACCCGCGGTGCTCAACGCGATCTTCGCGGCCACCGGCAAGCGCGTGCGCCAGTTTCCGTTGAAGAATGTCGATCTGAGAAGTGCCTGATCAATGTGCTCTGACCCCATTCTTCTACGACGGTTTTACGGGTGCTCCTGCGGGTAAACCACCGAACCCTGTAGGAGCGGCCCCATGGCCGCGATTAATCGCGCCGAAGGCCGGCGCTCCTGCAGAATGTATACTGTTTCCGTGAAAGAGGAGGAAACAAAGCTTACATCCAACATTGAACGCCCGCCCCGGCTCGCCTGGCGCCAGCTGTTCAAGACGACCGAAGGTCGTATCCTGTTGCTGGGTATCGCTGTCGCGCTCGTCGGGTTCGTTGTCATGGGGGTGGCGGCCTTTGGGTCACCGCAAGCCGTACACATGATCGGTGTCATGAGCTTTACCAACATCGTCTTTGGCCGGGCCGTGTCCATGTCCATAGGTTATGCCGGCGGTTACGATCACGCGCTGGTGGTGCCGGTGAATATGTGGGTGGAGACCGTTTTGGTCCTGTTGTTTTATCCCCTGTTCGTTTTCAGCATGCGCAAGCTGGTGGTGTTTCCCAGTCTGAAGCGTTTGCTTGACCGCACGCACGCAGCCGCCGAGCACCACCATGACACGGTGCGCCGTTACGGCATTGTCGGGCTCTTTGTCTTCGTCTGGTTCCCATTCTGGATGACCGGTCCGGTGGTGGGCGCCGCTATCGGTTACCTGCTTGCTTTTCCATCCTGGCTGACGCTGTCGGTCGTGCTCGTCGGCACTTACATCGCCATGCTGGGTTGGGCCTGGCTGTTGTTCGGTCTCTATACCCGCGCTGCGGTTTTCGGTCCCTGGGCCCCGGCGCTTATTGTTGGAACTTTTATCCTGATTGTCCTCGTCAGCTATTGGCTCCATCGGCGCAGGAAAGGCTGAATGTCAGTGGAACGCGTGAGGCGGTGGACGAGTTCAACCGGCTGGCTTGGCTCGAATCATACCCCGGTTTGTAAACGGCCGAAGTTTACAACATTCTCTGGTCTGGCTGTCTGCTGATCCGTATGTGGATTCAGCCAGTTCAGTATTGGCTCGAATTCTTCTCGTTCCTTTGCGACATCTGTTTCATCCATTTCAAAAATACCTGTTCCTTTTTCCGCCGCCAGAATGTATTGGTCGGAGTCGGAAATCCTGGTCAGGAAAGGCAGTCTTAATACCTGTAAAAAACGTTCCAAAGGTTTATAAATCGGCATGCTTTTGCGTACCCGGTTGGCGACCACAGCAACATTCGTTTTCTGTTTGCGGACTCCGCCCTTGAGCAACAGATCCTTGATGAAATCGGCGGTAGCGTGAATGTCGATAGTAGAGGGCGCGACGGGAATGACAATGAAATCGGCTTTTTTGACCATCTCCTGTAACAGTACGCCGTCCACGCCGGCAGGTGCATCAATAACCAGTTTTTCGGTGTTTGCCGGAACATACATCTGCAGGCTGCGCATCAGATTGCCTTTCTGGGTGGCAGCGTCGGCGGCGTGGATAGCATTTGCTTCCCTGGAACGTATTTTCAGCCAATGCAGACTTGATCCCTGGGGATCATAATCCATGATTGCGGTTTTTTTGTTTCTGCTGGCAAAGTAACTCGCGATGGTGGTTGCCAGGGTCGTTTTGCCGCTGCCGCCTTTTGAATTGATAATCAATATTGTCTGCATAGCTGTTCTTTCTTGTTGCCCGGGGTGACCGGATTGCACGGCTACTAGCAGTTCTAACGGAAAAAGACAGCGAACGTTTATGGTTGCATGGGAGGGATGTGACACAGTTCGCAAAAGATTCTACAAATGCCCCCTTTAATCGATAAGGCGATACTTGATTGCACATGCGTTCGATGTCATAATTGGGAAAAATAACCCAAAAACAAGACAACTATTGGTTTCAGCCGATGAAAGATCTGCGGATTACAAAAGAAAGGCGTAGTTTCAAGCCAACACCTCGTTTTCCCCTGGTGGGTAGTAATGGAGGCGTTACTTACTTCGATCGCCGCAGGGCGCCGGACCGGCGCCTGAACAATATTTGTCTGGAAGTTGTGCCGATGGAAATAATCATCGCAGGAAGTGACACCACAGCCTCATAACCTGCTTGAAAACGCGCAGTGATTCTTTCCCGTTGGAATTATTGGAAACACTGTACAGTTACCCGCATTGAACTGCCCATCAGGCGAATGTTATTTAGTTTGCTTGATATCAATTACACCTTAAAATTATTTGCATAAGATGCGATTTTGAGCACTTCACACTTACTGAGGACAATCCATGCTGGGTGAAAAACACGATCTGATTCACGAGCTTCCGGAGTACAAGGACCGTATCCATGACCTGAAAATGACTAATAAGCATTTCGCTAATCAGTTTGAGAAATATCATGATATCGATCATGCGGTGCTTCGAGCTGAAGGCGGTATGGAAAACACATCGGATGAATACCTGGGAGAACTGAAGAAAAAACGACTCGCACTGAAGGATGAACTGTTTGCGATGATAAAAACCGAAAGTTGATGCGAGGTGGTTATGGTAGATTGCGCTGTAGTTGAAACCAGGTTGCATGAATTGCGTAGTGAAATGACATCGCGTATCAATGCAATTGATAAAGAGGTCCACCATCGTGAAGAACCCGTTGAGAAAGATTTTGCCGAACAGGTCACTCAAGGGGAAAATGATGACGTGCTGAATGCACTGGACAATGAAGCCAAAGTAGTTGTTCAGCAAATCGACAACGCTCTGCTTAGCATCAAGGAGGGCACATACGGGGTATGTAAAGGCTGCGGAAACGCTATTGCTGAAAAACGACTTGAGGCTATCCCTTACGTAACATTGTGTATTGAATGTGCAGAATAACGCTCAGCAGGGCAGACCATGACGACCGAGCAGGACCTCATCGACCAGTTAACCGCGACGGGCGACTACAAGGTCATCCGCCGCCTTAAGCCCGTCGACCAGTACCACGACGACAGCGGTGCTGAAAAGCAAATCGGGCTCTACCTCGACACCGAGGCCACCGGCCTGAACCCGGACACGGAAAAGGTCATTGAACTGGCTATGGTTCCCTTTGAGTACGATGCCGAGGGGCGCATTTATCGTATCCTCCCGGCCTACAACGCCCTCCAGGATCCCGGTATCCCCATCCCGGCCTTTATCACCAGCATCACGGGTATTACGGATGAGATGGTGGCAGGGCAGGCCATTGACCTGGACCAGGTTGCACAATTCCTTTCCGGGGCATCCCTGGTGATTGCCCACAACGCCCGCTTTGACCGGCCCTTCGTCGAGTCGCTCTATCCGGGGTTTGAGGCGGTCGCCTGGGCCTGTTCCATCGCGGACGTCAACTGGAACGAGGAAGGCTTCGAGGGGGTAAAACTGGAGTACCTGGGCTACAAGTACGGGTTCTTCTATGAGGGCCACCGGGCCACGATCGACTGTCAGGCCGGCATCGAGCTGTTGAGCCAGACGCTACCCAGCGGTGAACGGGTCATGAAACGTCTGCTGGACAATGCCGGTCGGACTGATGTCCGTGTCTGGGCAGAACGTGCACCTTTCCAGAAAAAGGACCTGCTCAAGCAGCGCGGCTATCGCTGGTCGCCGGGCGGGGAGGAGGGGATTCGTAAGGCATGGTACAAAGACCTGCCCGAGGATCAGGTCGATGCGGAGATGGTGTACCTCAACCAGGAAGTCTACCCACGCGCGGTGAAGGCGCTGCCGATGGATCGCTTTGATGCCAAGCTGCGGTATTCGAGGCGGGTGTAGGAGCGCAGTACCACTATATTCACATAGTGGTACTGCGCCGGGCTCTGCTGCGGTTGGTCGAAACGGCGTGTCAGCCGCTGCTACCGGCCTCGACCATGATGGGACTTTCGGTTCTGCAGTGGTTGTCCCGTCGGGCGGACATGTTCAGCTCACCCAGCACGGTCAGAGACGGCAGGGCGAATGGATCGGCTGCATCCATGTCAATGCTGTAGCCAATGTCCCTTAGTGATGCGATGGTCAGTTGGCTGAGCGGATTCTGGCCGTCGTCCAGGAAGCCGGTCATCAGTTCCTGGCCAAATACCGATTCCCGCCAGTGGCCCTCGGCCGTACCGGCACCACCCTGGTTGGCCAGGGGAACATCACGCCCGGCGATGGTGGTGAGGTCGGTGTACGCCTGTCGGGCATGAGTCCCGGTGAACAGGGGATCGTTGGTACCGGAGCCCGCGACCAGGCCAAGGCGTGCCCAGAGCGTGCCGATTCCCAACACGTGCCCCATCTCATGAATGATCACGTTCACGAGGCTGCCGTTGGCTTCCATGTTGCCCAGGTCGGCGGTGTCGAAGGACATGATGCCGACCGCCGGCAGGCTGGTGCCCGGCCGCAGGAAGCGTGGCCCGGCCTGGCCCAGGATTCCGCCGACTCCGCCCAGATCTTCACCGCGCGCGTAGATGACGACGTTTTGCACTACTTCGTCGATGTTGACGCCCGCGACGACCTCTCCACGGACAGGCGCTGGTGGCAGCGCTTCGGTTATGATCTGGGCCCAGCGTTGTGCCGCCAGATGGAACACTGAACGCTGATTGGCATTGAGGCCGCCCAGGAAACGCACTTCGACCTGGAAGGGGTTTGTCGCTGGCGCTGAGGCGGGTTCGGTATCCAGTTCCAGGCTCCAGCTGTTCAGGGTGCCACCATCAGCGGATACCCGATCGTGAATCTCCAGGATCCAGGTGCCGGCCGCCAGTTCCCCGGCAAGGTCCGCCAGGTTGCCTTCCGGCCGGAACGTGCCGGTGAACGGCGCACTCCCGGTGGTGATCGACTGGGCCGCAGTGTCGTCAAACAGCGTGTCCCTGAAACCGTCTTCGCTGCCCCCTTCACGATCCACCAGCGTCACGCGTGTCCCCATGGGGCTGATCAGTGTGAGGGTCAGGTCATTGTCCCAGGTGTGGTCCAGATCGACCTGCACCCGCACGGCTCGCAGAACATCGCCGCCGGTCTGGGAAACGGCTACTGCAGATTCCACCTTGTTGGGCGCCCCCGGACTGATGGCGACCGGTGTGTCGTTGACAAGCTGGATGCCGCCAGTCTCGAGGGTGAGTTCCCAGGAGTTCAGCGAGCCGCCATCCTGGAATTCCTGGTCCTCCACCTTGAGGATCCAGGTGCCATTGGGCTGCGCGCCGTCGAAGACACTGAGGCTCTCTTCCGGCCGGAAGATGCCGGTGAATGGTGCATTCTGGCCGTGCACACTCTCCAGTGCCGCATCGTCGAACGCCGTGTTCTGGAAGTGGTTCCCCGCGCCACCCTCTTCACCGACCAGCAGGATCGACTGCCCCCCGGGGCTTTCCAGTGTGATCCTCAGGTCACTGGTAAAGGTGTGCTCGATGTCAATCCTGACATTCACATCCCGCAGCACTCCGGACATCCCGGTCGCTTCAATGGCCGATTGCACGTTGCTGGGTGCGCCACTGCTGATGGGGACGGTCGTCTGGTTTTCAAATGTGTTTTCCATAAATTTCTCCAATTCCATTTAATGAAAGAAATGGACAATGCGTGCCCCGCTAAGGGAACGATGTCGACAGTCGAATTATAGTCCATAAGAATGACGGGGCCCCGGATCTGGCGGTCGGAATCCCCGGGGATGTCGAAGGGCAACCCGCCCGCCGCTAACCAGCCTGTCGATCAAGCCGTGTTCGAAGTGGTCGATAGCATACAATGGGTTATACATCGCAATATGGGCGCACGTTGCCAGGTATCGTCCTCCTGCTGCTGCTAACCGGACTGGCTGGTTGCTCCTCTACCTCATCAGTTACGCATAAATCAGCTGCTGAAGCGCAGGCCACTGCGCCGACACCGACAAAACCTCAACAACGCCCTCAGCGTGCACTGGCCATCGCTGTTGATATGATTGGCGCTCCATACCGCTACGGTGGCACGAGTCCGCGCGGTTTCGACTGTAGTGGTTTGGTGTACTACGCCTATGGCAAGGCCGGTATACATGCCCCGCGCACAACGACGGCACAATACCGCCAGACTAAACGGGTGCCGGAATCGCGCTTGCAACCTGGCGATCTGGTCTTTTTCACCCTTTCCAAAGACGCTATTTCTCACGTGGGCATCTATGCCGGTGATGGCCGCTTCGTTCACGCGCCATCAAGCGGCAAGTTGGTCGGCTACGCATCACTTCACAATCCCTATTGGCGAGTCAGATTGTCTGGTGCTGGACGGCCTCAGTAGGTCGACCCGGGTAAAACCCGGGGAGGTTGCCTGAACCGCTCCCCGGAATCCCTGTTCAGGCGTGCAAAACAGGTGGAGGTGAGGGAGTTGTTAAAGTGATTTAACGTGCTCCGGCGCCTTGATACGATAGGGCATGGTGCAACGGGACAAGCAAACCACTCATGAACCACTCGGCGAAGACGTGGTGTTTCATGTGCACGGTGTCACCAAGGTCTACCAGATGGGCGAGGTGCAGGTGCACGCCCTGCGCGGGGTGGCCCTGGATCTGTATCGTGGCGAGTTCACGGTGCTGCTGGGGGCCTCGGGCAGCGGTAAATCCACGCTGTTGAATATACTCGGCGGGCTGGATACGCCGACGGAGGGGCACGTCTTTTATGGCGAGCGCGATCTGACCCGTGCCAGTGAGGCTGAGCTTACCCGGTACCGGCGTTATCACGTCGGTTTTGTGTTCCAGTTCTATAACCTCATACCCAGTCTCACGGCGCGGGAAAATGTTGCCGTGGTGACGGAAATTGCAAAAGCCCCCATGCAGCCGGGTGAAGCGTTGCAGCTGGTCGGCCTGGATGAGCGCATGGATCATTTTCCGGCCCAGCTTTCCGGTGGCGAACAGCAGCGGGTGGCCATCGCCCGTGCCATTGCCAAAAATCCCGACGTGCTGTTATGCGATGAACCGACCGGTGCGCTCGATTCCGAAACCGGCATCGTGGTGCTCGAAGCCTTGCAACGTGTTAACCGGGAACTGGGCACGACCACTGTGGTGATCACCCATAATGCCGGCATAGCGGACATGGCCGATCGAGTGATTCGTCTGGCCGACGGTCGTATCAGCCAGGTGCACGTGAATCAAACCAAACTCGCGCCCGGTGAGCTCAGCTGGTGAGCCTGTCGCTTTGAAAGCCATCGATAAAAAACTCTGGCGGGAGCTGTGGGGCATGCGCATGCAGGCGTTGGCGATTGCCATGGTCATTGTCGGTGGCGTGAGTATCTTTGTCATGTCGTTGAGTACGCTCGACTCCCTGTATGAGACCCGCGAAAGCTACTACCGCGATCACCACTTCGCCCAGGTGTTCGCCTCGCTCAAGCGCGCACCTCTGGCCTTGATAAAACGCATCAGGGAGATTCCCGGGGTCGATAAGGTGGAAACGCGGGTGGTCGCCTACGTGAACCTCGATGTGGCCGGTTTTGACGACCCGGTCAGTAGTCATCTGCTGTCCCTGCCGGATAACAGCCCTGGCCTGTTAAACCGGATTTATCTGCGCAAAGGCCGCCTGTTTGAGCCGGGCCGTGATAATGAAGTGCTGCTCAGCGAAGAGTTTGCCCGGGCGCATGGTCTGCAGGCCGGTGATACCTTGCGCGCTACCATCAACGGCCGGCGTAAATCGCTGACGGTGGTCGGCCGGGCCCTGTCTCCGGAATACATTTACCAGATTGCACCCGGTGCCATGTTTCCTGATTACCAGCGTTACGGTGTGTTGTGGATGGCACGCAAACCCCTGGCGACCGCTTACGACATGGACGGTGCGTTCAACGATGTCACGCTCACCCTGAGCAAGGGCGGTAACGAACAGGATGTCATCGATCGCCTTGACGAACTGTTAAAGCCCTACGGTGGTATCGGCGCCTACGCGCGCAAGGATCAACTCTCCAATCGCTTTTTGTCGGAAGAGCTTAAACAACAGCAAACCATTGCCACGGTGTTTCCGGTCATCTTTCTCGGCGTGGCGGCGTTTTTACTCAACGTCGTGATCAGTCGCCTGGTCAGTCTGCAGCGTGAGCAGATCGCCACGCTGAAGGCGTTTGGCTACAGCAATTTTGCTGTCGGCGTGCATTACACCAAGCTGGTGTTGATGATCGTGGGGCTCGGCGTGCTCGGTGGCATCGGCGCCGGCATCTGGATGGGCAAGGGCATGAGCAACATCTACATGGAAATCTACAGTCTGCCGTTTATGATCTACGTGCTGAAACCACAGGTCATCGTGGCCGCAACGCTGATCAGCATGGCGGTTGCCATTCTCGGTACCTTGTACGCGGTGCGCAATGCTGCCAGGCTGCCCCCGGCGCAGGCCATGCGCCCCGAGCAACCGGCTGTCTATCGCGCCACCATCGTTGAACGCCTGGGTCTGCAACGCTGGTTTTCCCAACCGACGCGTATGATCCTGCGGCATATCGAACGTCGGCCGGTGAAGTCGCTGTTGACGACGCTCGGTATTGCCATGGCCTGCGGTGTGATGATGATTGGCGGCTTTCAGGAAGGCGCTATCGATCACATGGTCGAGGTGCAATACGGCATGAGTCAGCGCGAGGACCTGATCGCCAACTTTACCGAGCCGACCTCGCTGCGCGCGCTCTATTCGCTGCGCAGCGTGCAGGGTGTGGATCATGTGGAAGGCGTGCGCAATGTGCCGGCCAGGTTGCAGTTTGAACATCGCTCGTACCGCACCTCGGTGCAGGGCATTCAAGCCGACGGCAGCTTGATGCGCCTGCTGGATACCGAGCTGAATGTCATCGACCTTCCAGCGGAAGGTGTCGTGCTGACCGACTACCTGGCAGAGCTGCTGCATATCCGACCCGGGGACATGCTCACCATCGAAGTGCTGGAAGGCCATCGCCCCACGGTGCGGGTACCGGTGGTCGGTACTGCCAAAGAGTACCTGGGCGTGAATGCCTACATGCAGCGCGAGGCGCTGAACCGTCTGTTGAAAGAAGGCAACGCCATCTCCGGCGCTTTGCTGAAAGTCGATGCGCGTTACCAGCGAGACGTGTATGCCGAGCTCAGGGACATGCCGCGTATCGCCGGCGTGGTCGAACAGCAATCGGCCATCAGGGCCTTCTACGATACCCTGGCGGAAACCATCTTGTTCTTTACCTTTATTACCACGCTGCTGGGGGCCACTATTGCCTTCGGCGTGGTCTACAACAGCATGCGCATTGCCCTGTCGGAGCGCAACCGTGAACTGGCCAGCCTGCGTGTGCTGGGTTTCGAGCGTGCTGAGGTCGCCTATATCCTGCTCGGCGAACTGGCCTTGTTGACACTGCTGGCCATTCCGCTGGGTATGCTCATCGGCTATGGCCTGTGTGGCTACCTGGCCTTCCGCTTTGATACCGATCTGTACCGCATTCCGCTGGTGCTGGGTATGAATGTCTATGCCTTTGCCGCTACGGTGGTGATTGTTTCAGCCATTATTTCAGCCATTATGATCTGGCGTAACCTGGCCCATCTCGATATGGTGGCGGTACTCAAGAGCAAGGAGTAAATCGATGCAGCTGCCGCTGCGTACACATCCGGCCATCACCGTCATCGCGGTGCTGATTATCGGCCTGCTGGTGTGGGGCTTCTGGCCGCAGCCGGTGCTGGTCGAAGCCGTTGCGGTCAAGCGCGCAGCGCTGACTGTGACCATTGAAGAGGAAGGCCGCACCCGGGTGATCGATCGCTATGTGATCTCGGCGCCGGTGGACGGGGTTGCCTGTCGCGTTGAACTCAATGTCGGTGACCGCGTTGAACAGGGCGAGGTGCTGCTCGCTATTACGCCGCTGGAATCACAGGTGCTGGACCCGCGCAGTCGTGCCCAGGCCAGGGCGCAGGTCGCCTCTGCTGAGTCCGCCTTGCACGCCGCCGAAGAACTGGCCCTCGCCGCCGAGGCGGCACAACAGCTCGCCGCCGCTGAACTCAAGCGCGTGCGGCCATTGAAGGACAAGGGGGTGGTTTCGCACGGTGCCTATGACGAGGCTGTAAGCGAAGCGAAGACCACTGCCGCCGCCAGACGCTCGGCTGACTTCAGTATCGACGTGGCGAAGTACGAACTGGAGGCAGCCCGCACGGTACTTGACTATAGCGCCGGCACCGGCGGGGAACCCGCTGAGCGGGTGCCGGTGCGTGCCCCGATCACCGGCCGGATCCTGAAACTGGCCCACGAGTGCGAAGGCCCGGTGCGTACCGGTGATGCGCTGCTGGAAGTGGGCGATCCCAAGGTGCTGGAAATCGAAGTGGACGTGCTGTCGGCCGACGCGGTGAAAATCAAACCGGGCATGGAGGTGCTGTTTGACCGCTGGGGCGGGGAACAACCATTGCGGGGTACGGTGCGTATTGTCGAGCCGGTTGGCTTTACCAAATTCTCCGCCCTGGGTGTGGAGGAACAACGGGTTCTGGTTATCTCCGACTTCACATCACCGGCCGAGCACTGGCAGCGCCTGGGCGACGGTTATCGCGTGGAAGCGCGCTTCATCCTCTGGCATGAAGAGCATGTGCTACAGGTGCCGGCCAGCAGCCTGTTTCGTTACAACAACGGCTGGGGCGTATTTGTCATCGAAGGCAAGCACGCAAAACGCCGCGAAGTCGACGTCGGCCAGCGCAACGGACTGATCGCACAGATACTGGATGGTGTGAAGCAGGGCGAGGCCGTGATCAATCACCCGAGTGACGAGGTAGAGGACGGCAGGAGCGTAAGGCGGCGTTAATTTCAAGTGCTCCGAAGCACGAGCGAGATTCCGCTGATCGCGTTGGCTTTCCGGGTAACGGGCACCCGGAAAGCCGCAATGACCGGTATTGTTACTCTTTATCCATCTTTTCCACGACGGCTTCCTTTGCCTCCCCGGCCTGTTCCGCAACATCGGCAGCTGTTTCGTCAATCGCTTTGCCGGCTGTTTCGGCGGGCCCTTCCTTGTCACAGGCCGATAATCCCATGACCAGCAGGCCTGTCAGTATTGCGCTCAAGATTCCATGGTGCAGTTTCATTATCTATCTCCTGAAAATCACTGTTAAGAGGCTGGATTGTAAACGATCCTGGTCACACTTGCCTATGTCGTCAGACGGCGACGTTTAGCCGGGATCAAAGATTAAAGTGTACTACCCCTCCCCGGGATAATTGATAACGATTGCGAGCAGCGGGACTATCGCCAGGTACCGGGCGGGGAGGGGCAGGGCAGGGTGTTGCAAATGGTATTCGATGCCATAGCGCGGTGTTATTATTGACTGGGTCAATAGGACTGGAGGACGTTAGTGGACATTTGCTTGACACCTTACGAAGCGCGTGTGATCGGCTGCCTGCTTGAAAAGCATCGCACCACCCCGGAACACTACCCGCTTTCGCTCAATGCACTCACCAATGCCTGTAACCAGAAGAGCAGCCGCGACCCGGTACTGGCGCTCGACGAGGCCACGGTGCAGGATACGGTCAATGCCTTGATGAAGAAGCACTTTGTCATCGAGAAGAGCGGCTTTGGCAGTCGCGTCACCAAGTATCAGCACCGCTTCTGTAATACCGAATTCGGCGCTGTGACGTTTTCCGAGCAGGAACTCGGTATTGTCTGCGTGTTGCTGCTGCGTGGACCCCAGACACCGGGTGAACTGCGCACCCGCACCGAGCGCCTGTGCAAATTCCAGGATATCCACGAGGTCGAGTCGACGCTCGATCAACTCATGCAGCGTGATGATGGTCCCTTCGTGGCCAGGCTTCCCCGCGTACCGGGTAAGCGTGAGACCCGCTTTGCACACCTGTTTGGCGGCGAGATAGAAATGCACGAGGTTGCTGAACCTGCACCTGCGGTGTCAGCCGGGCCTGACGCGGACTCTGACCGCATGGAGCAGCTTGAGCAGAGTGTCAATCAGCTGCGCAATGAGATGGCAACCCTCAGGGAGCGGCTTGACCGGATTTCACCGGATCAGGAGCTTGGCCGCTAAGACCTCCATGAAAATACCTAAAAGATTGCAGCCGCTGGTTGACGATGGTCTGGTCGATGAGGTTAATGCCCAGTTGATGAGTGGTAAAGAAGCGCAGGTTTACGTGGTTCGCTGTGGTGAAGCGATACGCTGTGCCAAGGTTTATAAAGAAGCGGATCAACGCAGCTTCAAGCAAGCCGTGCAGTATCAGGAAGGGCGTAAGGTTAAAAACAGCCGCAGGGCCCGCGCCATGGAGAAACGTACCCGTTATGGGCAAAAAGAGTCGGAACAGGCCTGGCTCAACGCGGAGGTGGATGCGCTCTATTGTTTGGCCGCT
>Ga0316187_10002267_pt1 | contig 16736 bp, 13 predicted proteins | sample CroRivburrow1_MG_FD_204927 | JGI IMG/M metagenome (GOLD analysis project Ga0316187, IMG submission 204927) | Coastal sediment microbial communities from Maine, United States - Cross River worm burrow 1 | ecosystem: Environmental > Aquatic > Marine > Coastal > Sediment | place: USA: Maine... | reverse complement strand
TCACCAGATAATAGCCAATAAAGGAGTCAGGCCAGATGAACGAGCAGTCCGTTAGATTAACTCCTCTTGCCGCAGCCATCGCAGCAGTCCTTTACCCCGTTCAACCGGCGCTTGCGCAGGATCAGGATTCAGATTACGAAGAAAACCCCGTCCTGGAAGAGGTTATCGTTACCGCCACATTTCGTGAGACCAATCTGCAGTCTGTTCCGCAAAGCATCATGGCATTCACTTCGGTGGACATCCAGAAAGCCAATTTGCAGAACCTCGATGACCTGGTCCGGGCGCTTCCCAGCCTTGGACTGGTGAATTCCCAACCCGGCAGGAACGAACTGGTCTACCGTGGAATTTCTTCCGGCACCGGTGAGTACTATACCGACACGCAGACGGCTGTATATATCGACGATTCTTCTGTTTCCCTGATCTCACAACAGGTGTTTCCGCAGTTTGTCGACGGCGAGCGCATTGAGTCACTGCCGGGGCCGCAGGCCACGCTGTTCGGTTCGGCATCCCAGACCGGCACCCTGCGCTATATCACCAATAAGCCCAACATGGCTGGCGTCAGCGGCGGCGTGTTCGCCGAGTTGGGCACGACCAAGGGAGGGGATGCCAGTTACAACGTAAACGGCTGGGTCAATGTGCCGCTCTCTGATAGCTTTGCCATCAGGGCCGTCGGATATCACATGAAAGACGGCGGCTGGATTGACAATGTAGCGGGAGAAACCTATCGCGGACCGACGGAATCCGGGCCCCAGTTTGAAACCAGCAACGCAGCCTACGTCAAGAAAAACCAGAACAAGAGAAAACTGACCGGCGGCCGGATATCGGCGCTGTGGGAACTGTCTGACGATCTTTCAATCAGCTTCGCCGTCATTTCTGAAGACAGCCATGACGACGGTACCTGGAACGTGGACCCGTCACTGGGCGATTTCGAGATCATCCGGTTTTACGACGAGTACCGCGATGATAAGTGGACCAATTATTCGTTCACACTGGATGCCGATCTGGGGTTTGCGGCTTTCAAGTCCGTCACCAGTATCTTCGACCGGGACATCAAGTACGAATGGGACAACATGGCCTATGAACAGTACAAGGATTCCTATTGGGGTTACTACGGCGGCTACATTCTGTACAACACGCAATACACGTTTGGCACGACCTTCAACGACCAGAACCAGAAGCGATTCTCTCAGGAATTCCGCTGGACTTCGCAAAGCGACAGCAAATTCCAGTGGCTAGCTGGCCTGTATTACGAAGACCTGCATGACGACTGGTATTACGGCTCCAGCAATGAGCAATTGATGGATACGGTAGCGTGGCCTTATGCCCAGTACTGGGCGTATTACTACAATTACTATGGCTACCCGGTTGATTACCCACTGAAGCCGACCATTGTCGGCTATTCCGAAACCCTGGATCGCGATACGGAGCAATATTCTGCGTTTGGTGAAATCAGCTATGACATCACCGACCAGTGGCGTGTACTCGGTGGCCTGCGCTGGTTCCAATACGATCGTTACAACTACATCAAGAACCAGTTTCCCGAAGGGCTGCCGCCCTGGGGAACGATGGAAACCGACGGCGCTTACGTGGGTGAAGGTAAAACCAGTGACACGCTTTTCAAGGGAAGTGTGACCTACCAGATGACGGACGATAAAATGCTGTACTTTCTGTACAGCGAAGGCTTCCGTCTGGGTGGTTATAACAGTTTGAGAGCCGCCAATACCGGCCTGGTGCCGTTAGAATACGATCCTGACAAACTGCTTAACTACGAACTGGGACTGAAGAGCCAGTGGATGGACAATCGACTGCTGCTCAATGCCACCTTGTTTTACATGAAGTGGAAAAACTACCAGCAGGGCACCAGCAATATCGACAACCAGTGGTGGCTGAGAGGTACGTTCAACGCGGCAGACGCTGTACAACAGGGTGTCGAACTTGAAACGACCTACCTGTTCACCGAGAACCTGGAAGTCTCCTTCGCCGGGTACTGGGCTGATCCGGAATGGGACGAAACCTACTGGTATCCTTACCAGGATCCGGAAACTGAAGACCCGTCCTTTGTCAAAGGCGACAGGCTGCCCAATTCACCCCAGTGGAAAGGCCGGGCGTCACTGTGGTGGTCCATCCCCGGGCTCTGGGGTACTGAGGACGTATTCCTTTATTACGACTTCAGCTTTGAAGGTAAAAGATACAACAACATTGAAAATGCCAGTGCGGAAACCGACTTTGGCGAAATGCCTTCCTGGAACGTCAGCAACCTGCAGATCGGAGCCAATTTCCCGAATGAATGGTCGGTCACCCTGGTCGCCCGGAATCTGTTCGATCAGAAGGCCATGCAGTGGCTGGACACGGGCAGTAACTATATTTCCGACTACTTTGGTGTCGATTGGAACAGAAATATCCGCTCTTATAACCGGCCACGCACCATCAGTGTCCAGTTCAGGAAAAACTGGGATTAGGCCATAGAAAAGGCCCAATCAAAACTGCTGGTCACGACGGTTGTTCATGGCGCCGCCGAGGGTCAAACCCACGGCGGCGCTTATGTGATTGATCTGGCCAACCAGGCCGTATTCAACCCCCTGAAATACGATTTCCCCAATATTGAATGGTTTGGCCAGGAAGGTGGGCGAGGTCTGCGGGGTGTTGCGCTCGATGGCGACACGGTTTACATCTGCGCAGGTGGACGGCTGCTGGCTTATGATACGAAATTCAGGCAGACCGGCTCCTGGCAGAACCCTTACCTGGCCAATTGCCAGGGCATCAGCATTCATCAACGCGAAATGTTCCTCGCCTGCGCCGGGAACGATTGCTTACTCGCTTTTGATCTGGATGAAAAGAAGATTCACTGGGCCATGCACATCCGCTCGGAACGACACCAGTTCAGGCCGGCTGCATTTGACCCTTCAACGCCCGATGGTCCGATTCCTGTCAACAAGTTGCACCTGAGAAGCGTCCGGTGTTCCGAAGGCGGAATCTACTTTTCAGGCATGAACACCGGGGGGCTGTTGCACTTCAACGGTCAAAAAATCCAGATGCTGGCTGAACTGCCCGCGGGGGCGCAGGATGCCCAGGTATTCCGCAACGGCGTGGTATTCAATGACAGCCGGGCGGGTGTGTTGCGTTATGCGGGGGACGATGAAGGCTCCGAAGACCGGGCCATGCCCGTTCCCTATTTCGAGGCGTCTGATCACTCCGACCGCGATACCGACGAAACGCGGATGCTCAAACGCGGCTATGGCCGGGGTTTGTGCGTTCTTTCTGGCACAGCGGTGGCAGGAGGCAGCACGCCGGCCGGAATCACGCTCTACGACCTGAGGGCGAATCGAAAATTGCTAACCGTCAGGTTCACCAAAGACCCCCGGGAAGCGATCAACGACATCATCGTCTGGCCGCTCTGAAGCAGCAAATCATTCGCCGGCCCTGATTACTGCCTCGGGCAGTTCGGCCACGATATCTCCCAGTTGTTCTTTCCAAAGCCCTATGTGGTCATCGTATTCACGCCACTTACCCAGTGCGCCGGTGTAAATGGGCTGGCGCACCTGTTCTGAACTCGCAGTCCGGACCGCCCTTTTAGTTTCCCAGAAACGCGCGCACTGCTCCTCGAATGGCAGCCCGCAATGCTCAAGAATTCTGCGCACCTGCCCTTCCAGGTCGGTGACAGTTTCCTCGTAATGAACATCCAGTATTTTGCCGGGCAGCACCTCGTGCCAGTGGGAGACCATCTTGTGGTACTGACTGTAATAGTCGGCCAGGTCATACATGTCGTAAGTGAAATTCTGCCCCCGGCCAAACAACTGCTTGTACGCACCCAGGCAGCTGTCATAGGGGTGACGCCGGGTATTGATGACCTTTGCGTTGGGCAGAATCAGGTGCAGAAAACCAATCAGGGAAAAATTATTGGGCATCTTGTCGGTGAAAAACGGCGTCCCTTCTTCCCGGTGACGCTGCGTTTCAGAGATGTACTGCTTGCCGTAAGCCCTCCAGTCCCGGTTTCGTAACGCCCTGGCGGCTTCCGGAAACTGCTGCTTGTCCGAACGGTAGCGCCCCACGGAATTGGCAATCCGCCCCAGGTTGGGCAATTCAGAAGTACCTTCCACCAGGCTATGGCTGGCCAGGATCTGTTCGACCAGGGTCGACCCTGATCGCGGCAGCCCGACAATCAGGATCGGATCGGGCGCGTCAAAGCCATTGCCTTCATGCTCCTCGATGAATTCCCGGCTGAAAACGTCGATGATGGCATTCTGGCGCGCCTGGAACTCGACCGTGTCATGACTCACCTGCATGCGCTGTTTTTCGTTACCGCTGTGATAATAGTGCCAGGCACGATCGTAGTCCTTGTTGTCTTCATAGGCTTTGCCCAGCGAAAATCTGAAATGCACCTCGGCACTCTCGCTCAAATCTTCGTTTTCCAACTGGTACTCCATTGCCGCCACTTCTTCCTCTTCAAAATTGAAGATCTTCAGGTTGGCCATGCTCCAGTAGACCTCTCCGAAATCCGGCTTGGCCTCAATCGCCGCCCGGTACGCTTTCAGGGAGCCCTCCTGGTCGCCCAGGGTTTTGAGAATGTGGGCATAGCCCATTTGCAGGTTTGGCGCATTGGGGCTCAGGCTGACCGCCCTGGCATAGGCTTCCGCGCCTTTGTCCTGGTAGTTCGCCACGGCATAAGCATTGCCGAGGCCGCCCCAGCCCGCTGGATTCTTCGGTTCCAGGCGGGTCACTTGCTTGTAAGCCTCGATCGCATCCAAGACCTTTGTGCGTTCAACCAGCACCGTGCCCAGCGATAACCAGCCCACGGTGAAATCCGGAGCCATCTCCACGACGCGGCGCAACAGAGCCTCGGCATCATCCAATCGTTCTCCCGCATCGAAGTAAGCCATGGCAAGGAACCGCATGGCATTAACGTTCCTGGGGTTTTCCCGAATGAGTGATTGAAAAATTTCGATGGCCTCGTCCGTGTGCCCCTCTTTCAACAGGTTCGCGCCCCTCGCCACTTTCCCATCTTCCGGACGCTTGTCGAAAAAATCCTCGAACGATTCATCGGCATCTTCACCACGTCCGACGAGTGCCAGCGCCTGCGCGAGCTTTTTGTGCGCCGTGGCCTGTGTCGGGTCCAGCTGTATGGCTTTTTCGAGGCTGGCAATGGCTTCTTCGTACTGCCCCTGCAGTCCCAGGACGCTGCCCAGATCTTCGTGCAGTTGAGGGAAATTGGGTTTCAGGGACAGCGCAAACCTCAGTTGCTTTTCCGCTTCTTCCAGCCTTCCCTGTTTCAATAGCGAATGACCGAGTAGCCGCAGGTGGTCCGTGCACCCGGGGTTTACGCTCAGATAGTCGCGGCAAATCTCTTCGGCCCGGAGCGGGCGCCGATTTTTCATCGCCTTGACACCTGCGAGGATGCTCTCTTCCTTGTCCAGTATCTGGTGTTCCATAAATCCCTAATATCCCGTTTGTTTACCCCTGCGGGGCCGTAGCAATTTGAATCGTTCGAACCCCAGGGACTGCAAATAGTCGAGGTCAAAGTCGTACATTCCGATGGTATTACGTTCCTTCAGTTTCTGGGAACACTGAAACAGGCTGTTATCTCCTGTCTTGTTGGCCCGGGAAATGCTGGGGTAACAGATCTTGGCAGGACAGGTATAGGCACAACCTGCATTGGCGAACAGCGTGATCTGCTTCTTGTTGTCGATGGCCTTCAACAATGCTTCATCATCATTGGAAGCCATCGGCAAAATGACCGTATCGTAAAGTCTGAACGCCTCGTCGACCTTTCTCAGGTTGTTGATATTCTTGATCACGCTGGCTTCCAGCCTGTAGTCCGGGAAATCCGCCCTCACCCATTGCGCCAGGTCGTCGTTGGTGATGATCAGCGAATTACCCGGCCGATGGTATTGCTCCAGGAACGGCAGGTTTTCCTCGTATTCCTCAGCCGAAGCCAGGTGATTGGTCAGTGGCAGGCGAACGTTGATTCCCATCTTGTACAGCGAACGCACATCGTAACGGCTCAGCTCGGTTGACGCGCAGAAACGGCCGCCGTAAAGCGTACTTTTTTCAGTGAATCCGAAAAAGCTGTCGATGAGTTCCAGCGGGCACTCACTGTAGTTCTTTTTGATGAACTGCTGAATGGGTACAGATGCAGGTTTTCCGCGCGCTGACACTGTGAATTGCATACGCGGAAGTTTATCATTAGCGGACTTTTTGCAACACGTTGAAAAGCCATGTCACGTTCGGGATCCAAGATCATTTGTTCCTTTGCATTTCTTGCTTTCATTCTGGCAGCCACAGCGGTTTGGGCAGCCAGTGAAGATGCAACACATACTACTGACCGCCTGACCGTTGACCACCCCTTCAGACTGGGCTCGGTCAGCGAACCGCAGATCAATGCGGACGGAACGCTGATTGCTTACACCGTCAGTCGAAAAGACCTGGAAGAAGATGAATCCCGAAGCCGGATCTGGATGATAAAAGCCGATGACGGTGATCCGATTGCGATGACGGCAAAAGAAGAATCTTCATCGCACCCCCGCTGGAGCCCCGATGGCCGTCACCTGGCCTTCCTGTCCGCCAGGGATGACGGCGAAACTCAGGTCTGGATGCTGTACCTGGGGGGCGGTGAAGCCGTTCAACTCACCGAAACAGCACAGTCTGTCAATTCCTTCGAATGGTCTCCCGATTCCACCCGCATGATGCTGACCTTGCAGGACCCGACACCACAGCAAATCGCAGCAAAGGAAGAAGGCGACAGTCACGAGGAAAAGACCGCGCCGCCCTGGGTCATTGATCGCAAGCAGTTCAAGACAGATTACGTTGGCTACCTGGACCGGCGGCGCACTCATATCTATGTCATGGACATCGCCAGCCGCGAAGTAACGCAGCTGACCACCGGTGATTACGACGATTCCGATGCCGCCTGGTCGCCTGACGGCAAGTTAATTGCGTTCACCAGTAACCGGACCGATGATCCGGACAGCAATTACAACAGCGACATCTGGATCACCTCATCGACCGAAGCAGGGCGGGTTTCCCGCGTCACGACCAACCCCGGACCCGATGCCAGCCCGGCCTGGAGCCCGGATGGCAAATACATCACGCACACCGCAATCACGGAAGCCGGCGCAGTAACGCTGTATGCCAGTCAACACCTGGCCGTGTCGTCGGTCGACGGCAATGAAACCAGAATTCTCTCAGAAGCGCTGGACCGGATGACCTACAGCCCCAGGTATTCTTCCGACGGCCAGTTCATCTGGTTTCTGCTGGAAGACCACGGGGAGCAGAACCTGGTCCGCGTGAACGCCCGCGGGAAGGAAACCAGGTTCGACCGGAAAGTGACGGACGAGAACGTCGTTTCAAATTTCAGCATAGGCCCGGACGGAAAAATGGCCGTGCTGATCAGCAGGCCCTGGCAGCCGTCGGAAGTGTTCCTCCTGGCCGATAACCGGCTGGAACAAAAGACGCACACCAACCGGGAAGTTCTGGAAGGCCTGGAGCTGGGCGCGGTCGAGCGGGTAGAATTCGACAGTGCCGACGGAACCCGGATACAGGGGTTTGTCATCAAGCCGCCCGGGTTCAAAAAGGGCAAGCGCTATCCGGTGATCCTGGACATCCATGGAGGGCCGCAAGCCCAGTTTGATTACAGTTTCAACTTCGATGGCCAGTTGTATGCCGCCAATGGCTACCTGGTCGTTCAGCCAAACCCCCGTGGATCAACCGGCTACGGTCAGGCTTTCTGCCTGGCTATCTGGCGCGACTGGGGCGGGCCGGATTACGAAGACGTCATGGCCGCGGTCGATGATGTGATTGAGCGCGGCTGGGGTGACCCGGAACGAATGGCAGTCACAGGCTGGTCCTATGGGGGCATGATGACGAACCATGTCATTACCAAGACAGACCGGTTCAAGGCGGCCGCCACGGGAGCCAGCGCCACCCTGTATGTCGTCAACTACGGACATGACATGTACCAGCGCTGGTGGGACGGCGAACTGGGTTACCCCTGGGAGCCCGAAGCACGCGAGCGGTATGAAAATATGTCCCCGTTCAATGACGTGGGAAAGGTCGTCACCCCTACCCTGATACTGGGTGGTGAGAAAGACTGGAACGTACCCATCATCAATTCAGAACAGCTTTACCTGGCCTTGAAGAAACTGGGTGTCGAAACCGAACTGGTGGTTTATCCGGGCCAATATCATGGCATCAGCAAACCCAGCTACATCAAGGATCTCAGCGAGAGATACCTCGACTGGTTTGGGCGATACCTTGGAACTGACTAGAGCACCTGCCTGCGGAGAACACATTGGACCGGGAAAAGAATCACACAACGCCTACCCAGAGCCCCATGATCAGCATTGGCCCCAGGGTGCGAAAATCGCCTTATTTCGATGCCACGATGCGCTATGGCGCCAAAGCTTTTACGATCTACAACCACATGTACATGCCGACACACTATGGTGATCCGGTCAACGAATACTGGCACCTGGTAAAGCATGTCACCGTGTGGGATGTTTCCTGTCAGCGTCAGATCCGTATCAGCGGACCTGATGCAAAGGCCTTCATGGAAATGCTCACGCCCCGCGACCTGAGCAACTGCCCCTCGCACCGTTGCCTTTATGTGCTGCTGACGGATGCAGAAGGTGGCATCGTCAATGACGCGGTGTTGATGCACATGCATGAGAATGAGTTCTGGCTGTCACCGGGCGACGGCGATGTCATTCTCTGGGCCCAGGGCGTCGCCTCGCAGACCGGCATGGATGTGAGAGTCGAAGAGGGAGACATCTGCCCGCTGCAGTTGCAGGGACCGAAGTCTCCGCATGTGGCTTACAAACTGCTGGGGCAGCAAGCGCTGGACATGGGTTATTACCACGTGATCGAAACTGAGCTGAACGGGCTCAAAATGGCGGTAAGCCGGACCGGCTGGAGTGGCGAACTGGGTTACGAGTTTTACCTGAAGGACCACATTCACGGCAATGAACTGTGGGAAGCCATCATGAGCGCGGGCGAGGAATACAACATCATCCCGGCGGCGCCCAACCTCATTCGCAGCATCGAAGGCGCCCTGCTGTCCTTTGTTTCCGACATCCGCAGGGAAGACAATCCTTATACGCTTGGACTCGGACGCCTGGTCGACCTGGATAAGAAAGCTGATTTCATCGGACGCGAAGCATTGCGGGCCATCCATGCCGAGGGCAACCACCGGCGCCTGGTAGGTGTTGAAATCGACGCCGATCCCATCAGTCACAACGAGTCCTTCTGGCCCGTGTTGGACGGAGACGAGAAAATCGGTCACGTCAGCCGTTGTGTCTGGTCACCCCGGCTGGAGAGAAATATTGGTTTCGCCAACGTCCCGGCAGAACTCACCGCCATCGGGTCGCAGCTGGTACTGGGCACTCCGGACGGAGAAGCGAATGCCACGGTCGTGAAGGCTCCCTGGTTTCCGGCCGAGAAAGTTTTACCCGAGCGCATTGTTTGATCGACCGGTCATATTGCTGGCTGCCCCTCGCTCGGGTAGCACCCTGCTGTTTGAAACGCTGGCAGAGGCGCCAGGCGTCTGGACCGTTGGGGGAGAGAGCCACCAGTTCATCGAAGGGATCCGCCAGCTCAACCCCAGGTCGGGTCGAGTGGACTCAAACCGGCTGGACGCATCCCATGCGACGGAGCACATCATCGAATCGCTGCATCGGCGATTTGCCCGGTTTGTGCAAGATCGTGACGGCCGGGAATGGATGCGGCTGAAACAACCCGGGGACATTCGGTTCCTGGAGAAAACGCCTAAAAACGCCCTGCGTCAGCCATTCCTGGAGAAGGTATTCCCCGGAGCGCTATACGTGTACCTGTTCAGGGACCCGCGTCCAAACATCAGCAGCATGATGGAAGCATGGAAGTCCGGCCGCTGGGTGACCTACCCCAGGCTCAGAGGCTGGAGAGGCCCTGCATGGTCGCTGTTGTTGCCACCCGGATGGCAGGCGCTCAATGGCCATTCGCTGGCTGAGATATGTGCCTTTCAATGGGAATCCGCCAACCGAATCATCCTGGATGACCTGGAAAAGATCGCACCCAACCGGTGGATGACCTGCGATTACGATGATCTGACCACCGATACCGAACAGGTCATTCGCTCTATTTGTCAATTTGCCGGCCTGGAGGCCGATGAACGTCTTCAGCAGCGCATGTCCGGATCATTGCCGTTATCCCGTTTCACCCACACCCCTCCCGACCCCGAAAAATGGCGCAAGAATCAAGCTGAAATCGAGACTGTGCTGGACTCGGTCCAGGCCACCTGGGACCGCTGCCGAACAAAAAGAATTACAGTGGCAGGTAAAAAACCGTGTTAGAGATCAGCACCATGATGAAAATCATGCAGGTGACCATGGGGCCCAGGTAGATCCGCCCTGTCACCCGGAAAAAATACCGGTTGAAGTAAGGCAGAGCGAACATCATCGGCACTACGGCGAACAACAGGTTGACGTACAACCAACCGTCGGTCCAGTACACGGTTCCAGTCGCCGCAAAGGTCAGGTACTGAACCAGTACGATCAGAAACAGACCCAGCGAGTTGGCGATTCCGGCAATCAGCATGCTCTTCCACTCGGGGTCGCCTTCAACGCGCATCGCTCCAATGAACCTGAGCGAATTGGACAGGAAAAAAATAAAAAACAGCGGGGCATACATGCATAACAGGATCAGCAGGTCCGGTCGGAAAACACGCACCCCCATGAACAGGAAGTTGTAATCGACATGGAACAGAAAGTAGACCAGGAAAACCAGCAGGAAGTAAAACAAATAAAGTGACAGGGCCAGCACGAACGTTCTGAACAGTTGCGGCCGGTTGATGGTCGCGCCCCACATTTCCGGCCTGACACCGTGGTGCCGTCCGTAAAAATAATAGCTGCCGAAAAACAGAACAAAGCCCAGGCTGCCATTCAATAGCGCCCACAACATCACAGCATTGTTCATCCGCCGTGGGAAAAACCAGGTCATCTGCCGGCTAGAGGCATCGACAAACACTTTCTGAGAGATTTCTGCCATTGGAATATAGGAAAAACAGGCCACGAGGGGTCGATGGAGATCACGACGATGCCGCGGCGAGCCAGTTCTATCGCGATGTTGGCCAGGGCCTCCCTGGAACGTTGAAAGCCAGGAACCACCACGACCAGCGGCGCCGGTGTCTCGGCGGTGGCCGATCTCGGCTTGAACAGATCCCCCGCAACCCATTGCCCGTTCTGGGTTGGAATCCTGATCTCGTTGATCACGACCCGTCCGCCCGCAGTCTGCACCAGGGAAGACAGCAGCCCCGCCAGAAAAACGACTGCAATCAGTGCCAGCAAAAGGCGGTTATTGGAGTGTCCTGGCATGGTTTTTCTTATCCTGAAGCTGTTTTGCTCACCTTAGCATTTTCAGGAAAGAAAGAGATGGCTGCCCGCGCTAGAATTTATGCGGATGAAAAAGAAGTTTCGCGTCGTTTCACAGTAGAATTGTCCCTTGAACTACCCTTATCAGGAATCTGCCCATGGCAAAGCCAAAAACATTCGACCTGGAGACACTGAGCCTGCATGCCGGCCAGCGACCCGACCCAGCCACCGGCGCCCGTGCAACACCGATTTACCAGACGGCATCCTATGTTTTCAAGGACACAGATCACGCAGCCTCGATCTTCAATATAGAGCGTACAGGCCATGTTTACTCCCGCATTTCCAATCCCACCAACGCGGTGTTGGAAGAACGCATCAGCGCGCTGGAAGGCGGGGTGGGGGCCATTGCAACTGCCAGCGGCCAGGCGGCCATGCACCTGGCGATCGCCACGCTGATGGGCGCAGGTTCGCATATTGTCTCGTCGCAGTCCCTCTACGGCGGCACCCACAATCTGCTGGCTTACACGATGCCCCGGTTCGGGATTGATACCACTTTTGTTGACCCCCGCGATCCGAAAGCCTTCAGGCAGGCCATCCGGCCCAATACACGCCTGTTGTTCGGTGAAACACTGGGTAACCCAGGTCTAGAGGTACTGGACATACCGCGTGTGGCCGACGTTGCTCACCAGGCCGGCCTGCCGTTGATGATCGACTCGACGTTTACCACGCCTTACCTGTGTCGTCCTTTTGATCTAGGTGCCGACATCGTGATGCATTCCGCGACCAAGTTCCTGAGCGGTCACGGCGTGGTCATCGGCGGACTGCTGGTAGATGGCGGCATCTTCGACTGGGAAGCATCCGGCCTCTTTCCCACCCTGACTGAACCTTATGAAGGGTTTCATGACCTCGACTTCGCCGAGGAATTCGGCCCAGCCGCTTTCATTACCCGGGCGCGCAAGGAAGGCGCGCGGGATTTCGGTGCCTGCATGAGCGCCATGACCTCTTTTCTCATCCTGCAGGGCCTGGAAACGTTACCTCTGAGAATGCAGAAACACGTGGATAACGCACGAAAACTGGTTGATTACCTGGACGGGCACGAAGCCGTGGATTGGGTCATCTACCCTGAACTGCCGGAACATCCGGACCATGAACTGGCGAAGACCCTGCTGCCCAATGGTTCAGGAGCGGTTTTCAGCTTTGGCGTTAAAGGCGGACGCGCGGCCGGTCAGCGCTTTATCGAGCGCCTGGAACTGGTTTCCCACCTGGCAAACATCGGTGACGCCAAGACCCTGGTCATACACCCCGCAAGTACGACACATCACCGCATGGATACGGCCGCACTGGAGGCTGCCGGTATCAGCGAAGGACTGGTTCGGATATCAGTGGGCATCGAAAGCATCGATGATCTGATCGAAGACATCGGACAGGGTCTGAGAGCCTCTCAAAAAGCATAGGAAGGGCGAAAAAATGCAGTTGGAAATCAATGGTCACGATGCCTACGTGGCAACTGGGAATCGCGAGCCGGACCGTCAAAAAGAGACTGTTTTGTTTATCCATGGCACCGGTCAGGATCACACCATTTGGGTATTGCCAACCCGCTATTTTGCACGGCATGGGCGCAATGTGCTGGCGGTGGATTTGCCGGGGCACGGGCGGTCTGGCGGTGAACCGCTGGAATCGATCGAAGCAATGGCGGACTGGGTCGTCCAGGTGCTGGACGCAGCGGGTCTTTCACAGGCCGCGGTGGTCGGACACAGCCTGGGATCACTGGTCGCGATCGCGACAGCAGCCAGGCATCCGGACCGGGTACGCGCGATTGCCCTCGTGGGTGTGACGGTGCCCATGCCGGTTTCAGGATTCTTGCTTGATAACGCAAAACACGACAGGCATGAGGCCATAGAAATGCTGAATTTCTGGGGCTATAGCAAATCGGCGCAACTGGGAGGTAACGCCACACCCGGCAACTGGATGCTGGGAGGCGGAATGCGTCTGATGGAGAAAGCCGGGCCCGGCGTCATCCATACAGACCTCAACGCCTGTAACAAATACATCGAAGGGCTGGAGCATGCTGCAAACGTGGCTTGCCCCGCCCTTTTGATCCTGGGTGAACGGGACATGCTTACGCCGGTTCGCTCAGCCATGAAGGTAGCAGAAGCGCTGCCCCATGCGGAGAAAGCAATTCTGGAAGGCTCCGGCCATGCACTGTTGGCCGAAAGGCCCGACCCCGTCCTGGACCAACTGATCAGAGTCGTATAAAGCCGGAATTTGATCGCACAAAAAAAACGGCGCTCGATGAGCGCCGTTTTTCTTCTATCCGGGTTTCCGGATCAGTCTTCTGCGGTCACTGCCTTCATGCTGAGACGAATACGTCCCTGCTTGTCGACTTCCAGGACCTTGACCTTGACCATGTCACCTTCTTTGACCACGTCCGTCACATTTTCAACACGCTCTTCAGAAAGCTGTGAGATGTGCACCAGGCCGTCACGGCCGGGCGTCAGCGAAACGAATGCGCCGAAGTTCATGATCTTGATGACCTTGCCTTCGAACACCTGGCCCGGTTCGACATCGGCGGTGATCTGCTCGATCCGCTTGCGGGCTTCGTCGGCTGCTTCCTTGTTTACGGAAGCGATGGTCACGGTGCCATCGTCAGCAATATCGATGGTACAACCGGTTTCTTCCGTGATGGAACGGATGGTGACACCACCCTTGCCGATCACGTCACGAATCTTGTCGGGATGCACTTTGACGGTCATCAGGCGCGGAGCGAATTCAGACATCTCGCCACGTGGCTCGTTGATGACCTTGTTCATTTCGCCAAGGATGAAGTTACGGCCGTCACGTGCCTGTGACAGGGCAATCTTCATGATTTCCTCGTTGATGCCTTCGATCTTGATGTCCATCTGCAGGGCGGTGATACCTTCTTCACTTCCGGCCACCTTGAAGTCCATGTCACCGAGGTGATCTTCGTCACCCAGGATGTCAGACAGTACCGCGAAACGATCGCCTTCCTTGATCAGGCCCATGGCAATACCGGCAACCGGTGCTTTCACCGGAACGCCCGCATCCATCAGGGCCAATGACGTACCGCAAACGGAGGCCATGGAGCTGGAACCGTTCGACTCGGTGATTTCTGAAACCACCCGAATCACATAGGGAAAGTCTTCCATGGTTGGCAGAACCGCAGAAACACCACGGCGCGCGAGGCGGCCATGACCGATTTCACGGCGTTTGGGGCCACTCATGAAGCCGGTTTCACCCACGCAGAACGGGGGGAAATTGTAGTGCAGCATGAACGGGTCTTTGTATTCGCCGGTGACAGCGTCGATGATCTGTGCATCGCGGCCGGTACCCAGCGTGGTAGCCACGATCGCCTGTGTCTCACCCCGGGTAAACAGGGCTGAACCGTGGGCCCGCGGCAATACGCCACACTCGACACTGATTGGACGAACCGTGCTCAGGTCGCGGCCATCGATACGAGGGTTGCCGGAAAGGATATGCTCACGCACCAGTGATTTTTCCAGTTTGGAAAAAGCACCAGACACGTCGCCTTTCTCCGGCGCGTTTTCATCGTCAGCATCGCAAAGGGCTTCGACCGCGGCGTTCTTGACTTCGCCAATGGCATCGCGCCGCTGCATCTTGTCTGCGATCGCGTAGGCTTCGGTCAGTCCCTGTGTAGCCAGTTCGGCAACTTTTGCAGTCAGCGCTTCGTCGGTAGCCGGAGCTTCCCATTCCCAGGCTTCCACACCAACTTCTTCAGCCAGTTCTCTGACTGCCTGGACAACTGCCTTGGAGGCTTCATGCCCGAACGTTACGGCACCCAGCATAACGTCCTCTGAAAGCAACTTGGCTTCAGACTCAACCATCAGTACAGCACTTTCGGTACCGGCAACAACCAGGTCCAGATCAGACTCTTCCAACTGAACCTTGGTCGGGTTCAGTACGTAATTTCCATCAATGTAGCCAACGCGGGCTGCACCAATGGGGCCGTTGAACGGCATACCTGACAGAGCAAGCGCTGCAGAAGTACCAATCAGGGCCGGAATATCACCATTGATTTCGGGATTCGAAGACATCAATGTAGCGATGACCTGAACTTCGTTCATAAACCCTTTGGGGAACAGCGGCCGGATCGGACGGTCAATCAGGCGACAAATCAGGGTTTCATGTTCCGTTGGGCGACCTTCCCGCTTGAAGAAGCCACCGGGGATGCGGCCTGCCGCATAGAATTTTTCCTGGTAGTTAACCGTCAGAGGGAAGAAAGGGCGGCCTGGATCGGCTTCTTTCCGGCCTACCACAGTCACCATTACACGTGTGTCACCCATGGATACCATGACGGCACCGCTAGCCTGACGGGCGATCTGCCCTGTCTCCAGCGTGACCTCATGGTCACCATATTTGAAAGTCTTGGTCAGTTTATTCACTGGTCAATTTCCTGTTTACATTGTTTAAAAGCTGTATACGCGAGCGCTCCGGCAGATGAATCATCTACCAGAGCGAAGGCCAGTCGTGATGCAACGACGTTTATTTAACGTCGCAAGCCGAGGCGCTTGATCAGGTCGCGATACCGCTCGATGTCCTTGTTCTTCAGGTAATCGAGCAGGCTGCGGCGCTGATTCACCATGCGCAGCAAACCGCGGCGTGAATGGTGATCGCCCTTATGAGCTTTGAAATGGTCGGTGAGGTACTGGATACGACCCGTTAACAGGGCAACCTGGACTTCAGGCGATCCTGTATCAGTTTCTGAACGAGCGTACTCGCTGACAATTTTTGCTTTTGCTTCTGCATCAAAAGACATGGTTCCTTCTCCATATCTAGAGCCGCGAAGCCTTTGTAAAAACCCGGCGGGAACATCCCGCTGAAATCAAGGGTCTTTGCAAAAACTTCGAAGCCCCGGTGGTAATGAGGCGCGTATGATATACCGTGGCACGGAGTTTCACAAGCAGTTTGGTCACAGGTTCATGATACGCTTTGGTTTCAATAGCTTATCGGTGGTGATCTCACCTATGCCCAACAGTTTGCCGCTTTCGGAATAAACCCTGGCGAACCCCTCTTCGTCTATTGAAATCTCTACCGGATTGCCATGGGTAAATCGACTGGTGGACATCTCATCCAGTTCAACGACTGGCCAGTGCACCAGGCCCGCATCCACCGGCTGCAGAAAATCCTCCGGGTTTTCCGCTGCAACCGCCGATTCCAGGGCTTCCAGGCTGATCATATCCTGCTCAAGGAAAGGCTCGACATGAAGACGGCGTAAAGCTCTCAAATGCCCACAGCTACCGAGTTTCACGGCGATATCCTCGGCCAGCGTACGGACGTAGGTTCCCTTGGAGCAGTGCACCCTGAACTTCAGGGATGGTGGCGACCAGTCCTGCAGTTCCAGCGAATGAATGGTCACGGCAC
>Ga0316187_10002265_pt1 | contig 16749 bp, 9 predicted proteins | sample CroRivburrow1_MG_FD_204927 | JGI IMG/M metagenome (GOLD analysis project Ga0316187, IMG submission 204927) | Coastal sediment microbial communities from Maine, United States - Cross River worm burrow 1 | ecosystem: Environmental > Aquatic > Marine > Coastal > Sediment | place: USA: Maine... | reverse complement strand
AGTGGACTCTAGCCTCGGGCTCCGGTTCGAGCATCCCTCAGCTCCGTCCCCGCCCTCAGTGTGTGAAACGGAGCCTAGCCTGGTTGGTGCCGATGCGGTTCCAGTAGGGGTGGTTGGCCCTGATGCTCCATGAGCGAGGTTGCCCACCGGTTCTACCTGGGGTTTAACGACACTGATAGGCAAGGTAGACAGATGCATAGGCGACGAGCACCTTTGTGCTCACAAAGGAGGGCAGCCACGGTGGACACCCGTATCGCTCTGGTCGGTTGCGGATATTGGGGCAAGAACATCGGCCGAGCTTTGGCCGAGCTTGGCCTGTTGGCCGGAGTTGTCGACGGTGACGAGGAGCGGGCGGCCAGCTATGCCGCCCAATATTCGACGTCGCCGCTGACCTTGGACGAGGTGTTGAACGACGATTCGATCAATGCCGTCGCCATCGCCACCCCGGCCGGCACCCATTTTGATCTGGCTTCTCTGGCCATGCAGGCGGGCAAGGACGTCTTTGTCGAGAAGCCAATGGCCCTGCACCCTGAACATGGTGAGGCCATGGTGGCCCAGGCCGAGGCCGAGGGCCGGATCCTGATGGTCGGCCACCTCCTGCAATATCACCCGGCGTTCATCAAGCTCAAGGAGTTGGTGTCCGGTGGTGATCTTGGCCGGCTCCAGTACCTGTATTCCAACCGCCTCAACTTCGGCAAGATCCGCCGCGAAGAGGACGTGCTCTGGAGTTTCGCCCCGCACGACCTGTCGATGATCCTCAGCCTTGCCGGCGAGGCACCGTCAGAGGTCCGGACCGAGGGTCGATTCCTGCTCCACGGCCGTATCGCCGATGTCACCACCACCCACCTGGGTTTTGACTCCGGGTTGGCCGGTCACGTGTTCGTCTCCTGGCTCCACCCCATGAAGGAGCAGCGCCTGGTGGTCATTGGGGAGCGCGGCATGGCGGTGTTCGACGACCGGGAACCGCTGGAGCGCAAGCTTGCGCTCTACGAGACCCAGGTCGAGTGGCTCGACGGCCAGCCCGTTGCGCCCAAGGCCGAGCCGGTCCACATCGACTTGCCTGCCACCGAGCCCCTGGCCAACGAGCTGCTGCACTTCCGCCACAGCATCGAAACCCGCCAGCGGCCCCGCACCGACGGGGCCGAGGGCCTGCGGGTACTCAACGTGCTCACCGAGGCCAGCGACCAACTGCTTGCCTCCGATCGCACCCATCGTTCACCCACCCCCCGCCCAGCCCCCGAGGGACCCGCCACCAGCAACGGTCACGTCGTTTCCAATCAGGGCGTTTCCAATCACGGCGTTTCCAATCAGGGCGGCGCTAGCTCAAACGAGTCCGGTTCGGGCGAGGTCGAGATTGTCGATGTCCGCGACGGAAGCGCAGAAGCACAGCGCAAGGACAATGGAGCAGCGGCGCCATCGACGGGCTCGATGGCCGGGGTGCACCCCACGGCCGTGGTCGACGACGGGGCCGTGATCGGCGAGGGCACAAAGGTTTGGCACTTCAGCCACATCATGTCGAACACCGTCGTCGGTTCGGGCTGCTCGTTGGGCCAGAACGTCGTTGCCGGACCGAACGTGACGATCGGCAACGGGGTCAAGATCCAGAACAATGTCAGCGTCTACGACGGCGTGACCCTGGAGGACGATGTCTTCTGCGGGCCGTCGATGGTCTTCACCAACGTGACCAACCCCCGGGCTTTCGTCTCCCGCAAGGAGGAGTTTGCTCCCACCCTGGTGAAGAAGGGTGCATCGATCGGGGCCAACGCCACCGTCGTGTGCGGCAGCACGGTTGGCGAATACGCCTTTGTCGCCGCCGGTGCCGTTGTCACCAAAGATGTCGCCCCCTACGCCCTCATGGTCGGTGTTCCGGCCCGCCGAATCGGCTGGGTGTCACGCGAGGGCGAGGTGCTGGACGAGACCTTGATCTGCCCCCGCACGGGCGAAGCCTATGAAGTCCATGACGGGGTGTTGAGGCCCCGCCAACTGTCGGAGAATGGTTCGTCGGTGTCCTCGGACTCGAACCAGATGAAGGGAAGCGAAGTATGACCGGTGTTGCACTGATCGATGTCCAAGCACACCGACGCGTTATCGGGGCGGAGATCGACGCCCGTATCGCCGCTGTCGTCGGCCACGGGAAGTACATCATGGGTCCGGAGGTCGCCGAGTTTGAGGCGGCCATGGAGGCCTTCATCGGGGTCGACGGGGTGCAGGCGTTGTCGTGCTCGAATGGCACCGACGCGCTGATCCTGGCCATGCAAGCCCTGGGTCTGGCCCCCGGCGAGGCCGTGATCTGCCCCGCCTTCACCTTCGTTGCCACCGCTGAATCGGTGGCTGCCCTAGGTGGGGTTCCGGTCTTCGCCGATGTCGAGACCGACGGCTTCAACCTCTCGGCCGACTCGGTCCGCCAAGCGGCCAAGGTGGCCCAGGCGGCCGGTTTGTCGGTGAAGGGCATCTGCGCCGTCGACCTTTTTGGCGTACCCGCTGACTACGAGGCATTGGCGGTTGTGGCCAACGAGTTGGACGTCTGGGTCCTGGCCGACGCCGCCCAGAGCTTCGGTGGTGCGCTGGACGGCGTCCGCGTCGGGGCGAACTCCAACATCACGACCACCAGCTTCTTCCCGGCCAAGCCTCTGGGCTGCTACGGCGACGGTGGCATGGTGTTTACCACCGACACCGCGCTGGCCGACACCATCCGTTCGCTCCGGGTTCACGGCAAGGGCACCGACAAGTACGACAACGTTCGTATTGGCCAGAACTCACGGCTCGACACCATCCAGGCCGCGGTGCTGTTGCCGAAGCTGGCCGCGCTCGCCTCCGAACTTGACGCCCGTGATCGGGTGGCCGATCGCTACAACGAGGCGCTTTCCGACATCGTCGGTACCCCTCGGATCCCCGACGGATCCCGGTCGGCATGGGCCCAATACACCGTCGTCACCGATCGCCGAGACCAGCTGCAGGCCGCACTCAACGGGGCCGGTATCGGCAATGCCGTCTACTACCCGAAACCACTGCACGAGCAGAGCGGCTACCGGCACTTCCATTTCCCCGAGATCGATCTCGATCGCACCGAGCGGCTGAGCCCCCGTGTTCTCAGCCTGCCCATGCACCCCTACCTGAGCGACGACGAGATCGACACCGTCGTTGCCGCCGTGCGCCAGGGACTCACATGACAAGGAGCTAGGAAACCATGAGCAGTCAAACCCGCGACCCCCAGTTGGCTTTCGCCACCGAGGTACTGCTGACCGGCACCAACCCCGCAGACGACGCCGCCGCGCTCACCCCCGCCCTGCTGACCCATGAGGTCGTGCGTATGCGGGTCGACGAGGCACCGTCGGATTTCCGGGCGTATTACGACTCGCTGGTCGAGGCGCTGGGTACTCCGATTGAGATCGCCGAGGACTACGCAACCGGCGGAGCGCCGACCGGTGAGCGCTGGGCCGAAATCCGCTACGACGCTGACATTCCCGACATGGCGGCTTTCCGCCACTCCAAGAATGCCCAGCCGTTCCACACCGATGAGTCCTACGTGTCCTCACCGGCCGGGATCATGTTGTTCTACTGCGAGAACGCGGCGCCCAGCGGGGGCGAGACCAACTACATCTCGGGCCAGGCTCTGGTCGAGCACCTGCGGGCCAACCGGCCCGAGCTGCTTGAGGCACTACTGACCACGAACGTGCGCTTCGAGAAGGCCCAGGACTACAAGGATCGGCCGATCATCGTGATCGACGACGAGGGCCGCGTTGACCTGAACTACAACTACTACTGCGCTGATCTCAACCAGGGCGTGGCCGCGCTGGAGCTCAACCAGCAGTTCCTTGACTACCTACACAACGAACTGCCCCCGGAGTCGGTGCTTTCGATCCAACTGGCGCCCGGTGAGTCGGCGGCCTGGCGCGACGACCGTGTGCTGCATGGCCGCAACGCCTTCGAGGCCCACCACACCAACGATCGACTCATCTGGAAAACTGGCGTGGTTCTCCCGGCGTGAGCATTGCCCGTCGCAGACTTGGCGCCACTGGACCGTGGCTGAGCGAGATCACATTCGGCACGATGAGGATGCCGGCCGCGGTCGATGCCTCGGCGGCCGCCGACCACCTTTGCCTTTTGCATGACCAGGGGATTGACACCCATCACTCGTCCTATGAGTACGAGTCCCATGGTCGATACCGGGAGGCTCTGAGCAAGGCCAAGGCCACGGGACGGGAGTTCCAACACATCGTCAAACTGTCAGAACCCAGCTTCGATGCCGATCGTTTCAACGGCAAACGCCTCAGTGCCCTGCTCGACGCCGAGTTGTCCAGCCTCGACATCGAACAGGTCGCGTCCTTGCAGTGGCTGTTCCGCACCCCCGACGCTCAAAACAGTGAGGGGCGCATCGCCACCATGGCAGAACAGGCCGATGAGATCGGTGCCTGGATCGAAGCTCAGACCAAGGCAGGCAAGGTGGCCAATGTGTCGGTCTTCCCCTACTCGGTCGATTTTGCTACTGCTGCCATCGATCTCGGCCTCAGTGATACCCTGGCCACCTACCTGAACCTGGCCGAGTTGGACTACGTGCCCCTGCTCGACGGCGTCGAGGGTTTCATCGCCATCCGTCCCCTGGCCGGAGGGCGACTCGCGCAAGCTGATCCCGACGCCGGTGGGGACCCACCCCCGGGCGCGGTCGATATCAGTGGCGCCTCGGCATATCTGCAAGGGTTGGACACCGCAGCCGAACGGGCGGCCGCCGCCATCTCCTTCTCCCTGCTCCATCCGGCGGTGACCACCACCGTGGTCAGCGTGAGCTCGACGTCGCACCTCGAATCACTGGTGCAGGGAGTGGCCGGCCAGCAACCCGATCAGGCTCGATTCAACGCGATCGTTTCGCAACTGGGTGGTGAAGCCTCGTGACCTTCGTCGTTGGCCTTCCGTCCGTTGACCCTGCGGTGCTGGTGGCGCTGGAAACCGCAACGCCCGGCCCGGTAACGGTGGTGGAGTCGCCGTTGACGGTCGGGGGCCTGGTCGAGCTCATTCCCAGTCACTCCTCCGACCAGAAGCGTCGGCCACTGGTGTGTCTCTTTGGTTTCCCTCCGGGCGGTGTTGAAACTGGCTCCGGCGATGCGGTCGACGGCGATGTGGTCACCGGTGCCGCTGATGATGGTGCCGCTGATGATGGTGCCGCTGATGATGGTGCCGCTGCGTTCGAGCTGTTGGGCGCCCTTCAGAGTCTGCTCGATCACGCCCAAGCCGGAGGTATCGGCCGGTTCGTGACGATCACCACGGTCGACGCTGCCGAGCCCGACAGCGACCGGGGCCTGTTCACCGCCGCCGCCGAGCGCCTGACCGTGACCGCCGCCCGTCGGGCCTCGACCACCGGCGGGCCGCTAATGGTGGCCAACGTCGTCCGGTCGGGCAGCGCCGTTGGCCGTGGCGCCGGTTCTGGCCCGGGTCCGGACGAGGCGAACTCCAGCGACGATGGAGCGACCGATCTGACGGCGTTGCTCGTCGTGGCCCTCAGCGGTGACTGCTCACGAGTGGTGCTCGGACCGCCTCCAACGATCCGACCGGTTCCGCTCTCCACTGCCTCTGAGACGGCGCCAGGTCGATGGGGTAGCGATGAGATAGCCGTTCCCGGCCCGGTGACCGGCGTCTGGCAGTCAACGCCCCCGCCCTTGGACTGGCCCGCGGTGGAGGCCGTCTGGCCCGCCAAGGCTGCCGTGGCCGCGGACCCATCCCGCTCCGACGCTTCGGGCGTGGCGGCAGCAGCAGCTGGGTTGCGGTCGCTGTTGTGCCCCCAGCCTGCTCCGTCGATGTCCGTACTGCTCTCGCCGCCGGAGGTGGCCGGTCGTGAGCAGGAGCTTGTTCGAGAAACGCTGGACTCGGGGTGGCTGGCTCCCGCCGGCCCCCAGCTCGACCATTTTGAGGCTGAACTCAGCAACTGGGTCGATGGACAACCAGTGGTTGCCCTCTCCTCGGGGACAGCCGCCCTTCATCTCGCTCTGGTGGTGGTTGGGGTGAAGCCGGGCGATGAGGTTGTCGTCCAGACAGCGACCTTCGCCGCTTCGGCCTTCGCCGTCGTTCACGCCGGAGCGGTGCCGGTGTTCTGCGACATCAACGAGGCCACCGGCAACCTCGACCCCGACCTCCTGGCCGAGTGCCTGCAAGCCCGAGCAGCCGCCGGCCGGCTGCCGAAGGCCGTCGTATCGGTTGATCTCTACGGTCTCTGTGCCGACTACCGACGCCTGCGTGAAGTGTGCGATCGTCACGGCGTACCCCTGATCCAGGATGCGGCAGAGTCGCTCGGCAGCACGGCTGAGGGTACGGCAGCCGGAGCCCACGGCGATCTCGGCATCTTGAGCTTCAACGGCAACAAGATCATCACCACCAGCGGGGGAGGCGCCCTCACCGGACCGCCCGAACTGGTTGAACACGCCAGAAGACTCTCGACCCAGGCCCGCCAACCAGGCTTGCACTACGAACACAGCGAGATCGGCTACAACTACCGACTCTCCGGGGTGCTGGCCTCGCTCGGCCGGGCGCAACTGGAAACGCTTCCCACTCGCATGGCTCGCAAGGCTGAGCTCCATCAGCGTTACGTCGCCGCTCTACCGACCCTTGACTGGTTCCCGTCCGGGGTGACCGAGCGCTGGAACCATTGGCTCAGCGTCGCCCTGTTGCCAGAGCATCTGCCACCCCATTTCGTATGCCGCACCCTGGCCGCGGCTGGAGTGGAGTGCCGGCCGTTCTGGAAACCCATGCACCGTCAACCCGTGTTCAGCCGATCGGAAGCCTGGATCACCGGGCCAGCCGATGGCTGGTACCGGAGGGGCTTGTGCCTGCCCAGTGGATTTGGGCTCACCGATGCCAACCAGGATCTGGTCATCGGCGAACTGCTGCGTGTGCTTTCGGTCTAGCTGGGTCTAGCTGGTTTCGGTCGGGCCGGCCGGTTCTTCCACGGTTGCAGCTGGCTCCTCGTTTTCGCTGTCTCGGTGGTCGTGGTCGTGGTCGCGGTCGTGGTGTCGTTGGATGGTTTCGTTATGGATGACTGAGGCGGTGATCCAGGAGAGATCTTGGAGCCGGCCTCCGTTGATGGGCTCGAGGCGTGTCCTGCCTGGTGCGGATTCCCCGCTCCCGGCATCGAGGTGTTCTCGGGTGTGCCAGTAGAGGGCGTTGACACTCCCGCGGGAGTGTTCGACGGTGGCGAGGTCGCCGTTGGGGGTTCTGAATCTGAACCATCCTCCGGCTTTGGATTCGTTGGTGGGGACTGGTTCGACGGTCCAGCAGCCCTGATGGTCGGCGACCGAGGTGGCATCGTTGGCTGCTTGACCGTGAAGGAGGTCGTGGTGGAACCAGCAGAGCAGAACGAGGTTGCTGAGCTCGGTTGGTCCGCCGTGTTGCCAGTGAACAACGTGGTGGGTCTGGAGGTTACGGGTGGAGCCGCAGCCGGGGAAGCGGCAGATGCCGTGGTCGCGGATCTCCAGGGCGGTTCGGATCTTTGTTGGTATGACCCGGGAGCGGCGTCCGATCGAGAGTGGTCCGCCGTTCTCATCGACGACGGTCATGTTGATTCGGCAATCACAGAGTAGACGGGCAACCGTTGATCGGAGATCATCCCGACGGGAACCAGCCCGATTGTTATCAGGGTTCGGCCGCTCCGGCGATGGCGACTGCTGCTTGTTGAGGTCGGACCGCTGTTGCGGCTCAGGCCGCTGCGCCGACGACGAGTCATCGTTGGGTCGTCGTCGCGACTGTTGCGCCCCTGCGCCGGGCATCGGCGGGCCGGCGGTGTCGGACGGGATTGGCCCTTCAGCGTCGATCGTGTCGATGGGGATGGTGAGCATGACGGTCGTTTCGGCGCCGCTGTCGGTGATGATGGTGGCGAAGGCTCTGGCTCGTAGGGCGGAGTGGCCGCCGTGGTGGTCGATGGCCTGGCGGCGGGTGAGTTCTTTGCCTTGGGTCATGTCGGTGATGAGCTCGTCGACCTTGGTGTCGATGGCAGCGATGACCATGGCCATGGTGTCATCGGCCAGGCAGACTCTCAGGGTTGAGGTGCCGTCGTCGTTGGAGCGAGATGCGGCGAACTGCTTCGCCAGCAAGAGCGCGTCGTCTGGGAGCGCGTCGTCTGGGAGCGCGTCGTCTGGGAGCGCGTCGTCTGGGAGCGCGTCGTCTGGGAGCGCGTCGTCTGATGGGTTCGCATCGCTGTTGGGTGGGATGTTGTCCTGGTTGGATGGGGGTCGGGCGTTGGCGACGCCACTGCAGATTTTGTCGAGTTGGGACGCGGTGGCGGAGCGGGCGATGTCGAGAAGATCGGATTCGGAGTCGGGGGTGGCGGCTCGGGTGATGGCCCGGGCTTTGGAGTAGGAGAGTTCACCGTTGGCGAACGCGGCCTGGATGAGGGGCAGGTGCTGCAGGGTGCGGGCCACTCGTACCCGTTCGCGGCCAGCAGTAAGGGACATTCCGCATTTGTTGTTCAGCCATTCAGCGGCGGATCGACAGCCCCAGGCCTGCCATCCGGCCCTGCGGTCATAGGCCTCGAGCCACTTCAACCATCTGGCCTCGCCCGCGGCCAGATGCGCGGCCAGCGTCGTCAAACCGTGCTCCAGTCGCTCAAGGGCCACCAATTCAAGATCACCAAGATCACCAAGACTCTCAGGCGCTGCTTCAGCGGTACTGGCGGACTCCGCTGGGCGCTCAGGCTCCCCGCTGCGGCAAGACCGCCTATCGTCGCCCGGCCCCGTAGACCCGAATGTTGACCTATCCCTGGGGACTCCCGCGGGGGTGTTGTCGAGCCCATCCACCGACGCTCCCGCGGGGGTGTCGCTGAGCCCAACCGGGACACCCTGGTGAGGATCCAGGGGTCTGTCGTCGACCATCACCGTCATCGCCATGCCGCCTTCCACTCGCTGGAAAGCCAAGCATGTCACGCCGCTGTGACACTGAAGCCGGTCGATGCTCGGTGGTAGATGGGCGAGGGCTCGGCAGTAGCTGGCGCCGCGGCATCGTGGGGCGTGCTCCCGAGCGCAGCCTGTGGGTGTTGACACTCCCGCGGGAGTGTCAACACTCTCCGGGACTCAGGCAGGGCGACCTTTGACCAGCGTACCTGGGTGGTTTTGATCAGTACTGGAGTGGTCTGGGGGTTTACCCTTGAGTAGACCTGACGCCGATTTCGAGCGCGCCGGGTGGTTTGGGTGGGCACAAGTGGATGTAGCGAACAGTGTCGAGGCCGGGTCGTCAGGCGACGGTTTCGAGGTCGTTCCGCTCGCCGTTCCCTGGTGGAAGCGGCTGTTCGACATCGTCACCGTTGTCAGCCTCGGTGTCTTTCTGGCCCCGATCGGTGTGGTCGTCGCCGGTGTTGTCATGGTTTCCATGGGCCGTCCGGTGTTGTTTCGACAGCCTCGGGCCGGACTTGGGGGTGAGGTCTTCGACATCATCAAGTTCCGAACCATGACCGATGCCCGTGACGAAGACGGTCAACTCCTGGACGACGAGCAACGTCGCAGTCGAGTCGGCAATCTGCTGCGAAAGACCAGCCTGGATGAAATGCCGACGTTGCTCAACATTCTTCGCGGTGAAATGAGCATGGTCGGCCCGCGCCCGCTGATGGTCCGTTATCTCGATCGTTACACCTCCGAACAGGCGCAACGCCACCGGGTCACGCCGGGGTTGACCGGTTTGGCTCAGGTCAGGGGGCGCAACACGTTGAGCTGGGAGGACAAGTTCGTGTTCGACCTTGAATACGTCGATAGTCGGTCTCTCGCAACCGACCTGTCGATTCTCATGGAAACGATCTCGATCGTGGTGGCCAGAACCGGAGCTGATGGCAACGATCACACCACCGAGTTCTTCGGAACCGATGTTGTATCTGACCAGGGTGGACCGGTCGGAGAAACCAACCCCCTTCAACGCTGAGGCTCTGAGGGCCCGATCTCAGGAGTTGCTGTCCGGCACTGCTGCCGGTACTGCTTCGGGGTCTGACCAGGTCCCGGTTGAGGTCCAGATGTCGTCGTGTTGCTGCAGCGTGGCCTGATAGTTCCAGCGCTGGTTGCGTCGCCGTAGTCGTCGCGCCAGCTGAACAGCGAGACCTGCTGGTCGTCCCAGGCCGGGAAACCAGTCCTGGGTGAGCTCGCTCAGAACGAAGTGCGCCGATGTCGCCGCCGCTGTCGCGCTGTCCGTGGGTGCGCTGTCCGTGGGTGCGCTGTCCGTGGGTGCGCTGTCCGTGGGTGCGCTGTCCGTGGGCGCGCTGTCCGTGGGGGTGGTGTCGGTGAGGGTCCAGGATCCGGTGGTGACCTCACCGAGTGATGACTCGACCGAGACTGAGCCGGTGGTGGTCGTCTCGCGCCAGTCGTCTCCGTTGAGATCGGGGAATGGGGGAGCGAAGTGCAGGGTGAAGTGGCCCCACTGGTTCGAAACCTCCAACGACTGCAGACCGGCTGGGCCGACATGGGCCACTGAACCGTCGTCGAGGGGACTGCTCCCGGGCACGGCCGCCAGCAGCTCTCGATCGGTGTGGGGAGGTACCAGGTTCACCAGGAGAAGGTCGGCGCCACTGCGAGCTTCGATGAAGGGGGCAAGGCGAGGCCATGGCATCAGGAACGGTTGCAGGGCAACCTTCGTGCCGTTGATCGAGACCGACGCCCGGGAGGGGCGGGTCCGGAGCAATCGCAGGTCGTTCAGCACCAGGAAGCGCAGGTTCTGGTTGTTGGTCTGGAGCGGCGCAGGCGTGAACGTCGGCTTCGATCCCCGGCGCCAGTCGGCATGGGCCTTGACGGCCACCGTGTCGCCGTTACGATCGGTGAAACGCACGCTGGCGTCGAGTTCGCCGCCGGTGATGTGCACGCGGGCTTCGTCGAAGTCCGTCTGCTGGAAATGTGCGATCTCGAAATGGGCGAACGCCGGATCGCGGGCGAACTGAGCCTCATCGACGTCAAAGGACCGATCGACATAGAGCTCCAGCTGACCGGGGGCCCGGTGGACGACGACACCATGGCCGAGCTTGGTGTCGCAGGCGATTTGCTGTAGCTCGATGGCGTTGAAGGGTGCGTCGCTCACGGCGATCTCGACAAATGACTGCACCATGCTCTGATGCCAGAAGACGGGCACAGGTAGGTGCAGACTCTGTTCGGAGTGCGTAGTCATGGGTTAAACCTCACGTCGAGCGAGCCAGGGTAGCGCCGTCGGGGGAGACCTCGGTACGGTAGATTTCCGGTACGGCTGGACTTCTGCGGGAGGGTTGGGTTGGCGGCTGAGCTATTGGCGTCAGCTGCGCTATCGGTCGTACCGAGGCTGTCACCCGGGTTCTGGCAGGAAGCCCTGAGATCTGCTTTGTGGTCAGAGTCGGTGGCATCGCCCTTTTGTTCTTCCTGGGAATTTTGAGGCTGAGTGAAGCGAGACACCTTGATGACGGCGACAGCTCTTCAATCCGGAATGCTCTTCCACGCCGTGGCTCACCCCGGCACGGGGGTCGACATCGAGCAGATCTCGATCACCCTCGACGAGGATCTTGATCTGGACCGCTTCCGAGCGGCCTGGCAGCGGGTGATCGAGCGTCATCCGATCCTGCAGGCCCGCTTTAGCTGGGCTGAGGTGGTCGAGCCGGAGCTACGGATCGGTCCCGCGCAGAATTTGGCCGTTCGGGTCGAGGACTGGTCCGGCTGCTCCGATACCGAGCAGGCCGAGCGCATCGCAACCGGCTTGACCGAGGATCGCCTCACCGATTTTGATCTCGGAACGGGCCCGCTGCAACGCTTCGTTGTGGCCCGCCTGGCCGATCAACGGTGGTGGATCCTGTGGTCGTTCCACCACGCCGTGCTCGATGGCCGATCCTTCCCCATTGTGTTGCAGGAGGTCTTCCAGCTCTATGACGGTGGCCTGGAAACCGAGCTCCCCGAACGGCTCGACTTCAGCCACTATGTCGAGGCGGTCCGCTCCCAGGACCTGACCTCGGCCCGGGCGTACTGGAGTGAACGGCTGGCCCGCTTCGAGTCGGCGAACTCGGTACCGAGAGACCACGACCCGGCAGCCGATCATCAGGTCGATCATCACGTTGTCGCCGAAGCCGCAGGCACGACATCAGCATCAGCATCAATGCGGCCGACTGCACCGTCGGTATTGCCGATGGAGATTGAGCTGGGGGAGTCCCGGACCTTGGCTCTGCGTCGTTTGGCCGAGGCCGAAGGAGCGTCGCTCAACACCCTCGTCCAGGCGGCCTGGCTGCTGCTGTTGTACCACTACAGCGGTCAGTCAACGGTGACCTTCGGCACCACCAGGGCCTGCCGTCACGCACTGGAAGGGGCGTCGGACATGGTGGGGCTACTCATCAACACCGTGCCCATGAGCACCGAGGTCGACGACAACGAAACCGTGTCGGCCCTGCTGAAACGACTCCGCGGCGAGCAGTACGCCCTGCGGGAGCACGAGACAACACCCCTGCCGGTCATCCGCCAGTGTGCCCCGGGTAACCCGTCGGAGTTGTTCGAGAGCATCGTGGTCTTCGACGACGCCTCGCTCGATGCCCGCATGAGTGCACGGTTCCCGGACTCGGCCGCCACCCGTCGGTTCCGCTACGACGGCCAGACGAACTTCCCCCTGACCCTGCTGGCCTACGGCGACGCCTCGATGGCTGTTCGTCTTGAAGCGGCCGTAGACCGGTACCAGCCGGCCACCGTGCTCTTGCTGCTCGACCAGTTCGTGAACCTGCTCGATGGGTTTGTCGACGATCCCCACCAGCCGGCCGTCGCCGTTGGGTATCTAACCGAAGGCGAACAGCAGCGCCTCGAAGGGTGGAACGACACCGCAGCCGACTACGACCTCAACACCACCCTGGTCGAACTGTTCGAGGCCCAGGTGGCCCGAAACCCCGACGCTCCCGCCCTGCTCACCGGCGACCAGGTCCTGACCTATGCCGAATTCAATGCCCAGGCCAACCAGCTGGCCCGGCACCTTGGCCAACGCGGGGTCGGGGCCGATGTCACCGTTGGTCTGCTGGCCGAGCGCTCGTTCGCCATGATGGTCGGGGTCTACGCCACCATCAAGGCCGGTGGGGCCTACATGCCCCTCGACCCCGAGCACCCTGCCGACCGGGTCCGCTTCATGGCCGAGGATTCCGGCATCAAGCTGATCCTGACCCAGAACCACCTGCTGTCGGCCCTGCCCGAGGTTGGCCTTGAGACCATCGTGCTCGATGCCGACAACCCGGCGTGGGCCACCGAGTCAACGGCCAACCTCGAGATCGGCCCCGGCCCCGACGACCTGGCCTATCTGCTCTACACCTCGGGTTCCACCGGGCGCCCCAAGGGGGCCATGATCGAGCATCGGGCCATCGTCAACCGGTTGCTGTGGATGCAGGACGCCTACGGCCTCGACCACACCGACACCGTGTTGCAGAAGACGCCGTACACCTTCGACGTGTCGGTGTGGGAGCTGTTCTGGCCCCTCCAGGTCGGGGCCCGTCTGGTCATGGCCGAACCCGGTGGGCACCGCGACACCGCCTACCTGGCGTCCACCATCGCCGAGCACGGGGTCACCACCCTGCACTTTGTGCCCTCCATGCTGGCGCTGTTCGTCGAGGAGCCGTCGGTTGGCCGTTGCAGCAGCATCCAGCGGGTGATCTGCAGCGGTGAAGCGCTACCCCGCAGCCTGCAGGACCGGTTGTTCGAGGTGCTCGACACCGAACTGCACAATCTGTACGGGCCGACCGAGGCCGCCGTCGACGTGACCTGGTGGGTCTGCGACCCCGACTCCAAGCTGGCCACGGTGCCCATCGGCCACCCCATTGCCAATACCGAGGTCCACATCCTCGACGAAGCCCTGCGCCGGGTACCGGCCGGGGTGCAGGGCGAGTTGCACATCGGTGGGGTCCAGCTGGCCCGGGGCTACCACAATCGCCCCGAGTTGACGGCCGAGAAGTTCATCCCCGATCCGTTCTCCGCTCGTCCCGGCGCCCGCCTCTACAAGACCGGCGACCTGGTTCGTCATCTACCCGGCGGGGCCGTCGAGTTCCTTGGCCGTCTCGATCATCAGGTCAAGATCAGAGGTCAACGCATCGAATTGGGGGAGATCGAAGCCGTCATTGGCGACCACCCCGAGGTGCGTGAAGCGGTGGTGGTAGCGGCCGGGGCCGATGCCGCCGGGGCTCGACTGGTGGCCTACGTCGTTGCCGACATCGACGACTCCGAGGTGCTGGCGGGGCACGCGTCGGTGTCGCTTGCGTCCTACATGGTGCCGTCGGCGTGGGTTTTCCTCGACGCCTTCCCCCTCAACGCCAATGGCAAGGTTGATCGTAAGGCACTGCCCGCCCCCGAGTTGGGCGGCGCTCGGCGGGAGATCGTCGATCCCCGTTCGGGCCTGGAAGCCAATGTGGCCGAGGTGTGGCGAACCCTGCTCGAGCAGGAACAGCTCGGAGTAACCGAGACGTTCTTCGACGTCGGCGGCAATTCCCTGCTGTTGATCCGGCTCGCCCACCTGCTCACCAGCAGGTTTGAACGGCAGGTGACCGTACCCCAGTTGCTGCGGCACAGTACTATCCGTCAACAGGCCGAACTGCTCGACGGGCAGCGCCCCCAGACCGACCAGGCCGTTGAGGCCGCAGCCGAACAGGCCGCCAACCGCCGGGCCCGCCGGGCGGGCCGCCGCCGGGTAGCCAACTGACTTGGCGATTGGTAGCCGCTGGCAGGCCGCCGACCGCACGACCGACACGACAAGGAACACGATATGGACCCGGCAATTGATGATGAGGCTGAGTTCGACGACTTCGTGGCCGTGGTCGGTATGGCCGGTCGATTCCCTGAGTCGCCAGACCTGAACGCCTTCTGGGACAACCTCCGCCACGGCCGAGACTGCCTGCACACGTTCTCCGATGCCGAACTCGACGAGCTCGGTATCCCCGCCCACCTCTACCAGCAGAACAATTTTGTGCGGCGGGGTACACAACTCGACGCCCGCGATGACTTTGACGCCCGCTTCTTCGGCTACACCCCGAAGCAGGCCGCGATCATGGACCCCCAGGCCCGGATCTTCCTGGAAACCAGCTACCAGGCGCTGGAATCGGCGGGCTACAACCCCTTCGAGACGGGCCACACCGTTGGGGTCTTCGCTGGCTCCAACCCCAACGACTACGCACTGCTGCTCGGGGTGGCCGATCCCACCGATTCGCTCGGCGCCTTCGACCAGATGATTGGCGTCGACCGCGACTTCATCGCCACCAGGGTGTCACACAACCTCGACCTGACCGGTCCGGCCATGACCATGCAGACGGCGTGCTCGACCTCACTGGTCACGATCCACGCCGCGGTGCAATCACTGCTGGCGTATGAATGTTCCATGGCCCTGGCCGGCGGAGTGAGCGTCAATCTCCGTCAGGGGGTCGGCTACTTCTACCAGCAGGGCATGATCCTGTCGCCGACGGGGGAGTGTCGGGCCTTCGATGCCAACGCCGAGGGCACCACCCTGGGTCAGGGCTGCGGGGTCGTTGCCCTCAAACGCCTGGCCGACGCCGAGGATGACAACGACAACATCCTGGCCGTGGTGCGGGCCACCGCCATCAACAACGACGGCAAGGCCAAGATCAGCTACACCGCCCCCAGCGAGGATGGCCAGGCCGCCGTCATCGCCACCGCCCTCGGGCTGGCCGGGGTGGAGAGCGATTCGATTGGCTACGTCGAAACCCACGGGACAGGCACCCTGCTGGGCGACCCGATCGAGGTTGCTGCCCTCACCCGGGCCTTCCGCCCCGGTACCACCCGGCGCCAGTACTGCGCCATTGGCTCAGCCAAGACCAACTTCGGCCACACCGACGCGGCGGCGGGAGTCACCGGCTTCATCAAGACGGTGCTGACCCTGCACCACGGCGAGATTCCCCCCAGCATCCACTACAACGAGCCCAATCCCCAGATCGACTTCGCCAACAGCCCGTTCTACGTGAACAGCCGCCTGCAGCCGTGGTCGGAAGGCCAGGCTCCACGGCGGGCGGGGGTCAGTGCCTTCGGTATCGGTGGAACCAACGCCCACGCCATCCTGGAGCAGGCTCCGACCGCAACCCCAACCCCGGCCCCCTCGCGACCCCAGTTGCTGGTGGTCTCGGGCCGCACCGCAACCGCCGCCGAGCGCCGGCTTGGCGACCTGGCCGACGCCCTCGATCGTTCCGACACACCCGATTCACCCGACACCTGCGACGCGCCTGCGCTGGCCGATGTGGCCTACACGCTGCGTTCCGGACGCCCCCACCTGGCCGAGCGTCGGGCGGTTGTTGTTCGCCCCGGGGAACCGCTGGCGGCCACCATCAGGGGCGAGGGTGACAGCCGGGTGGTGCGGGGCCAGGCCCAGGGCCCGGTGCCGTCACTGGTCTGGTTGTTCGCTGGTCAGGGCGCCCAGTACCCCTCCATGGGGCGGGGGCTCTACGAACGTGAGCCCGTCTTCGCCCACTCGGTCGACGAGACCACCAGCCTGCTCGACGACCTGCTCGGTATCGACCTCTGCGCCGCCATTTTTGCCCCGGCCGACGAGCAGGCAGCGCAGGTCCTGCGCCAGACCTCTGTCACCCAGCCTGCGTTGTTCGTGATCGAGCACGCCATGGCCGCCCTGCTGCGATCCTGGGGCCTCGCCCCCACCGCCGTGCTGGGTCACAGCATTGGAGAGTACGCCGCCGCGGTCGAGGCCGGGATCATGTCGTGGCAGGACGGTGCCCGGCTGGTGGCCGAACGGGGTCGCCTGATGCAGGCCATGGAGCCGGGTTCGATGCTGGCGGTTTCCTTGCCGGCCGAGCAACTATCGGCC